>Ga0256835_1000195_pt1 | contig 49636 bp, 47 predicted proteins | sample PIR30metaG_FD_185972 | JGI IMG/M metagenome (GOLD analysis project Ga0256835, IMG submission 185972) | Hydrothermal vent microbial communities from East Pacific Rise, Pacific Ocean - PIR-30 | ecosystem: Environmental > Aquatic > Marine > Hydrothermal vents | place: Pacific Ocean: East Pacific...
TCGGCTTGGAGGTCCACGCCCAGTTGCTCACCAGGAGCAAAATTTTCTGTTCCTGCTCCACGGAGTTCGGTGCTGCTCCGAACTCTCACGTCTGCCCGGTGTGCCTGGGAATGCCGGGAAGCCTTCCAGTGCTCAACAAACGCGTGGTGGAGTTCGCCATCAAGCTTGCTCTTGCCACCAACGCCCGCATAAACCCCGTTTCCGTCTTTGCCCGGAAGAATTATTTCTACCCGGACCTCCCCAAAGGCTACCAGATCTCTCAGTACGAACTTCCCCTGGCCGAAGGGGGCCACATCGAAATCGAAATTGACGGCCAGAAGAAAAAGATCGGCCTCGTGCGCATCCATATGGAGGAAGATGCCGGCAAGTTGATCCACGACGAAACGCGGCCCGTTTCTTACGTGGATTTCAACCGCACCGGGGTGCCTCTTCTCGAGATCGTGAGCGAACCCGATATGCGCTCCCCGGACGAAGCCGTGGCCTACCTCAAGAAGCTGCGCTCCATCGTCCGCTACCTCGAGATCTGCGACGGAAACATGGAAGAGGGAAGCCTCCGCTGCGACGCCAACGTCTCCGTGAGACCAAAGGGGAGCGAGACCTTCGGCACCAAGGTGGAGCTCAAGAACATGAACTCCTTCAAACACGTGCAAAAGGCCCTGGAATATGAAATAAAGCGGCAAATTGCCCTCATCCTGGATGGCAAGGAGGTCGTCCAGGAGACCCGCCTCTTCGACGTCTCCCGCGGGGTAACGCAGTCCATGCGGGGCAAGGAAGAGGCCCACGATTATCGTTACTTCCCCGATCCCGACCTGGTGCCCGTGGAGGTCGAAGACTCCTGGGTGGAAGAGATCCGCAAGACACTCCCTGAACTTCCCGACGTCAAAAAGGCCCGTTTCATGGAAGAATATCAGCTCCCGGCCTATGACGCCGAGATCATCACCTCCTCCCGCCGGCTGGCGGAGTTCTTCGAGGCCTGCTGCAGACTCTTTCCCAAGCCCAAACTCATCAGCAACTGGATCATGACGGAAGTCCTCAGGGAACTTAACCGGGAAGGAAAGGAAATCGACGAGACGAAACTCACCCCGGAGCTCTTCACCGAACTCCTCAAGTTGCTCGACGAGGGGGTGATCAGCTCCACCGCCGCCAAGAAGATCTTTGTGGAAGTGTACGAGACCGGGCGCAGCCCCTCAGAGATCGTCGAAGAAAAGGGCCTCAAACAGGAAAGCGACGAGGGTGCTCTTCTCGCCATTTGCCAGAAGGTCCTCGAAGCTCACCCCAAAGAGGTGGAAAAATACCGCAAAGGGAAGAAAAACGTCATCGGCTTCTTCGTGGGCCAGGTGATGCGTGAGACCAGGGGCAAGGCCAACCCAAAGATGGTCAACCAGCTCCTTACCAGGCTCCTGGAGGAGGGCTAAGATGCCGGAATATCTCCCCCCCAACCTCGACATCATCCGCCCCATTCTCTGGGATGACAAAGGGCTTCTGCTCCTCGATCAGCGGCTCTTACCCTGGCGCGAGAAGTATCTCCGCCTGCGCACCTGGCAGGAGGTGCGGGAGGCCATCCGGTCCATGGTGGTGCGGGGCGCCCCGGCCATCGGCATTACGGCGGCCATAGGGATGGTCCTGGGGGCGGAGAGGATCAAGGCCCGTAGTCGGCGCGACTTTTTGGCCAAACTCCGGCGGGTGGGAGAAGGGCTCAAGAAGGCCCGCCCCACCGCGGTCAACCTCTCCTGGGCGGTGGAGAGGATGCTTGAGAGGGCCGCAAGGGAGGAACTCTCCCCGGCAGACCTGGTAGAGGCCCTCCGGGCCGAAGCCTTGAAGATCTGGGAGGAAGACATCGCCGCCAACCGAAAGATGGGAAGGCTCGGGGCGGCCCTGCTTCCGGAGGAAGGCGCCATCCTCACCCACTGCAACGCCGGGGCCCTGGCCACCGGGGGCTACGGAACCGCCCTGGGGGTCATCCGTGCCGCCTTTGAGGCGGGCAAGAAAATCGAAGTCTTCGCCGACGAAACCCGCCCCTGGCTCCAGGGTGCGCGTCTTACCGCCTGGGAGATGAAAAAGGTGGGCATTCCCGTGACCGTCATTCCGGACGTGGCTTCGGGAAGCCTCATGCACCAGGGGAAGATCGCCGCCTGCGTGGTAGGGGCTGATCGCATCGCCGCCAATGGCGACGTGGCCAACAAGATCGGCACTTACAACGTGGCGGTGCTGGCCAGAGAAAACGGCATCCCCTTCTATGTGGCGGCGCCGCGCTCCACCATCGATCTCAACACAAAAAGCGGAAAAGACATTCCCATCGAATGGCGAGACCCGAAAGAGGTCCACTACTGTGGCGGAAAGCGTCTCACCCCCAAAGGGGTGGCTGCCGCCAACCCGGCCTTTGACGTGACCCCTGCCCGTTACGTGCGGGGGATCATCACCGAGGTGGCGGTGGCAAAGCCCCCTTACAAAAGGGCCCTCAAAGCCCTCTTCAAGGAGACCCCATGAACCTTCTGGCCCTCGCCAAAGCTGCCGCCCTGGCCGCTGGAAGGCTCCAGCGCGAGTATTTCGACCGCCCCATCGAGGTAAGGCACAAGGGCGAGATAGACCTCGTCACGGAGGTGGATCTCAAGAGCGAGGCCCTGATCGTCGATCTCCTTTCCGCCTCGAAAATCCCCGTCTTGGGCGAAGAGAAGGCCAAGACCGAACCTTCCGGGCGCTACTGGCTGGTGGACCCCCTTGATGGCACCACCAATTACGCCCACCGATTTCCGTGGTTTGCCCCGAGCATCGCCCTCATGGAAGACAAGAGGCCGGTGCTGGGGGTGGTCTACCACGTGATGCTGGACGAGCTTTTCTGGGCCGAGAGAGGCAAGGGCGCCTTTCTAAACGGCAAAGCCTTAAAGGTCTCCCGGGTTTCCTCCCTCAAAGACGCCGTTTTGGCCACGGGTTTCCCTTATGGCATCCACGAACAACCCGATAAAGTGGTGGGGGCCTTTCGGGATTTTTTGATCAAGGCCCAGGGGGTAAGGCGTGCCGGGGCTGCGGCCCTTGATCTGGCTTACGTGGCCTGCGGCAGATTCGACGGCTTCTGGGAACCACTCCTCAAACCCTGGGATACCGCCGCCGGTATCCTCCTGGTAGAAGAAGCCGGGGGCAGGGTGACCAACTATCTCGGCGAGGCTTACGATCCCTTCCAGAACCACATCCTGGCCTCAAACGGCCTCATCCACGAAGAGATGGTTCCCATCACCCGGAAGTATGTCCCATGAGGAAGAAACGCCTTTGCCCCCAATGCGGGGCTGAAATCGAGACTTACCGCAACCCTTTTCCCACGGTGGATATCATCATCGAGGTGGGAGAGCGAATCGTCCTCATCGAGCGCAAGAACCCCCCTCACGGCTGGGCGCTGCCAGGAGGTTTTGTGGATTACGGTGAAAGCCTGGAAGAGGCGGCTGTAAGGGAAGCCAGAGAGGAAACAGGGCTCGAGGTGAGGCTCAAGTGCCAGTTCTACACCTATTCCGAACCCAACCGGGACCCGCGTTTCCACACCATCACCACGGTTTACGTGGCCGAAGCCGACGGGGAACCCAAAGGCCAGGACGACGCCCTGCGGGCACGCCTTTTTCGGCCCGAAGAAATCCCAGCGGAAAAGTTGGTTTTTGATCATGGCCGAATTCTGGCAGATTATCTAAAATGGAAATATGGAAAAAGCGACTTTTTGGCTCCAAAAGCCTTCCAAACAAAAGTTCCTCGTTGTCGATGACGAAGCCTTCTTTCGCGAATCCCTGAAAGAATATCTCGAAGGAGCTGGCTATCAGTGTGAAGTTGCCGCCAACGGCAAGGAAGCCTTGGAGAAGATCTCCTCAAACGGCCCTTTTACCATCGTCATCACCGACATCGTGATGCCTGAAATGGACGGCCTGACCCTGATCAGGGAAGTGAAGAAGAGATGGCCGGAGATTGACCTCATCGCCATCACCGGGCACGCCAAGGAAGTGAAATACACCGATGTCATCCGGGCCGGGGCCAGCGATTTCGTGCGAAAACCCTTTGATTTCGACGAGCTCGAGGCCAAGATTGCCCGCATCTTAAAGGAACGAGAGCTTCGCGAACAGCTCCGGGCCCTTACCATTCGCGACCCGTTAACCGGCATCTTCAACCGTCGCTACTTTGAGGAAAAACTTCCAGAGGAATGCTACCGGGCGTGGCGTCAGAACTATCCCCTCCACCTGGTGATGTTCGACATCGACCATTTCAAACAGTACAACGATTCTTACGGCCACCAGGCTGGAGACGAACTCCTGCGGCGTTTTGCCAACATCATCCTTTCTTCCACCCGCCGCTACATAGATCTGCCTTTCCGGTACGGAGGAGACGAATTTGCCCTGCTGATCCCCCATTGCGATACCGCCGGGGTGTGCAAGATAGTGAGCCGAATCCTTAACCGCTATCAGGCCGAAGGTTTCGAGCCCACCACTCTTTCTGCCGGCGTGGCCCGTTTCATACGCCGGGAGGATGTCCCTCTCAACAAAGACGTTGACGACCTGATCCTGCGAGCCGACGAGGCCCTTTACGAGGCCAAACGGCGAGGGGGAAACTGTCTGGTGATCGATCCCAAGACCAAAAGCCTATCCCTTCCTTGACTTTTTCCTTCCAAGCCCCATTCTTTTTGTAGAAACAGCAACTATTTCTCAATTAACGGAGGTTGCCGATGAGGGTCTGGTGGGTGGGAGTGATCATTCTTCTGTTGGCACCTGGTTTCGGTTATTCCGCCTTTGTGCGGGGGCAAAATGCGGGTATCCAGCTTGCCAGCCCCAGATATTTTGCCCCGCCAGCGTCTACAGCGGACCACTCCAAGTACGAGGAACTCAAAAAAGACTTCAAAACCCCGGAGGAAGTCACCAGGGCCTGTCTCAAGTGCCACAACAAGGCCGGAGAGCAGTTCAAAAAGACCCTGCATTACACCTGGACCTGGAAGGGAAAAGACGGCCGCCTTCTGGGTAAGGCCCATGTCATCAACAACTACTGAGTGGCGGTAACCTCCAACTGGTGCAGGTGCACCAGCTGCCACGCCGGTTACGGATGGAAGGACAAAAGTTTCGACTTCGCCGTGGAAAAGATCGACTGCCTGGTCTGCCACGACACGACCGGAACCTATAAAAAATTCCCCACCGATTGCGGCTATCCTCCGCTGAAAGACAAGGTATTTGCCGGCAAAAAACTCTTCAAGGCCGTCAATCTGGCCTACGTGGCCCAGCACGTGGGGTACAGCACACGGGAATCCTGCGGAAAGTGTCATTTCTTCAGTGGAGGAGGGGACGGTGTCAAACGTGGAGATATAGACTCTACCCTCATCGCCCCGCCCAAGAAGATAGATGCTCACATGGACGCCAAGGGGCTCAATTTCACCTGTGCCACCTGCCACACCACCACCGCCCACGAGATCGACGGCCGACACTACGACACCCCAGCGCCCGGGAAACGGGAGCTTGCTCTCCCCAGATACGAAGGGCACCTGGTAAAGTGCGAGGCCTGCCACGGCACCAGGCCCCATCGCCCGGAAAAGAAGCTCTTTGACTGGCGGCTTGTGAAGCTCAACGACCATACTGACCGTGTGGCCTGCCAGACCTGCCACATCCCCCTCTATGCCAGAGGGCTTCCCACCAACACCTACTGGGACTGGTCCACGGCCGGGCGCTTCAAGGACGGAAAACCCATCGTGAAGATGGGTCCGTTGGGCAGGCCGGAATATCACACCAAGAAGGGAACCCTCAAATGGGGCAAGAACCTGGTACCGGTCTATCGCTGGTACAACGGCACGTATTCTTATCTGCTACCTGGCGAAAAAGTCGAGGCAGGCAAGGACCCCATCGTCCTGATCAAACCCAACGGGAGCCCGGAAGATCCCGATTCGCGGATCTTCCCCTTCAAACCCCATTTTGGCAAACAACCCTACGACCCGGTGAACAAGCTCATGATCGTCCCGAAGCTTTTCGGCCCCAAGGGAAGCGGAGCTTTCTGGGCGGAGTTTGACTGGAAGAAAGCCGCGGCAGCCGGCATGAAGGCCGCCGGGCTGCCCTTCAGCGGAAAAGTTGAATTTGTGGAGACGGTCTATTACCACGCCCTCTCTCACATGGTGGCCCCCAGGGAAGACGCTCTCAAGTGTGCCGCCTGTCATGTTCGCCAGGGAGGAAGGCTGGCCAGTATTTCGGGGGTCTATCTTCCGGGAAGGGATCGTCACGTGGAGCTGGACAAGATCGGTCAGACCCTCTGCCTCATCGCCTTGCTCTTTGTCTCGATTCACGGTGTGGCCCGGATCATCATCGCCCTGAAACGGAAATAAGGAGGTCCTCAAATGAAGCAAAAGCTCTATCTCTACACCCGGTTTGAAAGACTCTGGCACTGGACCCAGGCCTTTCTCATCATCTTTCTCCTCCTTACGGGTTTCGAGATCCACGGCAGCCTCGAAATCTTTGGCTACGAAAAGGCCTATCTCTGGCACGTATATGCCGGGGTGGCCCTGGTGATTCTTACGGCCTTTGCCATCTTCTGGCATCTCACCACCGGGGCGTGGCGGCATTACTGGCCGGTCAAGGAAAAGATCCCCCAAATTTGTTACTACTATCTGGTGGGCATCTTTCGCGGAGAACCGCACCCCTTTGAGAAACGGCCCGATCAGAAGCTGAACCCCCTCCAGCGGCTGGCCTATCTCTTTCTGAAGCTGGTGCTCTTCCCTCTCCAGTTCGTAACGGCCTTCCTGCTCCTCTCCTATCAGTGGTGGCCTGCCCTCGGGATCAGCGCATCCTTCAGGAAGGTCGCTTATTACCACACCGCCGGGGCCTTTGCCTTCCTTTTCTTCTTGATCATCCACGTCTATCTCGCCACCACCGGAAAGCCCTGGTACTCCCACCTGCGGGGCATGATTCTGGGCTGGGAAGAAGTGGAATTGCGATAGAAACGGCGCCTCTCGAAAATGAGAGGCGCTATTTAACGTCAATGCCCCTTTTTCTCGATAAAAAAATTGATGCTACGTGAAACCTGTATCAACCTGAACAACTTCTTCCTTTCCGTCTCCGATGCCATCGATCTCGCCAACCCTGCAATCTCTCTCCATCAGATGCGAACCACCTACATTGCCTGGCAGCTGGCCAAAGAGGCCATCCTGCCCTATGAAACGTGCCGCAACATTTACATGGCGGCCCTGTTTCACGATATCGGGGCCCTTGACCCTCGCGAAAAATTACTTCTGCACCGCTTCGAGGCCCAAGAGATAGACAGCCACTGCCTGCGTGGCGAACAACTCCTGGCCTCCATCTGGATTCTGGCACCCGCCGCTCCCATCGTGCGCTATCACCACCTGCCCTGGAAGGTCTGGCGCGAAAGCGGCGCCAGGCTCACAGACCCCCACGTGCTGGAATCCCAGATCCTCAATCTGGCAGATTTTGTGGAGCGCTCCATAGACCGTCAGGTTTACATCCTCTCCCAGGTGTCAGACATCGTGGCCAAGGTCAGAAGCCTGGAAGGAGATGAGTTTCACCCCGAGGTGGTGGATCTTTTCGAGGATTTGGCCCGGAGAGAAGCCTTCTGGTTCGACGTCGCCAATCCGCGCATCTACTCCCTGCTTTTGAACCGCGGCCCGCTCGAAAAGGTAGAAATCGACATCGACAGCGTGGCCCGCCTTTCTCGCTTCTTCAGCCGCATAATCGACTTCCGTTCCCATTTCACCGCCACTCATTCCGTGGGAGTTGCTTCCTCTGCCATAGCCCTTTCCAAGTATCTGCGCTTCACGGAAAGGGAAATCACCCTCATCCAGATCGCCGGGAATCTCCATGATCTGGGGAAGCTGGCCATTCCGGTAGAAATTCTGGAAAAGCCCGGAAGGCTGACCCCCGAAGAAATCGACATCATCAAAAAGCACCCCTACTACACCTTTGTGATACTTGATTCCATCGATGGCTTCGAACAGGTGACCGAATGGGCAGCCTTTCATCACGAAAAGCTGGATGGCACCGGATATCCCTTCCGGTTGTCCGCCGGGGACCTCTGCCTGGGCGCGAGGATTTTGGCCGTAGCAGACGTCTTCACCGCCCTCCTTGAAGATCGTCCCTATCGCAAGGAACTGCCAGAGAAGGAAATACGCCGTATCATGGAAGGGATGGCTCGACGCAGACACCTCGACCCCATCATCGTCGAAGCCCTCTTCGACAACTATCCCTACATCTCCGCCTACATGAAGGAGAAACAGGAAGCTTCGCGACAGCAATTTGAAGAGATACAGGCGCTGGGCTTAATGGGCCAGAAAGGCCCGGATGGTATCTTCTCGGGGGTTAATGCTCTTTAGAACGATCTTGAGCCGGCTTCCAGGCTCAAGCCGGAGACTTGGGGGAAGAGGAACGTCTACCGTGATCATGTAATCCAGCAGCAGGACTTTGGCTTTGCGCTGGTGAATGTCCACCACCAGACCCTCCAGGGGCTGCTGGCGAGCGTATTCTCGCAAATACTTGAGCAACCAGTAGCGGTAAGATCTGTTCTTAACCGTGCTCACCACTTCGAGAGAACGGGAAAGCTCCCTTAAGAAGCTCTCCAGTTCTTCCTGCGAAAAGAGCGGGCTTCCGGTGGCCAGAAAATGACAGAGTTGATGCTCGACAATGAGGTCCACCGCTCTCCTGATGGGGGAGGTGACGGTGGTGTAGCAGGGAAGCCCCAGGCCGTGATGGAATTCCGGGGTAAGGAGCATCTCTCCGCGGGACATTTGCCGCAGTTGCAGGAAGTTGAGATAGATGTCCTGCTCGCCTCCGGAAATGAGGCGTTCTTTGGGCTTGGGCTGGCTACGATAAATGGCTGGCACCTGGTTTTCTTTGAGAAAGCGGGCCGCCAGATAATTGGCGAGGATCATGAACTCGGAGACCAGAAAACGCGACCCCGTAATCTCGATGCGTTCAAGCCTTATCCTTCCGTCTTCGACACGCAGCATTATCTCCGGAAGATAGACGGGAAGCGCCCCGGCAGCCAGGCGTCTCTCAAAGAGTTTTTCCGCCAGGCGATAGAGGGGAGAAAGTTCTCCCTGAAGCAATTCGTCCGCCTCGTCGTAGACCAGGCGGCGAGCCACCTTGATGACCGAACGCACGATGCGGAAAGAGAGGATCTCTCCCGAAGGGCTGAGCTCTACCAGGAAAGAAAGGGCCGGCCTCTCGACCCCTTCCTTGAGACTTGCCGCCTCCTCACAAATGACTCGCGGAAGCATGGGAATGATGCGATCCGGAAGATAGATGGTGGCCCCGCGCGAAAGGGCCTCCTGAAAGAGCCGGCTCTCCGGCGGCACAAAGGTCGATACATCGGCAATGTGAATTCCCACCAGGAGCTTTCCGTCTCTTTCTTCAAAATGAAGGGCATCGTCGAAATCTTTCGTCTCCGGGCCATCGATGGTGACAGGAGAAAGATGTGTCAGATCTTCCCGCCCTTCGCGGGAAAAGCCCTTCTTTACCAGTTCTTCGGCCTCTTTTTCCACTGCTTCGGGGAATTCTTCTTTGATGTCGAAGCGCAAAAGCTCAAGATTTTCATCCGGCGAGAAAATTCCCTCGTGCACCAGGATCTCAAAGATCTTGGAAGGGCGATCGGCACCGACTCTTTTGAGAAGGTCTTTGGTTTCACGGGCGTTGCGGGCCTCCTCTCCAAAGAGGAGATATTCCTTGAGGGCGGTGAGCCAGTACTCACGCACAGAATCTTTGACCGGGTAATCTTTCTGCGAGAGGAGGGCGGAAAGCCAGGCCGCTCCCTCTTCGCGCCGGGCCAATCTTTCGGCCTCCTTCCGGCGGGCCTCCTTGAGTCTCGCAACTTCCTCGCGGGAGTGAACAAGGATTTGCCCTTCTCGGAAACGAAAGTAGAGACGATCTTCGAGAACGGCCCTTATGAGGGCTGCCACGTGGTCATCGTCGACCCCGCTTCCGAAATAGATCTCGGCAAGCTCCTCCGGGCTCATCTCTTCGGCTTCGTCAACCACGAGCTCCCACAGGTCTTCAAGAGCTATCTCCTCCTTCAGTCTCTCCCGCCGCTCATGGGCTTCTTTCAGGATTTCGAGCTGTTCTTGCCGGTGGCTGGCCCGGTAAGCCCGCTTTGAGATGTGAAGGATGCGGGTGCGAGGGAGCAATTCTTCACGGCCGGAGAGCAGGAGGACTCTCAGGCGCCGGTCCTTTTGACCCAAACAATAAGCGGTTTGGATGCGCCCCTGTTCGGCAAATTCTATGAGATGCCCGGAAAGATCTTTTTCCTTCACTTGATGCCTTTGGCCAGTTTTATCGCCTCGCGAAGATCGAGGGCCCCGGTATAAATCGCCCGCCCCGTAATAACTCCCTCTAGCCCTTTTTCCTCCAGAGGGAGGAGTTTTTTGATGTCCTCCAAACTTGAAACCCCTCCAGCAAGATAAACCGGAAGGGATACGGTCTCAAGGAGAGGGAGAACCCTTTTCAGGTTGACTCCCTCCTCCGTGCCATCGCGGGTAATATCGGTAAAAATGAGGGCCCTTAAACCGGCATCTTCGAGGAGCCTGGCTAGCTCCAAGTAGTGAATGGTGCTCTCTTCCGTCCAGCCCTCTACGGCCACGTAATCTCCTCGCACATCAATGCTTACCACTACATGACCCGGAAAGAGACGACACGCTTCACGCACCAGCTCCGGTTCACGGCAGGCAATCGTCCCGAGAATGACCCTCTCCACCCCGTCTGAAAGATATGCTTCGATGGTTTCGAGGTCTCTGATCCCTCCGCCCACTTCGATGGGAACCTCGATATTTTGGACTATCTGGCGGATCAGCTCCCGATGAACCGCCCGCCCCTCTTTGGCTCCGGAGAGGTCGATTACGTGGATGAGCTCGGCCCCTGCGTCAACAAAACGCCGGGCCACGGAGACGGGATCGTCACTATAGACTGTTTCCCTGTTGTAATCGCCCTGATAAAGCCTCACACATCGTCCGTCTTTGAGATCGATTGCCGGCACAACTAGCATTTTCTTCTCCTTTTCAAATTTTCCATTAAACTATCTTAAGGGTTTCTGTTAGGCAATCGATCCCTTCGATTTGCATTTTATTTGTATTTCTGAAAATTTTTTACCTCATAACCACAGGAAAAGAGGAGAGAATTTTCTTGACAAATTTAGATATTAAATTAGTGAAATATAAGGAATAAAAGAAATTTTTATAAAAAGGAGGGCATCATGACAAATATATGGGAAGCATTACAAGAATTTTGGCGTAGTCTTGCCAGCACCCTTGGAAGCAGCTTACCGCAAATTTTAGCAGCTTTTCTTATTCTCATCATAGGATGGATTGTCGCCAGGATAATCGCTGCTGGCATACGTAAGGTTTTGATCAAAATCAACCTGAGAGGTCTTCTTGAAAAGATCTTAAGAGAAGAAATCAAAATCTCTATAGAAAACATCATAGCCAAGATTGTCTTTTATATTCTGTTTCTGTTTGTTCTGGTAGCCTTTTTCCAGCGTTTACAGTTAACTGCTGTTACAGAACCTCTAAACAATTTGTTAAATGAAATTATAGCCTTTTTACCAAACCTACTAAGTGCTGCTCTTTTAATTTTCTTGGCCTGGATCATTGCCAGCATTGTACGTCTGGTCATTAAGAAAGGCACAGCCGCTATCAAACTTGATGAAAGAATCGCCCAAAAAGGCGCCAGAGAGGAAGTTCCCGTCTCAACTTCTATAGCAAACGCCGCTTACTGGTTTGTTTTCCTTCTCTTTCTTCCTGCTATCTTAGAAACCCTAAAAATGGAATCTCTTGTCGTCCCTGTCCAAGAACTTGTTTCAAAAATACTCACTTATATCCCCGATATTTTTGCCGCGGTTCTTATCCTAATAGTGGGCTGGTTCATTGCACACGTAATTAAATTGGTAGTTACAGGCCTTCTTGCCGCCTTGGGAGTTGATCAGATTGGAGAAAAGATTGGTCTTGGTGACAAAGCCAAACTTTCTCAAATCATTGGCAATATTATCTACGTCCTCATTTTCATTCCGGTACTAATTGCAGCCCTCAACGCTCTCAAGATTAAGGCTATTTCTGATCCTGCTATAGCTATGCTGAATCAGCTCCTCTCTGCTATACCGTTGATCTTCGGAGCCTTTGTTATCATAGCGGTGGCCTATTTTGTCGGAAAAATCGTGGCCAAAATGGTTGCAGACATCTTAGAAGGCATGGGAGCTAACAAGCTTCCCGAAAAACTGGGGTTGGGTTTCAAAGTCGATATCGTTCGCTTGGTCTCCACGATTATCATGACTTTGGCAGTTCTTTTGGCGTTCATGGAAGCTGCCGAGCTTCTCCGTCTGGAATACCTCTCCATATTGATCAACAACCTCATCTTTTTCGGTGCACGGGCCATCATCGCGGTTCTGATTTTGGCCTTGGGTGTTTGGATCGGGGGTTTGGCCCAGAAAATGCTTGAACAGTCTTTAGGAGAAAAAGCGCGGGTTCCTGCTTATTTCTTGAAAGGTGCCGTTATTGCCCTTGCTTTTGCCATGGCTTTAACGGAAATGGGCATCAGCAAAGAAATTGTGGTGAGCGCCTTCACCATTTTGATGGCGGGTATAGCCGTAGCCGTAGCCTTGGCCTTTGGTCTGGGCTGCAAAGATCACGCTGCCAGATTGGTAGATAAGTGGTTCACTAAAGAATAACGGAAGAGGGGGGTTCTCCCCCTCTTCTCCTTCCCGCTTCATTCGTCTCTTCCCATACCGAGCAATTTTCAGACACCTCGCTTTCAGCTCGATTCCAGGCCTTAGATTAAGCAGCTCTCTTAGCCTTTACCCAGGGCTTTGTTGAGATAATTGAAAAACAAAGGAAAGGGGAAAATTACACCCAGGGGGCCAAACAGAATAAAAATTATCATCACAAAATAATATATCTTCAACAGAGGAGTTGCTGAGGCTAACTGGAAATGTTTATCGCTAAAATATTTCACAAAGAAAACGGCTGCTATTACTGAATTCACAAAGAACAAGCTCACCCAACGGGAATAATCAATACCCACTAAAAACAACGGCAAGATCCAGAAGGGAAGAGAAAAAAGAAGCAGACGAAGCCAAGAAAATTTTGGACAAAAAATCGACGAAAAGAGGGTATGAAAAGCCAAAATTATACCAAAATATAGTGTATATAAAAATATCTCCAACGGACTAAAAGACCGGTATTTGGAAAGAAAACAAAAAACATACTTTAAATTATCTGTTACAGACCTAAAGAGCACAAGATGACTATTGGTAGTTTTATCACCCCAGGTAGGAACTACTTTTAAACTGAAATATGTTTGAGCATCCAACGATGAATATTGGCCAAAAGCCATGATAAAAAGAAAACATATTAAACTTACACCTGCAAAAAGTACAGATTCTCTCTTTTTTTCGTTTAGCAACAAAAAAAGAAGGAAAGAAGGAAAAGCATAAAAGAAGGAAGCCTCATGAATAAAATAGGTTAAGAGAATCAGAACAAGAGAGAGAAAATTAAAATAACGATTTTCGGGTCTATAAATAGCCAACGCCAAAAATAAAAGACTGTAATTGATTATATCAAAACGGCCAATATCATGAACAAAATGAGGAATACCTGCGGGTGTTAACAAAAAAAGAAACAAAAAGTAAACAAACAGCTCTTTCCTTTCCTGAAGGAAATTCTTCAAAAAGAGAAAAAACGAAAAAATAAAAAGAACATAACATGCCTCAAAGAAATATTCCGCACTCTTCTCGGTCAACGGGATATCCAAAAAATAAAACAAGCTACCTATCAGACCACGTTTGACAAATTCATCAGCATAGTTAAAAGAGAGATGAATATTTTTCCAACGAGAAAAGACCAAAATATTCAGGGATTTAAAAAGAGGAATATAGGCTAATGAAACAAAAAAATATATTAAAGCAAAATAATGTATTGAAAGTTTCTTGATAAGGACTTTTAGGACTTTTACCATTCCAAACGCTTCCCTATATTTTCTGGTATCATCCTGATGAGGAACATAATATAACGCCAGATCCAGAGAGTATAGATCTCGTCTTTCTTTTTATGCCAAGCCTTTATGATATCTTGAGCTACTCTAACTGGCGAAGCTGTCAATAATTTGGGCAGCTTCATAGAAGCTGTCATCTTGGTTTCCACAAACCCTGGTTTAACCGTTAGAACAGATATACCACTACGGTAAAGTCTATTTCGTAAACCCTGCAAATAGATACTGAAGGCCGCTTTGGCAGCTCCGTAAATATAATTGCTTTGCCGCCCTCTTTCTCCGGCTACAGAACTGATACCGATGATAAAACCAGCCTTTCTCTCTTCGAAATCTTTGGCAATAATTTCTAAAATACTTACCGCTCCAAGAAAATTTGTTTCGATTATCTTGCGGGCTTCGTTAAAATCTTTTTGGGCTTTCAGCTGATCTCCCAAATAACCAAATGCAACCACTACTCCTAAAGGTTTGGGTTCTAGCTTTTGGTAGAATCCAGAATGAGTCTCGTAGGATGTGGCATCAAAAAAGAGGGGCTTTGCCTTTATTTGATAACGAATTTCTAAATCTTTTGCCAGACGCTCGAGCAAATTCAAATTTCTGGAAGCCAGATAGAGATTGTATCCTTCTTCGGCATAGAGTCTGGCCAACTCCTGCGCAATATCAGATCCTGCTCCTAAAATAAGGATATAATCCATCTTGCTCACCCCTGGCATCATTTTGTTGTCGAATATTATCTTCTAACATCTTTAAGTAAGGTTCGGTTGAAAACCTTTAGCTTTGACAAAGCTGCTTCTATTTCTGGTTTCTCTGTAACTATCAAAAAACTTCCACTTCTTCTTGCAAAAGGGCTTGTATCTTCTGTTCATAAACTCAACCTGTCTGATAATTGAGATCTGACTCGAGAAAACAGATCTTTTTCTTTACGAAATCTTATAAATTGTTCGAGGTTTTGATAGCCACTTTCTAGATACTTACGACTCAAGCGGGCATCTTTGGCTAGATAAATTCTTCCACCATAATAATGGACTATTTCGTCTAGAATTCTGAAAAGAGAAAATACTCGCGGTGTAAGCTTAAAATCTAACGCTAGGGTGTAACCTTCTCTTGGAAAGGAGAGCGGAAAATCGTTTCCTTTTCCCAAGAGTTTTAAAACTGCCAAAAATGGCGCCTCGTCATATTCTTTGATCGTAAAGAGAATCTCTCGAATAGCCTTTTGAGCTTCAGTTTTGGGAATCAAAAACTGATACTGTAAGAAACCATTTTTGCCATATAGTCTGTTCCAATGGTTAATTTTGTCTAAAGGGTAAAAGAAATCTTCATAGGTTACCCTTTGCTGAACAATTTCTCTTTTGATACGCGAATAGTAAATGTCATTGAACAATTTGATAGTGTAAGGATTCAAAAGAAAAGAGGGGGCATCTACCGGAAAGGACAAGGTCTTCTTGTCTGAAACAAAAAGCTCGCCCTCCGCAGCGTGAAGGCCGAGCATCAAAAGAGAGCGCCCAAAAGATTTCCCTCTGGCGGTACAATCTAACCAGGCTACCGAATAAGGGCTTGAGGAATATTCTTCAAAAATAGACAAGCTTTCTTCCAAATTCGGACATTTAATAATGGTCTCTTCGATAAAAGAGCTTTGCACAGGGCGCAAACGCAGCCGGACTTTGGTAATGAGCCCCGTAAGACCCATTCCCCCACAAGTCATACGAAACCAGTCCGTATTTTCTTCAGGAGAGCAAAAGATCTCTTTGCCATCAGGCAAGAGGAGCCAAATGCCGGTAATCCAATTACAGAAAGAACCATCAACATGGTGGTTCTTCCCGTGTACATCGGCTGCTACGGCCCCTCCCAAGGAAACAAACTTGGTTCCAGGAGTAACAGGAAGGAACCAACCCCGAGGCAGGAAATGTTTGATTATTTCTTCGAGAGTGACACCTGCCTCGGCGGTTAATTCTCCCGTTTGAGGATCAAAATGATGAAAGAACCGGAATCTCCTGGTTTTTAGGACAAAGTTTCCCAGGGGTGCGTCACCGTAGCTCCGCCCGCAGCCATAAGCGATAAAATGTGACTTTCTTTGGCAATATTCACGAGCTTCTACCAGAGAAGAAGGTTCCTCGACTTCACTTTCTATTAAAGGATATCTTGACCAGGTGGTGAGGAACCTTTTCAAGGAGATCCTCCAAGGTAAGTGGGAGAGAATTTCAACGTTTTCCAAGCACAAAATACAACCCAGGCTGTAACGGTGATGACCAACGGCCAATCTCTTAACAAGACCTCGGTCGGAGACTCTCCTGCCCCTTCGGATTCCACCAGATACCAGTAGCGGAAAAGCCCGAAGATGACAAAGGGTATGGAGAGGACCAAACCAGGCCGGGAAGAGATGACATAAAGCCCATAAAAAACCAGAGCTCCAGCAGCAGAGATTTGGGCGTAACTTTCAAGCAACTTGACGGTATAGTGTTTCAGCACTTTTCGTGCATTATCTCCCTGGGTACGTAGCTCCTGAAGCCTTTTTGTAGAAGCAAGAAAAAGGGCCAGCGAAAGAGTGGTGACGAGCATCCACGAAGAAATTTCGATGTTGAGGGCTTCTCCTCCTGCAAAGAGACGCAGCATAAACCCCGCCGCGATACAGAAGATATCAAGCACAGGGATATTTTTTAGCTTAAAACTGTAAGCCAAGTTGAGCACCAGATACGCTATGACCGGAAGCATAAAGACCCGCGTCGAGGGAAAAATCAAAAATCCCAGAAGGGAAGCGTAAATAGATATGAGCAAAATTTTTGCCGTCCGGGGAAAAATTATACCGGCAGCCAGGGGGCGTTTGAGGCGTTTTACGGGGTGAGCGCGGTCTTTTTCGATGTCTCGCAGGTCATTGAGAATATAAGTGGCTGAAGAAGCGAGACAGAAAGCAAAAAAAGCCCATAAGGCTTGCTTTACAGCCTCAGGATCTAAAAATTTCCCAGAGAAAATCAAAGGGGCCAGAACAAAGGTATTTTTGACCCACTGATGAACCCTCAATAAGCGCAAATAAGGCCGGAGAGACACTTTCAGACCCCAACTCTCCGACGATGAGCACGGCTTCTGTTCCCGTGAAGAGAAAGTATTTTGAGAAAGCAAAAAGGGATCATGGGGAGGTTTGATCAAAATTGGCTAGGTCGTTTTAAGAAGAAAACCCTGAATTAATGCGCAGAAAACTTTAGACCTTCCCTTCTTGCACCAAACGGGCGAAGTGTTCGAAGGAACGGTCCCAGGTACGCTCGGCCTCCGGAGGAAAACAGCAACCCGGAAGCTCCCGTCTTGAAAGATGATATTTCAAACATTCGCAGCATATGCCCTTCTTCGGGCAGGGTTCGTAAGTACAGATACATCTCTTCAGATTCTTCTCCTTCTGACACTCCATCATTATCCTCCTAAATATCTAGTTCACGATATTCCAGAGCATGGGTCTGGATAAAATCTCGCCGCGGTTCCACTTTCTCACCCATAAGGGTGGTAAAGAGTTCGTCAGCAGCGGAGGCGTCACTGATATCGACCCTCAGGAGTCTTCTCTTCTCGGGATTCATCGTGGTTTCCCAGAGCTGGTCCGGGTTCATCTCACCGAGGCCCTTGTAGCGCTGAATGTGGAGCCCCTTACGCCCTTCATTTCTAATGAATTCCAGGAGTTCCCGGAGATTCTCAAAGGTGTGTTCTTCTCCTCTTACCAAGACTTTTACGGGTTTCCCAAGATAATCTTTGAGAGCCTCGTATTTCTTGAGGGCCTTTCGGTATTCCCTGTAAATGGGGATTTCAGGCCCAACCGTGAAGAAAAGATAAGAAAACTCCTTGGAGGTAACGTCGAATTCGTAAGCGTCGTCCCGGCTCCGGCTAAGTCTTATGGAACTGGTCTTAAAACCCTTGTCCTGGAAGAGAGAAAGCAAGTTTTCCACAAAGGAACGGTCTGTAAACTGGTCCGCACGCTTTAGACCGGCGTGCAACAACACCATGGCGGCTTCAGGCCAGATTCCCTTTCGGGAAAGTTCCTGAAGGGCTTCCTCAAAGGCCGAGAGATTGCGCAAAAAAGTCTTGGCCTCTTCTTTGGTCAAGGGCTTGCCATCAATCTCCAAAACCACGTTCTTGACCGCTCTCTCAAAGAGATAAGAATCGAGAGCCTGATCGTCTTTGAGATATATTTCCTTTTTGCCCTCAACTATCCGGTAAAGCGGGGGCTGAGCGATATAGAGATAACCCCTTTCGATAAGAGGGGCCATCTGGCGATAAAAGAAGGTGAGGAGAAGGGTCCTGATGTGAGCGCCGTCAACATCGGCGTCGGTCATGATGATGATCTTGGAGTAACGGCACTTGTCCGGATCGAAGTCCTTGGGGCCGATGCCCGTGCCAAGGGCGGCCACAAGCTGTCTTATCTCCTCCGAAGAGATCATCTTATCGAAACGGGCCTTCTCTACGTTCAGGATCTTTCCCCTCAAGGGCAGAATCGCTTGAAACCGCCGATCACGCCCCTGTTTGGCGCTACCCCCGGCAGAATCTCCCTCCACGATGAAGAGTTCCCTCTCCGCCGGGTCTTTGGACTGGCATTCCGCAAGCTTTCCTGCCATCATGACATCGAGGGCCTGACCCTTCTTTCGTACCAGCTCCCGTGCTCTGCGGGCAGCTTCCCGCGCCCGGGCCGCCTCTACAATCTTGGCCAGAATCTTGCGAATCTCCTTCGGATGTTCTTCAAACCAGCGACTCAATCCCTCAAAGACAATGGACTCCACCAGGGGCTTTATCTCACTGTTTCCAAGCTTGGTCTTGGTTTGACCTTCAAATTGGGGCTCTGGCATGCGAATGGAAATCACCGAGGTAAGCCCCTCCCTCACGTCATCGCCTTCGACTTTGATCTTCAAGGCCTTTGGGAGATTATCGTGGGTGGCGATGTAGCGGTTGATGGCCTTGGTGAGGGCGGCCCTGAAACCTACGACGTGGGTGCCTCCTTCCCGGGTGTGAATGTTGTTCACGTAGGAGAAACAGACCTCGTTGAAACCCGTGTGATACTGAAGCGAAACCTCCACCTGCACCAGATCCTTTTCACCGGAGACGTAGATGGGCTCCGGATTGATGACCTCGCGCCGGCGATTGAGATACTTTACAAACTCTATGATGCCACCTTTGTAATGAAACTCCTCTTTGGCTCCCGCCCTCTCATCGATGAGGATGAACTTCACTTTCGGGTTCAAAAAGGCCAGCTCTCGCAAACGGTGTTCGATAATTTCGTACTGAAACTCTTGCTCCCCAAATATTTCAGGATCCGGCTTAAAGGTGATCTTCGTGCCGGTTTTTTTGGTCTCTCCCACCACTTCCACCGGGGTGATGGCCTGGCCTCTTTCATATCGTTGCCGATAGATCTTTCCGTCGCGGTGGACCTCAGCGATCAGCCATTCGGAAAGTGCGTTCACCACCGAAACACCAACACCGTGAAGACCACCCGAAACTTTGTAAACACTGTGATCAAACTTTCCACCGGCATGAAGCTTGGTCATCACCACCTGAAGGGCCGGTATGCCTTCGGTGGGGTGAATGTCGATGGGGATACCACGGCCGTTGTCTTCCACGGTAATGGAATTGTCGGGATGAATGACGATCTTGATCTCCGTACAGTACCCGGCAAGGGCTTCATCAACCGCGTTATCAACCACTTCCCACAGGAGATGGTGAAACCCTTCCACCCCGGTAGAACCGATGTACATCGCCGGGCGGACACGAACACCTTCAAGGCCATCCAAGACCTTTATTTGCGAAGCTTTGTACTTATCATCCATGGCTACACACTCGTCATGGGCATTACAAGACCGAGAAAACCTTGATCGTCGGGCCCTGTAATAATACAAGGGATGTTCTCATCCCGCATAAAAAATTCCACCTCTTCGGAATTCATCACCTCTAGCACGTCGATGAGATACTTGGCGTTGAAATTGAGGGTGAGATCTTCACCCTCGTAGACCACCGGTACTCTCTCTCTACCTTCGCCAAGATCAGGGTGTTGGGAAACCAGAGTCAGCATATTTTGGGACACATTCAGGGTTACAGGGCGGTATCTCTCAAGCGAAAGGACCGAAATACGCTTCAGGGCCTCAAGCAGTTTCTTGCGGGGAGCTCGAAGAGGATTCTCCCTCTCTTGAGGAATGACCGCCCGATAATCAGGATACTGCCCGTCGATGAGACGAGCGGTCAAAACCAGATGGGGAAGGGCCAGAACGGCCTGGTTGTCTTTGAGGCCGAATTGTACCACGGGGTGGTCCTGAGCAATCTTCTTCATCTCTTGCGCGGCCTTCCGGGGAACGATTACCCCAGGGGTCAAACGCAGATCTTCAATTCCTTCCACCGCACGGTCGATGAGGGCCAAACGATGCCCGTCGGTGGCCACAAAGCGTAAAAGTTTTTCCTCCTCGGGTTGTTCCACGTAGATACCCGAGAGGATGAAGCGGGTTTCTTCGGTGGCCACACAGAAGATGGTCTTGCTGATCATTTCCGCAAGAAGAGCCCCTTCCAGTTCGATCAGATCTGCGTCTTCGATCTCTGGAAGGGAAGGAAAATCTTCGGCAGGAAGACAGGCCAACCTGAAGAACACCTCTTCATCGCCCGGAGAGGTAATCCTTAGCCAACCGTTCTCTTCTTCCAGGTGTATGTAGTCCAGAGGGAAATCCTTTATAATCTCGTAGAATTTTCGGGCCGGAATTGCCAGTTCACCGGGAGTTTCTACTTCTGCCTCCACGCGAGAACGAAGACCTATTTCCAGGTCTGTGGCCGAGAGTTCGATTCCTTCATCAGAGGCCCTTAAAAGTACCGTAGAGAGTATGGCCATGCTGGATCTTTTGTCGGCTATCGCTTGAACCCTTGAAAGAACTTTGAGAAGCCTCTCTTTTTCTACTACAAGTTTCATTTCTATCTCCTTTTGGAAATTTTAAAGTTGTTTTTATAAAACCTGTTGATTTGTCGATAATTATAAAGACCTCTTTTGGGTTTTAAGGAACGGTTGTTCAAATTTTTGTTGAAAATTTGTGAAATTAGATTTCGACAGGTTTTCAACACTTTATCTACAGGTTTCAGTTGAAAACTTTGTCTGCTTTCTTGCACACTGGTGAACATTTTTCTGTCTCTCAAGTGCCTCCACCGGAGGTTGACGATGGACCATCTTTGAGTGAGGCCCGCAATACTTAACTGCTAATGTTTAGCTCGTAACAACACGTCAAAATCTTCTTTGTTTTCCTTCTTTTTCGGTAATTTTAATCCTCCCGAATCCGGTTTAAAATTTGAAGATCAAGTTTAATTCGGATATTTACCACGAAGGATGCCCAAAGAGAAAGTCTTACTTCATATTTGCTGCGGGCCCTGCACGCTTTACCCTTTGAAGGTTCTAAGACGAGAGGGTTTCGAGGTTCAAGGTTATTTTTACAATCCCAATATACATCCCTACCAGGAATTTCGCCGTCGTCTGAGGGCCTTGGAACAGGTAGCAGAAAGCAAAGATCTCCCCGTAATCTATGAAAAGGAGTATGGTCTCCGTTCCTTTTTGAAGTCGACCGTCTTTCGCGAAGACCGGCGTTGTGAAACTTGTTATCTGATGAGACTTGAAAAGGCGGTCCAGAAGGCAAAGGAACTGGGCTTTGGAGCTTTCACCACCACACTCCTTTACAGCAGGTATCAGGCTCACCAACTTATAAAAGAGATTGCCGAAGATCTTTCTTTTCGTTACGGGGTTACTTTCTGTTATTACGATTTTCGAAAGGGCTGGGAAGAAGGTCAGGAAGAGGCCCGAAGGCTGGAAATCTACCGCCAAGCATATTGTGGTTGCATCTTCAGCGAGCAAGAACGGTACGACAAAAAGTGGCGGAAAAGAATGAAGAAAGAGAGGGAGGTCTTATGAATCCGCTGGAAAGTTTGGCCAAAATTCTCATTCTCATGGGAATTTTGATCGTGATTCTGGGGATAGTCCTTCTGCTGGGCAGCAAGATCCCTTTGCTGGGGAGACTGCCGGGAGATATTGTGATCAGGAGGGGGAATTTTACCTTTTATTTTCCTCTGGCAACGTCAATTCTTTTGAGTGTCCTTCTGACTTTGATTCTTTCGATTTTGTTTCGTAAGTAGCTATTTTCCCTCGAGTTCCTCCAGGGTGAGGAGTTTATCTTCGGCCTTGAGGGCCCATTTCGATTCGGGAGCCAGCTGCAAGATGGAACGCCAAATCTTTTTGGCCTTTTCTACTTCTCCCATGCGGTAATAAACCAGGCCCAGGAAGTATCTTGCAGCCATATCCTGGCGATTGAAACGCACGGCTCTCCGAAAGTTGATGCGGGCCTTTTCCAATTCTCCCTTCTGGAGGGCCATCATGCCCCGATAAAAGTAGGCCAGAGAGTAACGGGGGTTGCTTTCCAGGGCCTTGTTCAGATAAAAGAGGGCCTTTTCTTCATCACCCAGCTTGTAATAAGCCCAGGCCAGATTGGTGTAAGCGATGAAAGGTTTCTGGTAGAAGGGGTTTTGCAGGGCTTTTTGAAAATAGGAGATGGCTTCTTCGTATTTTCCTAAAATAAGATAAAGTGAACCCAAATTGTTCAGGGCTTCGGGAAAGTCTGGCCGTATCTCTAGGGCTTTCCGAAAGTATTTTTCCGCCTCGGTAAGGTCTCCACGATCCATGTAAATAAGACCGAGAAGATTGTATATTTCCGGATCGTTGGGATAGACCTCTTTGGCTTTTAAAGCTTCTGAAAGGGCTTTTGCCAGTTGTCCTTCGTTGTAATAAATGATTGCCCGCTGCAAAAGCACGTCAGCCCTTTCGTGATAGAACTCCGGAGGAGGTTCCACACTTTGGCAGCCTAGGGTCGTCAAAACCAGCAAAATTGAAACGATGAGAAGAAGTTTGTGCATTAAATTACCTTGTTCAAAACGTATTCGATTATCCCCTGTGCTCCCGCTTCGAGGAGTTGGGGGATGAGCTCTCTTACTTTATCTTCGGACACCACCGTCTCTACCGCAAACCAATCCGTCTGGTAGAGAGGAGAGATGGTGGGCGCATTGAGGCTGGGAAGGATTTTGACGATCTTTTCCAGATTCTCCCTGGAAACGTTCATCTTGAGCCCTACCAGGCGATCTGCCCGCAAAGCGCCCTGAAGCATCACGGCCAGCTGTTCGATCTTCTTTCTCTTCCAGTTGTCTTGCCAGGCTTCTTCGTTGGCAATGAGCTGCGGATAAGTTTGCATCAACTCGTGGATGATCTTCAACCCGTGCGCTCTGATGGTGGACCCGGTTTCCGTAACCTCCACGATAGCATCGGCGAGGCCCTGAACAACCTTGGCCTCGGTGGCCCCCCAGGAAAATTCTACCTTTACGCTGATACCCCTCTCAGCGAAATAACGCTTGGTAAAGTTTACGAGTTCCGTGGCGATCTTTTTCCCTTCGAGATCTTCCAGCCGTTCTATTTCAGAGTCCGCGGGGACCGCGAGCACCCATCTGGCCGGCCTTTTGCTGACCTTCGAATAGATGAGATCCGTCACGGTGACAACCTTGGAGTCGTTTTCAAGGATCCAGTCTTTCCCGGTGATGCCACAGTCGAGCACTCCCTGCTCCACGTAGCGGCTCATCTCCTGTGCCCGGCAGATGGCACATTCGATTTCGGGGTCGTCTATGTCTGGAAAATAGCTCCGATGATGTACGTTTATTCGCCAACCAGACCTTTCAAAGAGTTCGATCGTCGCTTTTTCGAGACTTCCCTTGGGAATACCGAGTTTAAGTTTTCTTTCCATAGACCACCTCAGGATCAAAGATTTTTTCTTCTGCAACTTCCAAAGTTCCGTCTTCTTTAAGACGTCGGAAAAAACAGCTCTGATAGCCCTTGTGACAGGCGGCTCCTCCCAGCTGTTCCACCTTCACCAGGATAGTGTCGAGATCACAATCCAGATAGATCTCTTTGACGATCTGAACGTTTCCGGAAGATTCCCCTTTAAGCCAGATCTTTTGCCTGCTACGGCTAAAATAGTGTACTTTTCCCGTTGCCAGGGTCTTCTCCCAGGCTTCTTCGTTCATGTAGGCTAACATCAGGACTTTGCCGCTGCGCCAGTCCTGGGCGATGACTGGAACGAGCCCCCCAGCCTTTTCAAAATCCGGTTTGGCCATTTTAACCTCCGTTGGCGCTAAAATAACACCTTTTAACAGCTAAAAAAGTGGAGGACTGTGCACGATGAAAAGACGCAGCGCTTTCTCGCCGGTATTTTTTACCCCGTGTTCCTCTTTGGCCGGCACGAAAATGTAATCTCCGGCCTTTATCTTTTCCCAGCGGCCATTGACGTAAGCTTCGCCCTCTCCTTCAAGGACGTAAATGGAATCGATCTGGGTCTCGTGAGTGTGGATGGGGATCTCCACCCCCGGTTCGATATGGAGCATGGAAACACTTGCCTGTGAGCTCTTTTTGGAATCCACCAAAAGGGCCCATTTGACCCCCTCAAATTTGGGGTGATCCGAAAACTTGATCTCCTCCCGCCGATAGAAAAAGGCCATTTGTTCCTCCTCTCTTTGTTATTGTGAACAAAAAAGTATATAAGATTCAAAAGGTATTTCTCAACGGAGGACTTGATGAAAATCGTCGCCGTTATCCCTGCAAGATACGAATCCACCCGCTTTCCCGGGAAACCTCTGGCCCTGATTGCCGGAAAACCCATGATCCAGCACGTCTATCTTCGGGCCAAAGAGAGCAAGGTTCTGGAGAAAGTGGTCGTGGCCACCGATGATCTTCGCATAAAAGAGGCCGTGGAGGCCGTGGGAGGAGAGGCCCTTCTCACCAGCAAAGATCATACCTGTGGTACGGAGAGGATCGCCGAGGCCGCGGAGCTCTTGCGTTTGGCCGAGGATGACATCGTCGTCAACATCCAGGGAGATCAACCTCTCCTGAAGCCCGCGCTGGTCGAAGAGCTGGTCCGCCCTTTGCTCCTGCAAACCGAAGTACCCATGGCCACGGTGGCGGTCCCCATCTCGCGCGAAGAAGAAAAACATGACCCCAACCGGGTAAAAGTGGTACTCAACAAAGAGGGCCGAGCCCTTTACTTTTCCCGCTCTCTCATACCTTATCACCGTCCACCAGGAGAAAGCCCTCTTTATTTGAGACACCTCGGCCTTTACGCTTATCGGCGAGATTTTCTGGATACTTTCGTCCGTTTGGCGCCCGGGATACTGGAAAAAGCTGAAAAACTGGAACAGCTCCGGGCCCTGGAGTACGGATATCCCATCGTGGTGACCATAACGAAGTATGATTGCCCGGAGGTCGATACACCGGAAGATCTGAAGAAAGTGGAGGAGATGCTCAAATAAAAAAGCCCCCTTCCGGGGGCCCTTTTTTCGGTTTTTGATGCAGGTTATTCCACTACGTGGACGTTGGCAGCTTGCTCCCCTTTCGGCCCACGTGTGATTTCGAATTCTACAGTCTGTCCTTCTTGGAGGGTCTTGAAACCGTCCATCTGAATAGCGGAGTAGTGAACGAAAACGTCTCCGCCGTCTTCCCTGGAAATGAAACCATAGCCCTTCTTTTCGTCAAACCACTTAACTTTACCTCTAACCATGTTACAAAAATCCTCCTGTAAAATTATTACTAAGGCCATTATAATCTTTGGGCAAATAATGTAAAGCAAAAAAGAAAGCCTTGGAAATATTTGGAAACTTTTTGTCAAAACTAGACAAAATTTTTTAAAATATTCGAGGCCAATAAAAATTCTAAAGCTTTTTGGAGGCGGAAGATGGGTTTTATCAAAGATCTGGGGGAAATCTACCTCGCGGGTAATTACCAGCGTTTCCCGGTGGCCTTTGTGAGAGGAAAGGGGACCCGTCTTTACGACGAAGAAGGCCGAGAGTATCTGGATTTCTGCGCCGGGATAGCGGTTTGTGCCCTGGGGCATGCTCCGGAGGTGCTGGCCCAGGCCATCTGTGAGCAGGCCCAGAAACTCCTTCACGTTTCTAACCTTTACTGGACCGAACCCCAGGCCCAGGTGGCCCGTCTCCTCTGTGAGAACTCTTTCGCCGACAAGGTCTTTTTCTGCAACAGCGGGGCCGAAGCCGTGGAAGCGGCCCTCAAGCTTGCCAGACGCTATGCCTGGAAGAACTTTGGCCCGGAGAAGCACCAGATCGTCGCCCTGGAGAACTCCTTTCACGGCCGCACCTACGGGGCCCTCTCCGCTACCGGCCAGCCCGCCTACTGGCAGGGCTTCGAGCCCCTGGTGCCAGGCTTCAGGCATGTGCCTCCCAACGATACCGAAGCCCTGCAAAGGGCTGTCACCGGAGAGACCTGTGCCATCATCCTGGAACCCATTCTCGGGGAAGGAGGCGTTATTCCCCTGGAGGAGAGCTTCATCAGGGCGGCCCGGGAACTGGCAGACAAAAACCAGGCCCTTCTGATATTCGATGAGATCCAGACCGGAGTTGGCCGCACGGGAAGACTCTTCGCCTACGAATGGTACGGAATCGAACCAGACATCATGACGCTTGCCAAGGGGCTCGCTGGGGGCCTTCCTCTGGGGGCCATGCTGGCTCGCGAGGAGGTCATGGCCACCCTTGAGCCCGGCACCCACGCCTCCACCTTTGGCGGAAACCCCGTAAGTTGCGCTGCTGCTCAAGCGGTGTTAAAAATCGTTCTAAACAAAGATTTCTTAAAAGAAGTGGAGCTTAAGGGACTTTCTCTCGCGCAACGCTTAAATTCTCTTAAAGAGGAATTTTCCGAACTGGTGCAAGAGGTGAGGGGAAAGGGGTTGCTCCAGGGCCTGGTGCTGAAGGTCTCCGCAAGCCCGGTGATGCGTTTTCTCTTCGAGGAGAAGCGCATTTTGGTCACCTGTATCAAAGATCGCGTGCTCCGCTTTACACCCCCCCTCATCGTTGCCTATCGTGAAATAGACGCCCTTTACGAGGCCCTGAGAGAGGCCTTAAAAAACTATCCTTTGAAGGAGGTCCAAAATGCTTAGTGAAAAGATGGAAAGAGCCTTTAACGAGCAGTTGAAATGGGAGTTTTACTCCGCCTATCTCTACCTTTCCATGGCGGCGTATTTTGACAGCGTGAATCTTCCCGGGTTTTCCAAGTGGATGAAGGCCCAGGCCGTCGAGGAATCCATGCACGCCATGAAGTTCTACAACTTCATCAACGAGCGCGGGGGCCGGGTGATCCTTCAGGAGATCGACCAGCCCCCCACGGAGTGGGATTCGCCCCTGGCGGTGATGGAGTTTGCTCTCGCCCACGAACAGGAAGTTACCAAGAGGATCAATACCCTTATGGAGCTTGCGCAGATCGAGAAAGACCACGCTTCCCAGATTTTTCTCCAGTGGTTTGTTACCGAGCAGGTGGAAGAGGAAGACTCCTTTGGCAGCATCGTGGCACAGATGCGCCTGGTGAAAGACTCCCCAGAGGCCCTTTTCATGATCGACCGGGAACTCGCCAGCCGAAACATAGATTTCACCGCCCTTTCAGAAGAGGTGCAGTAAAGTTTCTTGACCAGCCCCTGGCCTTTTGGTATCCCTTTGCCGAGGCCAGGGGCTGCCATGGAATTCTTCCACCGCCACATATTGGATATCTCTGCGTTCACCCCCGAAGACATCTCTTACATCTTGAACACCGCGGAAAACCTGAAAGAAATCCTCTCGCGCCCGATACCAAAAGTTCCCACTTTGAGGGGAAAACTCGTGGCGCATCTCTTTTTCGAGCCGAGCACCCGCACCAGACTTTCTTTTGAAAGAGCGGCGAAGACTCTGTCTGCCGACGTCTTCAACCTCACCGCCCGCATGAGCAGCGTGGAGAAGGGAGAGACTCTCCTTGACACCGTCCTGAATCTCAAGGCCATGGGAGCGGATCTCTTCGTCATCCGCCATCCGATGGCGGGAGCGCCGCACTTCATCGCCCGCGCCACCGAGACCAGAGTCATCAACGCCGGAGACGGCTTCCACGCCCACCCCACCCAGGCCCTTCTCGATATGCTCACCGTGCGAGAGAAGAAGGGCACCCTTTCCGGCCTCAAGGTGGCTATCATCGGGGATATTCGCCACAGCCGGGTGGCCCATTCCAACATCTGTGGTTTTCGGAAGATGGGTTCGGAGGTCTTCGTCTCCGGGCCAGCCACCATGCTTCCGCCAGAGAGGGAGGCCCTGGGGGCCAGGGTCTGTTATCGTCTGGAGGAGGCGCTCAAGGACGCCGACGTGGTCATGGCCTTGAGGGTCCAGAAGGAGCGCCACGGGCGCGAGCTCTTTCCTTCACTGCGGGAATACGCCCGGGAGTTCGGCCTGAACGCTCAAAAACTGGCACTTGCCAGAGAAGACTGCCTCCTCATGCACCCCGGGCCCATAAACTGGGGGGTGGAGCTCCACCCGGAGCTTGAAAACGACCCGCGCAGTGTCATCCTGGAACAGGTAACCAACGGAGTGGCGGTGAGGATGGCCCTCCTGGTCCTTCTCTTAGGGGGTGGGGCATGAAGATTTTGCTCAAGGGCGGGCGCATCGTTGATCCCTCACAGGGGCTGGATCAGGCGGCCGATCTCCTGCTGGAAGACGGAAAAGTCGTGGCCCTTGCCCCAGATCTCGCGGTGGAAGATGCCCGGGTGCTTCCCTGCGAGGGGTTGATTGTCTGCCCGGGCCTCATCGATCTCCACGTCCACTTTCGTGAGCCCGGCGAGGAATGGAAAGAGACCATCGCCACCGGCTCCCTGGCGGCGGTGGCCGGAGGGTTCACCGCGGTGGCCTGTATGCCCAACACCAGACCCCCGAACGATAACGCCGAAGTCACCCGTTATATCCTCAAGAAGGCCCAGGAAGCGGGCCTTTGCCGGGTCTGGCCGGTGGCCTGCATCACCAAAGGCCAAAAGGGTGAGCAGCTTACGGAGTTTGGGGAACTGAAAGAAGCCGGTGCGGTGGCGGTCTCAGACGATGGTCGCCCGGTGCCGGAGGCGGCGGTGATGCGTCTGGCGCTTGAGTACGCCAAAAACTTCGATCTTCCTGTCATCTCTCACGCCGAAGAGCTCTCTCTTTCAAGGGGCGGGCACGTAAACGAAGGGCTTGCTTCTGCAAGGCTCGGCCTGCGCGGTATCCCTGCCCAGGGGGAGGCCATCGCCATCTTCCGCGAGGTGATGCTTGCCGAGCTCACCGGCTCCCCGGTGCACATCGCCCATGTTTCCACCAGAAGCGGGGTCGAGATCATCCGACGGGCCAAGGAAGCGGGGCTTTCCGTCACGGCAGAGACGGCCCCCCATTACTTCTCCCTCACCGAGGAGGCCACCTTTGGCTACCACACCAACGCCAAGGTGAACCCTCCTTTGCGTTCCGAGGAAGACCGCCGGGCCATCGAAGAGGCCCTTCGTGATGGTACCATCGACGCCATCGCCACGGATCACGCTCCTCACAGCCCGCTTGAAAAATTTTGCGAATTCGAGAGGGCGGCCTTTGGCCTCATAGGTCTTGAGACGGCCCTCCCTCTTGCCCTGCACCTGGTGGAAAGGGGGATCATCTCTCTCCCCCGGCTGGTGGAGCTCCTTTCCTGCGCTCCGGCTCGCATCTTGAAGCTTCCAGGCGGAAGCCTGCGAGAGGGTTCTCCCGCAGACGTCACGGTCTTCGACCCGGAGGCACGCTGGGTGGTGACCGAAGAAGAACTCCATTCCAAGAGCAAGAATTCCCCCTTCCTGGGCTGGGAGATGAGAGGCCGCGCCGTCTACACCATCGTCGGCGGGCGGGTGGTCTTTTCCCGCCGGGAGCTTCTCTCCTAAAACGCCCGTCTTTGGTTTAAAATTTATCCCCATGGCACGCCTCACCCCCATGTTTCGCCAGTATTTGGAGATCAAGGAGCAATACCCCGATGCTATCCTCTTCTTCCGCCTCGGGGATTTCTACGAGATGTTCTTCGAAGACGCGGAAGTCGCCTCCCGCATCTTGAACATTGCTCTCACTTCGCGAGACAAGGGGGCCAAGGAAAAGGTCCCCATGTGCGGCGTGCCGGCGGCCAACGCTGCTCCCTACATCAGCCGTCTGGTGGAGGCGGGTTATAAGGTGGCCATCTGCGAGCAGGTGGAAGACCCCCGCCAGGCCAAGGGCCTGGTGCGTCGGGAGGTGGTGCGGGTGGTCACCCCGGGGCTCAATCTCGACGAAGAAGCGCTCTCCTCCAAGGAAAACCAGTACCTGGTGGCCATCTCGAAAGGGCGTCATCTGGGGCTTGCCTTCTTGGACCTTTCCACCGGCGAGTTTCGCGCCACCGAACTGGCCGCCGAGGAAGAGCTCCTGAACGAGCTCTTCAGGCTCGAGCCCAAGGAGATTCTGCTCCCCAAAAAGCTTCAGGAAACCCCCTTTGCCGCTCGCATAAGGGAGATCTTGCCGCAGGTGTTCTTTTCTGCGGTGGAGGACTTTTATTTCGATCTCCGCCGCGGAAGGGAGCTCCTCTGCGAAGAGTTCAAGGTGCTCGATCTTTCGGGCTTCGGTCTTGAGGAGGCCCCGGAGGCGGTGCGAGCCGCGGCAGCCCTCTTGCAGTACGTACAGGAGACTCAGAAGCACCACGCCGAGCACCTCTCCCCTCCTCGTTTTTACCACCTGGGCCAGTTTCTGGTCGTCGATGAAACCACCAAGCGCAACCTGGAGCTCCTGCGCAACAATCTCGATGGAAACGTGCGCGGAAGTCTCCTCTGGGTGCTTGATCGCACCGTAACCTCCATGGGGGGGAGACTTCTCAAGGAATGGCTTCTCTATCCCCTGCGAGAGAAAGCCGCCATCGAAAAGAGGCTTCAGGCTGTAGCTTATTTCGTGGAGGAGCCTGCCAGGCGCGAAGAGCTGCGCAAACTCCTGCGAGGGGTGAGCGATCTTGAGAGGCTTCTCAGCCGGGCGGCGCTCAAACTGGCGGGCCCGCGAGACGTTTTGGCCCTTGGGCGCTCTCTTACGCATCTTCCGGAGCTCCGGGAGCTCCTGCCCGAAGAGATCCCCCTTCTGGGGGAACTCAAGGCCCGGCTACACCCTCTGCCAGAGCTTGCCGCCGAGATCACGCAGACAATCGTGGAAGAGGCCCCGGTGAGCTACAAAGACGGAGGCTTTGTGCGCGAGGGAGTGAATTCCGAGCTTGACGAGCTTCGCCGACTCAAAAAAGACGGCCTTTCCTTTCTGGCGGAGCTCGAGGCCCGCGAGCGAAAACGCACCGGGATTCCCAAGCTGAAGGTCGGTTATAACCGGGTCTTCGGCTATTACATCGAGGTCTCGAAGAGCCATCTGGGAAAGGTGCCGGCGGATTACATTCGCAAACAGACCCTGGTGGGCGGAGAGAGATTCATCACGCCGGAGCTCAAAGAGTTTGAAGCCAAGGTCCTTTCCGCAGAGGAGCGTCTCAAGGAGCTTGAAGCCGCCATCTTTTTGGCGCTGCGAGAAAGGGTGGTCGAGCACAGCCGTGAGATCAAAGAGACCGCAAAGGCTCTGGCCACCCTGGACGTCCTTTTGGCCTTTGCCGAGGTGGCCCTTGAGCGCCGTTACGTGAGGCCGGAGATTACCGAAGAACCGGTGATCGAGATCAAAGAAGGCCGCCATCCCGTGGTGGAAGCCACCCTCCCTGCGGGGCAGTTCGTCCCCAACAGCGTGCGTCTGGATCTCGAAGAGAACACCCTTCTCATCATTACCGGCCCCAACATGGCGGGCAAATCGACGATCTTGCGCCAGACCGCCCTCATTACCCTTTTGGCGCACATGGGGGCCTTTGTGCCGGCGGAGGAGGCCCGCATCGGGCTCTGCGATCGCATCTTTACGAGGGTCGGGGCTTCGGATCAGCTCTCTCGCGGGCGCAGTACCTTTATGGTAGAAATGAGCGAATGCGCTAATATTTTGCACCAAGCTACCTCTCGCAGCCTGGTGATCCTCGACGAGATCGGCCGGGGTACGAGTACGTACGACGGTCTGGCCATCGCCTGGGCGGTGGCAGAGTTTTTGCTTAAAAAGAAAGTGATGACCCTTTTTGCCACCCACTATCACGAGCTTACGGAACTCGCGGCGGAAAACCCCGGCGCCAAAAATTACAACGTAGCCGTAAAAGCCCTGGAGGATGACATAATCTTCCTCTATCGCTTGATGCCCGGGCCAGCCAGCGAATCTTACGGCATTCAGGTGGCGGCTCTGGCAGGGCTTCCCAAAGAGGTCGTCAAGCGGGCCAAAGAGGTGCTGGCCTCTCTCGAAGAAAAGCCCGCGCCCACCCCCTCTCGGACGGCAAAGCCTCTGCAAAAGAGCCTCTTTTCTCCGGACAACGTCCTGAAAAACCAGCTCCTGGCGCTTGATCCCGACCGGATGACGCCTCTTGAGGCCCTCAACAAGCTTTACGAGCTACGGCGCTTGGCGGAGAAGAGTTAGATGAAATTTCGGCTAAGCGTCAATATTTCGACGAATTTCCGCCGGCTGTTCTGGCTGTTTCTCCTGGGGCTTGTCCTGAATCTTGCCGTTCCGCTTCCGGCCTCTTCCCTTACCGAGGCGGAGAGAGCTTATCAGCAAGCGGAAAAAGAATTGCAAAGATTCGCCGCTTCCAGGCAAAAGCTCCGTTACCGGCGTCATTGGCTGAAGGTCATTGCCCGCTTCAAGAACATCTATCGCCGCTACCCCGAAAGCCGGGTGGCTCCCCGAGCCCTCTACCGTGTGGGGCGTCTCTACGAAGAGCTTTATGGTTACTCCGGCCGCAAGGCCGATCTCTATGCCGCTTTGAAATACTACGAGCTTCTCTGGGAGAAGTATCCCAAAAGCTCCCACGCCAGGCTGGCTCTCAAGCGGGCCATCGTCATTTACGAAAGGAAGCTCAGATCCCCGGTAAAGGCCCTGGCCCTCAAAAAGAAGCTGAAGCGCCTGGCAGGCATGAGGGAGCGCTCCCCTACCGTTGCCAGGCAGGCAAAGAAGAATCCTCCGCCGAAGCGTTCCACCCAAGCTGTCAGCGTGGCTGAGAAAAAGACTTCTTCAGGCGAGAAGAAGTCGGCTTCCAAGCTCCTGGCGGTCAAGATAGGGGGAACCATCAAACAGATACGCTACTGGTCCAGCAAGGACTACAGCCGGGTGGTGCTGGATCTTTCGCGCAAGGTCTCTTACTCTCCTCACGTTCTGAAGGCTTCCAAGGAGAAACCTCCGCGGCTTTACGTCGACATTAAACCGGCGCGTATCTCCCCCTATCTCAAACCCGTGATCCCGATAAAAGACGGGCTCCTCAAGCAGATTCGCTTTGGTCAGTACCGCAAAGACACCGTGCGGGTGGTGCTGGATCTGGCAAGCCTTACGGACTACAGGGTCTTTTTCCTGGATGAGCCTGCGCGGCTGGTCATCGACCTGATTGGCAAGGGGTTCTCTGAAAAGCCCGCCTGCCCCGCGCCTCCGAAGATCATCAACGGCGAGATCTCCCTGGCCCAGCAGCTGGGGCTCTGTATCCGGCGGGTCGTGATAGATCCCGGCCACGGCGGGAGGGACCCGGGGTGCCGGAACCGAAGACTCAAGGAAAAGCACATCGTGCTCAGGGTCTCCAAGCTTTTGGCCCAGAAACTCCGGGCGAAATTGGGCTGCGAAGTGGTGCTTACCCGCACGAAAGACGTCTTCATCCCTCTCGAACAACGCACGGCCATCGCCAACATGAAGCGGGCCGACCTCTTTGTTTCCATCCACGTGAACAGCTCCCCGCGGCGCCGGGCCTACGGCATCGAGACCTACTACCTCAACTTTGCAAGCGATGAAGAGGCCATGCGAGTGGCGGCGCTGGAAAACGCCGCTTCCACTCATTCCCTGAGTGAGCTTCAGGATCTCCTGAAAGGAATCCTCTTGAACACCAAACTCGAGGAATCTCATCGCTTGGCAGAAGCGGTGCAGCGCAATCTCGTGAAGACGCTTCGTCGCCGTTATCGTCCGGTGAAGGATCGCGGGGTGCGGACCGCGCCCTTCGTGGTCCTCATCGGGACGAGGATGCCAGCGGTGCTCGTTGAGATAGGCTTTTTGAGCAACCCTATGGAGGAGAAGCGCTTGCGGGATCCGAAATATCTCGATCTCGTCGCCGAGGGCATCGCCCGCGGGATAACGGCTTATGTTAAGAAGATGAAATTGAGCGCCCGCTAGAGGGAATACTCCTTCAAGAGGTTGACCATCTTTTCTACTTCTTTTTCGAGCTCCGGGGTGATCAAGAATTCCGGATAGGCTGGAAAACCACAGGCTTCCAGGGCCTGCTTGGGGATCTCGTAAAGATAGGGCTCCTCGCCGGCGTAACCCAGGAGGTGGCAGATGTAGTCGGCCACCGCAACGGTGGTGATGACGCGGCGCATCTTGACCTCGAGCTGAAAGAGTCTTTCCGGGTTTCCAAAGTGATGAAAGACCACCGCCTGGGAGATTTCGTGCGGGAGTTTCCAGATGTAGCAGAGCACACTTCCGATCACCGCGTGGTTGAAGCCTGTGAGGTTTTCTTCCTGAATGAGCGGAGGGAGGTCGTCTCCCATTTCATGGGCCAGAAAGGAGCCCACCTCCTCCTGATTTTGAAAATAGGGCAGGAAGAATTTTCCGATGTCGTGCATGAGGCCCGCGGTGAGCACGAGCCCGGGATGTTCTTTGTAGCGTTTTGCTATTTCCCCCGCCGCCACCGAAACTGAAGCGGAATGGAGCCAGATTTTCTGGATCTCTTCTTTGGAGAGCGGAGAGTGTTTGCTTACGGCGTGTTCCAAGACGAGCTGAAAGAGGAGATTGCGCACCTGGTTGAATCCCAGGAGGAGGATCGCCCGGTGAATGGAGCTCACTTTCTTTCCGGAGCGGGGGCGGAAGTAGGCGGAGTTTACCACCGCGAGAAGCCGGGCAGAGACCACCGGGTCGGTGGAGGCAAGCGCCGCAACCTTGCGGGAGTCCACGTAAGGGTCGCGCAACATCTCGGAGAGTTGCATCGCGGCCCCGGAAGGGAGGGGGAAACGTTTGAGTTCCTGATAGAGGAATTCTTTCTGCTCCTCAGTGAGATCTCGCGAAGTTTTCAGCGGATAAGGCTCGAGAGAGTAGATCTTACAAGAGGATCTCTTGCGAAAGATCTCGCGATAGTAGAGCTTGTTGTTTCTTATTTCCGGCGGAAGCTCTTTTTGAGATTTGGAGCGTCTCCTGCGGGGGGAAACACGGTGTTTCAACGGAACGTCTTCTTGTGGGGCTCCTCCTCGCCAAAAGAGAAACCCTACCAGAACCACCCCGACGATAACGAGCAGAATAAGAGCGTAAGACATGGACCTTTAACACTTATCGTCTGGAGAGGGAGATCTTTTGAACCTAGCCCAGGCCGAGCTTCTTCCGGCGGGCCAGGATGACCTCTTCCATCTTCCGGGCGGCTTTGGCGGGCTCTTCTTCCACGAAGAAGAAGCCTCCCAGAAGGGAATCGAGCTCCTGGGTGAGGAGCTTGGTCACCGCAGGAGAGCCCAGCACGGGAGGGGCTGGCCAGAGATGCACCGGGACCCCGGAAGCCACGAAGTAGGTACCGATGGAGACGGCCTTCTCCGTGGTCCACTCCGGGGCGGAGCCAGCCACCGGAAGGTCTGAGATGTCGCAGGAGAGGTGATCCGCCACCGCTCCGAGGAGGACGAGCATCCGACTGCAATCTACGCAGGAGCCCATGTGAAGTGCCGGCGGGATGCCCAGGGTTTCGCAGAGCTGTTTTACCCCGGGGCCTGCTTCGGCCGCTGCTTCGGGCTTCATGAGGCCGGCCTTGGCCGCGGCGATGGCCCAGCAGCCGGTTCCCACCACCAGGATGTCTCTTTTGAGGAGCTCGCGGCAGAGGCTGACCAGGAAGTAGTCCTGCCTCACCTTGGGGTTGTTGCAGCCTACGATCCCCGCCACACCCTTGATGACACCCTGGGCGATGGCGTCTACGAGGGGCTTTACGCTGCCTCCCAGGGCCTTGAGGAGGGCCTCCACGCTGAACCCCACCAGGGCCTCCTCGGCGATCCGGGGATAGTGGACCTTTTGAGGATCACGGTTCTTGAAGTTTTCAACGGCCAGGCGCACGATGGCCCGCGCCACCTCCGCTGCCTTTTCTTCGAAGAACTGGATGTGGACGGCCCCGGGAAACTTGGCCTGGTCGGAGGTGGAGATGAACTTGGTGTGGAAACACTGTGCCAGGCGCGGCAGGGCAGGGTAGATGCACTGGACGTCCACCACCATGGCCTCACAGAGCCCGGTGGTGAGGACGAGCTCGGAGTGCAACTCGTTGCCCGCCACCGGTACTCCCTGGCGCAGGAGGATTTCGTTTCCGGTGCAGCAAAGGCCCACGACGTTTATCCCCTCCGCCCCCATCTCCCGGGCCATCTTTACGAGCTCCTCTTCCTGGGCCACCTGGACGATCATCTCCGAGAGGACCGGCTCGTGGCCGTGCACCACGATGTTTACCGCCTCCTCCTTGAGCACACCGAGATTGGCCCGGACCTTGCGCGGATAAGGGGTTCCAAAGAGGATGTCCTGGATTTCGGTGGCGATGAGGGAGCCTCCCCAGCCGTCAGAGAGGGCGCATCTTACCCCCTGAAGGAGAAGGGAAGCCGGGTCGTGATCCATGCCCATGGTGGTGCGGTGCATGATGTCCACCACTTCCCGGTCGATGCTCCGGGGAAGCACCCCGAAAAGGGCCCCGGTTTGCGCCAGGAGCTTTTCTTCCAGTTTTTGCCAGTGTTCGAGGCGCTTTTTGGGGGCATAGGCCTCGAGAAAACGAAGAGGCCGCGTGTCCTGCTTGCCAAAATCTGAGAGCGCCACTTCCGCCACGGCAAGAGCCACTTGCGAAACCTCTCCTTCCGGAGAGATCCCGAGCCGTGCGGCTACGGCCCGGAGCTTCTCCTCGTCTTTGATGGTGTAGGCGGAGTTTTCTCCCAGGGCCACTTCCTTGAGGAGGATGGCCGGGCGTCTGCCGTGGTCCGAATGGGCGGCGGCGCCGGCGGCGATCATGCGACACAGATGCCTGGCCACCAGGGTGTCGGCCGTGGCCCCGCAAACTCCCTTCTTGGGGCCGTCTCCCAGGGGATCGATGCGACAGGGCCCCATGACGCAGTGACGGCAACAAAGCCCCAGGGTGCCAAAGCCGCACTGGGGCTCCTGGGCTTCTAAGCGATCCCAGATGAGCTCAAGCCCGGTTCTTTGGGCGTGAGAGATTTGAAAGACGGCCGCCTGGTCAAAGGAGAGTTCTTGAGGTTTTTTCACGGCTTCCTCCCTGCCTTGGCCAAAAAGGTTTTGATGGTCCGCCTCTGTTTGCGGAGCCCTTCTTCCTCCGGTGAGACGAAGCGCAGCGCCCCGGTGGGGCAGTGCCGCACACAGGCCGGGTCTCCCCCGCAGAGATCACACTTGACGGCCTTTCCCGCCTCCATCCGGATGGCCCCGAAGGGGCAGGCCAGAACACAATCCCGGCAGCCGATGCAAAGGCTCTCTTCCACCACCACGGCGCCGGTTTGAGGATCACGTTTGAGGGCCTGCGGGGCACAGGCCTCCATACACGGGGCCCGCAGGCAGTGCCGGCAGGTGATCACCACGGCGAAGGGTCGCCCGGGATGGACCCAGAGCCGGGCCGGGGCCCTCTTGCCGGCCAAAACGGCTTCCATCAGAGAGAGCCCGTCCAGATGAGCCGCCGCGCAGGCAAGCTCGCAGGAATGACACCCCATGCAACGGACCGCATCAAAGGCCAGAACCTTCATCTCTTCTCTTTTATCCCAGCCACCGGCCCTTTGCCAATACAATTCTGCCTTGTCAGAGAAGAATTAATTGGCTAGTTTTCCGCTCAAGATGCGAGCGCTCCTCATCATCGACATGATCAACGACTTTTTGGATGAAAAAGGGGTCCTCTATTGCGGGGCGGAGGTGCGCAAGATCATCCCTCCTCTTCAGGAAAAGTTAGCTACCTTTCGCCGGGAAGGCCTGCCCGTGATGTACCTTTGCGATCACCACGCCCCGGATGATCCCGAGTTCGAGGCCTTCCCTCCGCATGCCGTGGCCGGCACCTGGGGGGCCGAGATCATACCGGAGCTCGCCCCTCTTCCCGGGGAGGAGGTGGTCTTCAAGACCCGCTTCAGCGGTTTTTTCCGCACCCCACTCGAAGACATTCTCCGCCGTCTGAAGGTGGAGACCGTTTGTCTCACCGGCGTTTGTACCAGCATTTGCGTGATGGACACCGCGGCCGACGCCTTCTTTCGGGATTTCAAATTGGAAGTCTTCAAGGATTGCGTGGGCGATTTTGACCCCGAGATGCACGCCTTTGCCCTCAAACGCATGGAGCGTATCTACAAGGCCAGGATCGTATGAAAAAAGGTTTTTGCCGCTCAGCCCTCTTTACCGATCTTTACGAGCTCACCATGGCGGCGGTCTACTTCGAGCGGGAGATGTTCGCCCCGGCCACCTTCTCTTTTTTCATCCGGAGCTACCCTGTCAACCGGCGCTTTTTTGTGGCCTGCGGTGTGGAGGAAGTTCTCAGCTTTCTCGAGAATTTCCGTTTTCAGGAGGAAGAGCTTGCCTATCTCGAAGGTCTCGGGCTCTTCAAGCCGCGCTTTCTCGAGTTTCTGGCCCGCCTGCGCTTTACCGGCGAGGTCTACGCCATGGAAGAGGGGACGATCTTCTTTGCCGGGGAACCTCTCCTTGAGATCACGGCCCCCATCATAGAGGCCCAGCTCATCGAGACCTTCGTCATCAACGCCCTCTGCTTCGAGACCCTGATCGCCAGCAAGGCCATTCGCAGCGTCATCGCGGCCAAAGATCGCGTGGTGGTGGATTTTTCCGCCCGTCGAACCCACGGGGTGGATGCGGCCCTCAAGGTGGCCCGCGCCTCCTATCTTGCGGGGTTTTCCGCCACCAGCAACACCCTGGCAGGCAAGATCTACGGGATTCCGGTCACCGGCACCATGGCCCATTCCTTCATCGAGAGCTTCCCTTCGGAGATCGAGGCCTTTTCCGCCTTTGCCGAGGTCTTCCCCGAAAACACCGTCCTTTTGCTCGACACCTACGATACCCTGGCGGCGGCCAGAAAGGCCGTCCAGATTGCCAAAAAGCTCGAGGCCCAGGGGAAGAGGCTCAAAGGAGTGCGGCTCGATAGCGGTGATCTCGTGGAGTTGTCCCGAAAGGTGCGCGAGATCCTCGACGCCCACGGGCTCGACTACGTCAAGATCTTTGCAAGCGGTGGGCTTGACGAATACAAGATCGCCGAGGTCCTGGCGAAGGGGGCCCCGATAGACGCCTTCGGCGTGGGCACCAAGATGGGGGTTTCTGCCGATGCCCCTTATCTCGACGCGGCGTACAAGCTGGTGAGCTATGACGGCCGCCCGGTGACAAAGCTTTCCTCCGGCAAGAAGACCCTGGCCGGGGCCAAGCAGGTCTTCCGACGCGAGGAGAATGGCCGCTATCAGGAAGACTTCGTGGGTCTGCGTGAGGAGACCCTGCCAGAGGCCACGCCGCTTCTAAAGCCCCTCATGAAGGGTGGTGAGAGGTGTGCCCCCGCAAGAAGTCTTGAAGAAGTGCGGAAAAGAGTAAAAGACGAGCTTTCAAAGCTTCCCGAACCCCTCAAGGAAATACACCCGGGTGAGGTCTTCTATCCCGTCCACTACACGGAAAAACTCCTTACCCTGCAACGCCAGATCGAAGAAGAAATTCGCCGCAAAGAGCTTGGCCTTTGAAACAGCTTTTGGTGCGAGCAGAGAAGGTCTCCTCCTACGGGGACCCGTTGCTCGAAGAAAAGATCTTCTCTCTCCTGGAAACTTTAGGAGCCTCCAGACTTTCGGGAGAAAGAGTCCTGCTAAAGCCCAACTGGGTGAGTTTCCGGCAGGCAGAACTCTCCTGCACGCATCCGGCGGTTTTGCAGGCTGTATGCAAGGCCCTGGTGGAAGCCGGGGCGAGGGTCTCGGTGGGGGATTCTCCAGCCTTTGGTTCGACGGCTCAGGTGGCCCGTGCCTCCCGGGCGCAGGAGGCCCTCCGTAGTCTTCCTGTAAGGATCGTCAAGTTTACCGCCGGCCCGACGGAAAGGCTTCCCTGCGGGGTCAAGGTGCGTCTGGCAAAGGAGGCGGTGGAGGCCGATGTGATCGTGAACGTGCCGCGTTTCAAGGCCCATTGCCAGCTCCTCCTGACTCTCGCGGTCAAGAACTTCTTCGGCTGTGTGGTGGGGCTTCAGAAGCCTCTTTTGCACGCCAAGATAGGCCATGAGGGGGATCTCTTCCCGCAGATGCTTCTTGAAGTGGCCCAAAGCTTTCCCAGGCGGATAAATCTCCTCGACGCTGTGGTGGCCATGGAGGGCTGGGGGCCAACCGGGGGCAGGCCGAGATCTTTAGGTTTGCTGCTGGGGGCGGAGGATCCCGTGGCGCTTGATACAGCGGTCTACGCGGCCCTTGGGCTTCGTCCCGAGGAGGTCCCTCTCTGGCGGGTGGCCCAAAGGGCCGGTCTTCCAGGGGCCTTTCCTCAAAACGTGCGGGCAGAGGGCCTCCCAGACCTCCGCGGCTTTGCCCTCCCCGAGACGCTGACGCCGATCACCTTCAACCCTCTGCGGCTTCTCAAGGGCCTTTTGAAACGCCTGCGCGACCGGCTCTTCCGCTAAACCCTTAAAACCTGGTCTTACAGCTTTGCCAGTTTGGCCAGCCGGCGGCGAACTTTTTTGGGGAGTTTCTTGGACGGAGTTTGAGGGGGGAGAAGTGCCTCGCCCTTTAAATCCTCGTAGATGGCGGCTTCAAGCCGGGCCAGGAAATCTCTTGAGGTGATGGAAATGGCGCCGTAAGTCTCCACGTAACTCCGGATCTCACGGTCCGAACTGACCACCACGGCGCGCTCTTTTTCTTTTATGGCCTCTCTTTTCAGAAAATCGTCGGCGGTCTCCCCCTGGGCGGTAAAGACCACCTGGACACCTTTGATGGTCACCTTCCGGCGAGGTTCCGGGTCGTTCCAGGCGTCAAAGACCACGGTGATCTTGTGGCGACGAAGACGCTGGTAGGTCTGGAGCTTGGAAAGCAGGGCCTTGCGGGCCTCTTCCGGCGATTCCTGCATGAGGAAGGAAAGCTCCGGGATCTGGTGCAAAAGGTTGTAGCCGTCGATCAGAAGATGGATGGCCATCTCATTCCCCTCGCAAACGGGCCAGAAAGGCTTCCACCTGTTCGGGCGAGTAAAACTCGATGGTGAGCTTCCCTTTGCGGCCCCGCCAGGTAAAGCGAACCTTGGTGCCGATGATCTCGGCAAATTCTCTTTCAAGCGCCAAAAGATCCGGGTCCGGAGGGGGTTTCCGGGCCTCCTTTCCTCCTTCTTTTAGCTTTTTGACGAGGGCCTCGGTTTGCCTCACCGAAAGGCCCCTTTTGACGATTTCGTCCCTCACCCGGCGCATGAGGTTTTCGTCTTCAAGGGCCAGGAGCGCGCGGGCGTGCCCGGCGGAGATTCTTTCTTCGAGAAGATCCTCCTGGATATCTTCCGGCAGACGCAAGAGGCGCAGGGTGTTGGCCACCGCGGCCCGGCTTTTGCCCACCCTCTGAGCCACTTCCTCCTGGGTGAGCCCGAACTCCTGCATCAGGCGCTGATACCCGCGGGCCTCTTCGATGGGGTTCAAATCTTCCCGCTGCAAGTTCTCGATGAGGGCCAGTTCCAGGGCCTCCTGGGGGGAAAGGTCTTTCACGATGACAGGAATTTTTTCAAGCCCCGCCAGGCGGGCCGCCTGAAAGCGGCGCTCCCCGGCGACGATTTCATAGAGCCCCGGGGTGATCTCGCGCACGAGAAGGGGCTGGAGGACGCCTTTCTCTCTGATGGATTCGGCGAGCTCTTCGAGCCCTTCCTTTTTGAGCCGGGGCTGATAGGGCGAAGGCTTCAGGGCCTCGAGAGGGCAATAAAAAATTTCGGCTTCCGAAGGGAGTTCCTCCTCCGGAAGGAGAGCGTTCAAACCTCTTCCCAGACCTTTGGCTTTACTTTTTGGCAAAACGGACCTCCCGTCGCAGTATTTCCTGGGCAAGCCCCATGTAAGCCCTGGCTCCCCGTGAGGAGGCGTCGTAGGCAAAGATGGGCTTACCATGGCTTGGGGCCTCGCTCAAACGAACGTTCCGGGGGATGACGGTCTCAAAGACTGCCTGGCCAAAGTGCTGGCGCACTTCGGCCTCCACCTGCCGGGTGAGACGATTGCGGCCATCGTACATCGTAAGAAGGATGCCGTAGAGAAAGAGCCGGGGGTTCAGGCTCTTCTTGACACGTCGAATGGAGTTGATGAGGAGGCTCAGGCCCTCGAGGGCGTAGTATTCACACTGCAGGGGAATGAGGACTCCCTGAGCAGCGGTAAGGGCGTTTAGGGTGAGGAGCCCCAGAGACGGCGGGCAGTCGATGATCACAAAGTGATAGTCGGAGGCGAGATCGGCAAGAATCTGGGCCAGCAGGCGCTCCCGGCCCGGCCTGGTGGCAAGCTCCACCTCGCTTCCGATGAGGTCGATGGAGGAGGGGATGAGCTTGAGATGGGGATAAGCCGTGTCTCGCAGGACCTTTTGGGGCGGGGTACCGTTCAGGAGGATGTCGTAAAGGGTGGGAGAAGCCTTGGTGAAGCCCAGGCCACTTGAGGCGTTGGCCTGAGGGTCCGCATCCAGAAGGAGAACTTTGCGGCCCAGGATGGCGAGCGCCGCCGAAAGGTTGACTGCGGTGGTGGTCTTACCCACTCCGCCTTTCTGGTTGGCTATCGCTATGATGCGCGGCACGGAAATCGTTTCACGTGAAACATTCGTTTTTGCTCTTTAACTTCGCCAGCACCGGAATCGAACGAATCTTCTCTTCCGGAAGTATTTCCCAAATGATACCACAAGGGCGCCTTTTTGCCCCCTTGGCCCGGATCGTTTCTTCCGGGGTAACGATGATATCTACCGAGAAATCGTGTTCTTCGGTCGGTATCTCTGGAACGATCTGGAGGGGATGAACCGTGGTGAGAACAGGAGTCTCCTCTTTGAGGCGGCCAAACTCCTGCAAGATGGCAAGCTCCAGATCGGCGAACCCTCCTCCTTTGCCAAGGCGATCTCCTTCTTCGGTAACCGCCACGCAACCGGTGATGACGAGATCGATCACGGGCATTTCTTCCGGTGCCACCGGGACCCCGTATTTGAAGGCCCCTTTGATGGTGGCTGCTCGCATGGGGTGAACGCGAAGGTTTTGCGGATCCAGCTTGAGAAAGGGCTTTTCTGCCCGCAACTTTGGAACGGCCATGAAGACCACCTTGCCCTGAGAAAGGGCCTTCACCCGCAGCGGAAACTGAGGGCTATCGGGGTTTGCCTTGATGTAGCGGGCCTTTTGGAAGGCATCTTCCTGCGCGGCCCTTTCCGCGGCTTCTTCCGCTCCCACGAAATTGGGGATGCGCCCGAAGGCGCCCGGGAAGCGGGCCACGCCCGCTTCGGTAAGTTTTTGCCAGATCTCCTCCCGCAGGGCCTTCTTACGGGCCTTTATTTCTGTTAAATTGGTCTCCATGTGGCGTCTGTGTCTCGTGTTTCTGGGAATCTTTCTTCTGGCAAGTTGTGCCCCCAAACAACCGCAGCTTAGCAAGAAAAGTCCCCCTCCAAAAGCCCCGGCCACTCAAAGGCCCTATAAGGTGAACGGCAAAACCTACCACCCCCTTCCTTCGGCCACGGGTTATGTGGAAGAGGGGATTGCTTCCTGGTATGGCCCGGGGTTTCACGGCCGTCGGACCGCAAGCGGTGAGCGCTACAACATGTACGCCTTTACCGCGGCCCACAAGACCCTCCCCATGGGAACCAAAGTCCTGGTCACCAACCTGGAAAACGGGCGCCAGACCGTCGTGCGCATAAATGACCGCGGCCCCTTTGTGAAGGGGCGCATCATAGATCTCTCTTACGCCGCAGCCCGCGCTCTAGGGATGCACAAAAAAGGTGTGGCCCGGGTGCGTATCGAGGCCCTTTCGGAAGGGCCCGAGAAGCCACCCCCGAACTTCGATCGGGGAGAGTTTTTCATCCAGGTGGGGGCCTTTAAGAACTATGACAACGCCTTACGCCTCAAAGAGAAGCTCTCCAAGAAGTTCCGCATCGTGACCATTGCGCCGTACAAAAGAGGCCGCGAGGTCTTTTACCGGGTCCAGATCTTTGCCTCCCAAAGCCTGAGGGAAGCGAAGCGGCTCCTTGCCCTTCTCGAGAGGGAGTTTCCCCAGGCCTTCATCGTGGCTCGTTAGCCTTGCATCCTGTGCTTTCCTGATTATTCCTCTTGGCATGGAGAAAGACTATCTGACCCTCTATCAGGATCGGCTGCGGAAGCTTGCCAAGATCCTTGGTCTGCGGCCCAAAAACGAGGTGCTCTATCTTCAGGCCCTGGCGCACCGCTCGTTTCTGGGAGACCATCCGGACTGGCCCTATGGAGACAACGAGCGGCTCGAGTTTCTGGGAGACGCCGTGCTTTCGGCGGTGATAAGTCATCTCCTTTTCGAGCGCTACGGTCAGGAGTTTCGGGAGGGAGAGCTCACCAAGATGCGGGCCTGGCTGGTCAACGAAGAACGTCTCGCAAAAATGGCAGAAAGGATAGGGCTGGCAGAGCTCGTGCTCCTGAGCGAGGGTGAGAGGCGCACGGAAGGGCACCGCAAGCATTCCATCCTTGCCGGGACGCTTGAGGCCGTCTTTGCGGCGGTCTATCTCGATCAGGGATACGAACGTTTGTTCGCTTTGCTGAAAAGGCTCTTCTCAAGACTCCTTCCTCACGCCCCGCGGGGGCTTCTCTCAGATCACAAGACGGTCCTTCAGGAATACACCCAGGCCGTTTTCAAGCAGGCCCCTGCTTACGAGATAATAAAAGAAACCGGCCCGGAGCACGCCAAGACTTTCTGGGTGGTGGTGAAGCTTGGCAAGGAAGTCCTGGCGCAGGGGCGAGGCCGGTCCAAAAAGGCGGCGGAGCAGGACGCCGCTCAAAAAGCTTTGAAGATTCTGGAGGAAAAATATGGAAGACTTGAAGACCAGCGAGGAAAAAAGTCTCGACGTTAAAGAAGAGAATGACGTCAAGGAAGAAGATAAAAAGGACGACAAGAAGAAGTTTCGTTCGGGCTACGTGGCCCTGATTGGCCTCCCCAACGTGGGGAAATCGACCCTTTTGAACCAGCTCCTGGGCTACAAGGTGGCCATCGCCACCCCGAAGCCCCAGACCACACGTTTTCAGATAAGAGGGGTGCTCACCGGGGAGGATTTCCAGATAATCTTTGTGGACACCCCGGGCATCCACGACGCCAAAGATCTCTTCAACAAGCTGATGGTAGAGCATGCCCTGAAGGCCATCGAGGAGGTGGACAGCATCGTCTTCATCGTGGATGTCTCCAACCGCAACCCCAGGGCCGAAGAAAAGATCATCGAAATACTTCGCCGGGCCAACAAGCCCACCATCCTGGCCTTGAACAAGATCGATCTCATCAAAAAGGGGGAGCTCCTCCCCATCATAGATTTCTTCTCGCACATCTTCCCCTTCAAGGCCATCGTCCCCATCTCGGCTCTGGAGCGTGACGGTCTTGACGAACTGCTAAAGGAAATCGTGGAGACCCTTCCAGAGGGGCCCATGTATTACGACCCCGAGACCATCACCGACCAGCCCCAGAGGCTTCTCGCGGCGGAAATCATCCGGGAAAAGATCTTCATGCTCACCAGGCAGGAAGTTCCCTATTCCACCACCGTGGTCGTGGAGGAATTCGAGGAAGACCCGGAGAAGGATCTCATTCGCATCCAGGCCACGGTCTACGTGGAGAAGGACTCGCAGAAGGGCATCATTATCGGGAAGGGTGGCCAGATGCTCAAAAAGATCGGTACTCTGGCCCGCGAGGAGCTTGAGTTTCTCTTCGGCAAAAAAGTGCACCTGGAGATCTGGGTCAAGGTGCTCAAGGGCTGGAGAAAAGAGGAAAAGCTTCTGCGCCGGGTGGGTTTCCCCCTCGTGTGACTTTTTGAACACACTGTAGCCTAAAAGCCATAAGCCTATAGGACACATCGCGGGCCTCCTTCGGCGAAAGCCTTGATTCTTCGACAAGGCCGGGGTTTGGCACGATAACTGCATACATTCGGGGTGCTATGGAACTTTTTCAGCACACCCTGGCGCAGAAGATCACCCTTGAAGGGGAGGGAGTCCTTTCCGGAGAGCGGATCCGGGTAGAGCTTTGCCCGGCTCCACCCAACCACGGCCTCGTGATCGAGCGGGCCGATCTCAATCCTCCGGTGAGGATTCCGGTGCGGCCGGAAAACGCTTTGGCCGTTCCCGGAGCCATGGTGTTGGCCCGGGGGCCTTACAGGGTGGTCTATGTAGAGCATTTGTTGGCGGCCTTGAACGGGCTTGCGGTGGACAACCTCTTGATCAGGGTGTTTGGAGAGGAGCTCCCCCTCTTCGATGGTTCTGCCAAAAATTACGTGGAGGCCATCCTGGGGGTGGGGCGCCGTCCGCAATGGTCTTTGAGGCGCTACATTCGTCTGGAAGAAGAAATAGTCGTGCGCGACGAAAAGGGCTTCGTTGCTCTGCGCCCGGCAGAAGGGTTGCACCTGAGCTGTGTCATCGAATTTCCTCACCCTGCGATAGGGCGTCAGGAGTTCCGGCTCGACCTCTCCCAGGAGAGGTTCGTTTCGGAGCTCTCCTTTGCTAGAACCTTTGCCTTTCTCGATGACCTGGTCGCTCTCAGAAAGTCCGGAGCGCTCCGTGGCGGGAGCCTTGAGAATGCCATCGTCTTGGATCAGCACCGGGTTTTGAACCCTGATGGCCTTCGCACCCCGGATGAATTCGTCCGCCACAAAGCCCTGGATCTCGTGGGAGATCTCTACCTTCTCGGAGCCCCGCTTCTGGCGGAAGTGGAGGCTCAAAAGGCTTCCCATCGTTTACATCTAGACGCTGTAAAGGCTGTCTGGGAAGCGGTCTACGCCTGGCGCTGGTACCCCTCTCCGGCGAAGGTCCCCTTCTCTCCGGCTCTTCAGCCAGCCATGGCCGTGTAAAACTGCCAAACCGGTCGACTCCCCTCTTAATTGGATTTTCAGGTGTTTTGTAGGTGGAGAGGCGGAAGCTTAGCCTCTCGTTAAAGGGCTTTCTTTTTGTGACATAACGGTGTCAGGCCGATGAAATAAAATACACGCCATGAACAAGTTTGATCGTCTTCTTTACATCCTCAACAAGCTGGATCAACGGCAAAGAGTCCATCCCAAGACCCTGGCAGAGGAATTAGAAGTAACGGAAAGGACCATCTTCCGTTATCTCAAAAATCTTCAAGAGGCAGGGTTCCCCATCGAGTATGATCCATCAAGGGGTACCTATACCTTCGTGGAAGGATTTAGCCTTCAGCGGGCTTTGCTCAAAAAAGACGAAATCCTCCTTTTAGCCCTCGCAAGGAAGATTCTGGAGCCTCTCTTGGGAAAGGATCTTGCCTCCCTTCAGGAAAGGATCGAGAAGAAGATTACCGCCAGGAATTTCAAAACTTCCGACTTTACGGAAATATTCGGTATCCAGCTCGCAAGCGAATCGCCGGATCTTCTCTCCCTATTGCGAGATCTCTCTCTGGCCATCAAGGAACATCAGATAGTAGAGATCGAACATCAGAAGGAACCGGGCAAAAGTGAGCAACGCGAGATAGAGCCTTATTTCGTTTTCTTCACCGGTGATTTCTGGTACGTCCACGCCTGGTGTCGCACGAGAGACGCTCAGCGTACCTTTGCTCTCGATAAGATTCGCTCCTGGCGCCTTACAGACAAGTATTTTCTTCCGCGAAAGGACATCCTTTCTCTTGAAGATATCGAAGAGGCCTTTGGGCCTTATGTGGATGAGGACCCACAGGAGATAGTTGTCCACTTTTCTCCGGAGGTGAAGGAATACTTTCTGCGGCGCAAATGGACACGGGATCAAAAATGTCGGGAGCTTGAGAATGGCTGGCTCGAAGTCGTCTTTTCGGTGAGAGGGCTTAGTGGCTTCAAGCACTGGCTCTACCGGTGGCTTCCTTTCTTCCGCATCGTTTCCCCGGCCTGGCTTGCAGAAGATATCAAAAGGGATCTCAAAACTTTTCTCTCAACAACCACTACATAGGAGAGTTTATGCTGAGGCTATCCAAGAGCAAGATCATTTCCGGGCTCCAGTGTCCCAGAAAGCTTTGGTTCGATCTAAATCCTCCCGAAGGGTGGCAGGGGCCGGATGAAAGTTTGCAGTTCCTTTTTTCCCAGGGGCATCGGGTGGGAGAAGCTGCACAAGGCCTCTTTCCGGGAGGAACTCTCATCGAGCATTTCGACGACCTCGAAAAAGCTCAGGAGCTCTCGCGCCTTTTGCTGAGGGAACCTAAACCCCTTTTTGAAGCGGCCTTCAGTTACCAGGACGTACTTGTGAGGACGGATCTTCTTCTCCCTGAAGAGGGAGGCAATTATCGGCTGGTGGAAGTCAAGGCTTCTGTCGATCTGAAGGCGCATTACCTTCTGGATTGCGCCATTCAGTACTGGGTGCTACGAGGCGCAGGCGTACCAGTGAGGCGGGCAGAGCTGGCCCATATCAACAAGGAATTCATTTACCAAGGAGATGGAGATTATCGGGGACTTTTTAATTTCCTCGATGTTACTGACAGGGTGAAAAATCTTTTATGGGAGGTGCCCTGCTGGCTGGAATGGTGCCGCAGGGCCGTCGAAGAAGGTCCGCCGGAAGTTGTCCCTGGAGGTCAATGTGAAGAGTTCTACGCTTGCCCTTACCAGGGTTATTGTGGAGAGGAGGAAGAGGTCGAATTTCCCATAAGTTTTTTACCCCGTCTCAGCCGAAAGAAAATCGAAGAGCTCAATGCCCGGGGAATAAGGGATTTACGCGAGCTTCCCGAAGATTATCCCCTCAGCGAAAGACAAAAATGGGTCAAAGAAGTGATCTTGAGTGGAAAGGTATACGTTTCGGATGATTTGCAGAGGAAATTATCTTCTCTGCCATACCCGCGCTATTACCTCGATTTTGAGACGCTAAAGCTGGCCGTACCCATCTGGAAGGGGACAAGACCTTACGAGATGATACCATTCCAGTGGTCCTGCCACGTCGAAGAAGCTCCCGGCTGCGTTTATCATTATGATTTCGTAAAAGTAGATGGCGAAGATCCGAGAAGAAATTTTATAGAGAGCCTTTTAGATGTCTTGGGTGAAGAAGGTCCTGTCATTGTTTATACCAACTTCGAAGAAAGGATGCTCAAAAGCATTGCAGATTTTTTGCCCTTTTATCAGGAAAAAGTAAAAGCTGTCTGTACACGTTTGGAAGACCTGTGTGAGATTTTACGTAAAGGTTATTGTCATCCCAAGATGGAGGGTAGCTGGTCACTCAAGAAGGTTGTTCCCGCTTTGTTAGGGGAAGAATTTTCCTACGAATCATTAGAAATAAAAGAAGGCACACTGGCCGAAGCTGTTGGTGTAGCTCTTACTTTGAACGAAGTGTCAGAAGAAGAGCGCACACGTCATATCTCTCTCCTGAAAAAATATTGCAGACACGACACAGAGGTGATGCTAGAGATTGTGAAGAGGTTGGTGAACAGTGATGACAAATAGCTAGTCTTGGCGTTTTGGTTTGCTCGATTTTACAGCATCGTCTTTTCTTCCGCGGTTAGCTCTCTTTCTGATTTTACAACTCCGGGAAGGTATAACTCTAGAGCCCCGCAGAAGTACCCGCCGAAAACAGGCTCTTCTCGCAGCCGGACGATGTACATTTTGTCTCCGTAGCGGCAATCGGCATCCTCTCTGCCGAACTGTAGGTCTGTATACTCCATAAGGATGTCGTGT
>Ga0256835_1000196_pt1 | contig 49551 bp, 38 predicted proteins | sample PIR30metaG_FD_185972 | JGI IMG/M metagenome (GOLD analysis project Ga0256835, IMG submission 185972) | Hydrothermal vent microbial communities from East Pacific Rise, Pacific Ocean - PIR-30 | ecosystem: Environmental > Aquatic > Marine > Hydrothermal vents | place: Pacific Ocean: East Pacific...
CACCGTCTGTGCCAAGACGTGCAGGTGTCAACAGGATCTGGGCTCCGTAGGCCCGCATTATTTTTCTTCTCTCAAGACTGGCCCCTTCGCTCATTGCTATAAGGCACCTGTAACCCTTGACCGCACACACAAGGGCAAGGCCGATTCCTGTATTTCCACTGCTTGCCTCAAGGACTATCTTGTCTTTTGTGAGTTCCCCCCGCCTTTCTGCAGATTCTATCATGTTAAGTGCTATTCTGTCCTTTATGGAGCCGCCGGGGTTAAATGATTCAAGTTTAACCAGTATCTTCACCTTTCCTGGCACAATGCGTTTCAATTCAACAAGAGGTGTGTTGCCAATCAGCTCGAGAATATTGTTGTGTATGGCTTTCATGGTTGTAATCGGCGCCTTTTGTCTAAGTTGGACTACGGTTTGAGACAATAAAGCCCAGGGGAAACCTAGAGTCAATAAGCTGATAGGAGGAATCGAGAGTTATATTGCTGGATTCAGGGCCTGGGTCTGTTTTTCAACAGGAAAGGTGTCTCTGATTTCCAGTACGTTGATGCTATTTTTTTCTAAAATTTTAAAAAAAGCTGGCCTTTTGGGAAATATAAGATTCTTGTTTTTTGCATGCAGAGTCAGTGCGAAGAGTATTTCCTTTTTTCTTGCCTGTAAAAACTTCCCGAGTTCATCCTTTTGAAGAAAGTTGATCCCGGCCTCGGGACAGATGTGGTGCAGTTGTTGGTCAAGTTTATCTTCTTCGTCTCGGTCCAGGCCCTTAGCATAGGAGATAAAGGCGTTTTTGTCTTTAAAGGAGGCCAGGGTATCTACTTCCCCGTAGTGGGCAAGGGATGGTGGCCTGAAAATTAATATTTCAATCTCAGTGCCTAGTCCCCTTGAAAGTTTGCGGGCAAATTTAACAAGAGCAATCTCTTTTGGGGACAGGCCTGGATTTGGCAACACCACGAGAAGCAGCAAGTCTTGCGTCTTGGACACTACCTTAGAATTTTTGCCAGGATCACCAAAAAGATCCCCATTACAATAACAGCAATGTCCTGTTTCCTGGATTTGGATAGGTTCCTGAACCAATCGATCATTTTTTTCTCCCAGCAGCTTATTTATTCCAAAAAGGTTAAGACCACAATCAATGCCAGGGCGGCCTTTGCCCCAGCCACCAAAAAACCCATCAGAAAGCCAGACAGGCCGGCTGCCTTGAGGTCGGCAAGCCTTGTAGTAAGGCCGATGCTTGCAAAACCGAGGAGGAAGCACCATTCCATAAAGGTTTTTGCAAGCTTGATTTCAGGCTTGCTTAAAAAGCCCATGGTGTTAAAGGCCACAACGGCAAGAAATCCCAGTACAAAGATGGGAAATTTGTCAACAATCATTTGCCACTTGTTTATTCTTATTTCCTCGCCTCCTTCCGAAGCTTCCCTGCTTGCAGCCATTATAGCCAACATCAACACCACAAATGGCAGAAAAATGACTCGTCCTATGTTGTATATTCCCGCAACAAGCCCTGCGCCATCACTGTAGCCAAAGCCTGCTGCAAGTACCTGGGCTGAATTGACTATGCCCACTCCACAAAAGGCTCCATACTGGGTGTCGCTAAGATTGAGCAGGCGTCCGATAGGGGGAAACAGCAAAAGGGCAAGAAGGCCAAACATGAGAACCACTGCTATGGAATAGGCCATGTCCCTGTTTCTGGCCCTTACCGCCGGTGCTATGGCAATGGTTGCTGAGACCCCACATACTGACAGCCCGGAGGCCAGACAGGCGGCAAGAGGGGTTGGGACCTTGAGTTTTTGTCCAACCCACATCATGATTATGGCTGTTCCAAAAAGGAACACTGCAATATAAAACAGGGCCGGCCCTCCGACTTTTACAAGTCCCATCATGGAATATTTTGCCCCCATGACCACTATACCGGTCTTGGTGAGAATGGTAGAAAATCTAAGCCCTGGTGCAAAGGTCTTGCTTACACCAACTGTATTTTTGATAAAAATTCCAAACAGGATGGCAAGGATGAAGTCTTTAAGTTCAAGATAGGTCTTGAAAAGCGGATACTTTTGAAGGACAGGCGCTATAAAATAGGCTGCCAGGGCTACTGCTACTACCAAGGCCCCACCAGGCAGGCTGTCCACAATCTCCTGACCAAGACTCTTTTTCTCTGACTCTATCATGTTTAGTCCTCCGTGTCTTTTATCTTAAGGGGGTTAATGGTCATCACCGGACATGGCGCCTGAGCAATTACCTTGCTGGCATTGCTGCCAAAAATCTTCTCAGCTATTCCACTTTTGGTGGCACTGCCCATAATTACAAGGTCTATGGAGTTGTCCTTTGCATAGTTGATGATCTTTTCCGGAATTTCTCCCATCAGAAGGGCGGATTTCACATGCAGGTCTGAAAAGTGTTTTTCTATGGTTTGGCGTAGGGAGGTTTCAACCTGACGAAGCAGCTCTTTTTCATAGTTTTCCAACACGGTGTCATCCAACATGTCATGATATACCACCGATGGATCAGGAGGTCTTTCCACTACAGAGATTACGTGCAGCTCGGCCTTGAAAAAAGAGGCAAAGTATCTTACGTGATGGCTAAGTTTTTCTGTTTGTTTGGAAAGGTCTGTAGCAAAAAGGATTTTCTTAAAGATACTCATGCCCTCTCTCCTTTGTTCCGGCTGTCTTGGTGTTCAACTTTGCAACAGAACTGATTTAAAACAATTTTATATGAGTTTTCAAGTGGTTCCGATCACAAATCTGGCAAGTCACGGAGATTCCTTTAGTTGGTAAAATGCATAGAGGGATTAAATTAGTTTGTGAAATAAAAGATTATTGCTATATTGGTAATAGCGAGAGAGACTTGATCAACAGCACCGGTCAGCCTCCTTGCATCAAATAGATGCCCGTGGACTTGTTCGTTTGTATAGCAGCAGGTCAAAACGTGAAAAAGATTAGCTCCAAGTCAATCACATGAAAAAGGTCATAAAAAAGCCTCTTAGTCGGATATTTCACTATTTTAGAAAGATTCTTGATCTTAACAACAAGGTCCTTGAAGAAATTGGTAATGCCGAACGGGTCCTTGGGGGAAATTATGTGTTTGACAGGGCTTTTCTGGCTGAATTTGTCACAAAGGTTTGCGAGATAACAAGAGAGGTCATCTATAATTTTAATGCCCTTACCAACGGTCAGTACATGGTCCTATACGACCGGCTCGAGGCAATAAGATTTGCTCTTGAAGACATTATCGCTGGGGGAGAAGGTCCGTATGGACATCGTCTAACCCTTTCGTATAAAGAGATCAATCGCGATCTTGATGAGATAGTCGGTGCAAAAAATGCCAATCTTGCAGATGTCTACAACAATTTTCAGGTGCGTATACCACAGGGGTTTGCAATAACGGTAAAGGCCTACCTGCTTTTTCTCGAGACAAACCAGATTGTTCCTCAGATAGAAAAGATATACAAGCAAGACAGAGATCCAACCCTTATAAAGGAGAGGGTAACCGAGATCTTCAAGAATGCATCTATTCCGAGCCAGCTTGCAATAGAAGTAAAAAAGGAGCTAGAGGCCCTGTTTGACGAGTTGGGAAGAGTCCCTTTGCTTGCTGTAAGGAGCAGTGCGGTAGGGGAAGATACGGAAAGAAGTTTTGCAGGTCAGTTTCATACAATATTGAATGTGCATCCAGAAGATCTTTTTGATGCCTATAAAAAGGTGATCATGGCCAGGTTTATGCCTGAAGTCATGGAATATCTTGGTCAAATCAGGGATCTTTATAGCAATCCCGTGGCAGTTGGTGTTCAGGAAATGATAGATGCCAGCATTGCTGGAGTCGCCTATACAAAGGATCCTTTAAACCATTACAAGGACTGTTTGGTTATAACGGCTATTGCTGGACTTGGTGAAAGACTTGTTGCAGGCCATCTAGATGGCGATCAGTACCTGGTCAGACGTTCTTTTCCCTTTTGTCTACAGTCGAGTATCATAACTCCAAAATCTCTAAATAAGAGGCTGCCTACAGGAGACAAGCCTCTTGATATGGGAGACCACAACCTACGAAGGGGATCTTCTCTTCTTAATATCAAAAGCCTTAAGGACATCTCAGAAGTGGCCATGCTGTGTGAAAAGGCCTTTGGTAGTCCCATGGACATTGAATGGGCCCTGGATAAAAAGGGCGAGTTGGTACTGCTTCAAAACAGGCGCCTTGGTATCCAGTCGGTTTCAGAGCCCCTTCATAAGGATCTAGAGAAGGTTGTTAAGCAGTTTCCTGTGATCATGAATGGAGTTGGTCACACAGCACAGCTTGGTGCGGCATCTGGACGGGTGGTTCATGTTGAGCCTGATGGTGATCTTGAAAACGTTCCAGTTGGAGCCATTGTGGTTTCAAGGTATGCCCATCCAAAACTTAGCCGGGTACTCAGAAAGGCAGGGGCAATAGTAACTGATATAGGCAGCTCTACAGGGCATCTTGCCACTATTGCAAGGGAATACAGGGTTCCGGCCATCTTTGGGACAGGAAATGCTACAATGCTTTTAAAGGATGGCATGGAGGTGACTGTAGATGCTGACAACAGAAAGATCTATCAAGGAATAATAGAAGAATTGGTAGAGGTGGAAGCCAGGCAGGACTGGGAATATATGGAAGAGCCTGAAATAAAGACCTTGCGGAAGGTTTTAAGTTATGTGGCCCCACTCTACCTGATAGATCCAACTTCTAAGGATTTTAAGGCTGAAAAGTGTAAGACCATTCACGATATAATACATTTTGCCCACATAAAGGCAGTGGACGCCCTGATCGAACAGTTCTCATCCACAAAATCTTATAAAGATGAAAAAACCCTAAGGCTCAAGGCTGATCTGCCCATAGAAATTGTTATAATTGATATCGGAGGTGGTGTAGATACACGGGAAAATGACAAAGAGGTCCAGATAGACCAGATCCGCAGCGTGCCCTTTAAGGCCATCTTGTCCGGACTGTTAAGACAGGATGCATGGGATAGGGAGCCTGTGCCGTTTGGGCTTGGTGATCTATTTTCCAGTATGGTACGCCCTGTGAGTATGATTACGCATCCACCAGAGTTTGCAGGTCAAAATCTGGCCATCGTTGCAGAGGATTTCATGAACCTGAGCCTTCTTCTTGGGTATCACTTTAACGTTATCGATTCCTTTGTAAGTGATGAGCCTGATAACAACTACATCTACTTCCGCTTTGCAGGTGGTTTTGCAGAAGAGCAGAAACGTCGGAAAAGGGCGGAGTTGATAAGGTGGATACTAGAGACCCTTGGGTTTAAGACAGAGGTAAGAAAGGACATTGTCATTGGAAAACTCAAGGGGCTTGACCAGCAAAAGCTTGTTAAAATACTTGAACATCTGGGGTGGCTCATCGCCTTTACCAGACAGCTTGATGTAAGGATGGCAGACGAGCGGGCCGTAGAGCATTTTTACAACTGTTTTCTCGATCTTTGCGAAAAATCACTGTAGCTAAAAGGCCCTTTGGCATGTTTGATTGGGTAAAAAGACAGATAGAAAGGTTTCATGAAGTTCGGCATCAAAAGGCCAAAGAGCGTCTTGAGGAGCTCAAGTGGCGTTACCAGATTTTTCGCTCCCTTTTGTATGAAAATACCAAGGCCGTGGAGCTAATTACAGACATTGACCTGAAACTCAGGGAAAGTGATTTTTTTGGGCCGGACATTCACCACAAGATACACGAACTCATTGATATCACTGGAGAGCTGGTTGAAAAACTCAACCAGCTAGACTACGAAAGACATACCTCTTTATTCAACATACATAAGAAGCTCAGCAAAAGAATAAACGAGCTTCTCAAAAAGGTGCCTACCCATAAGGATATTCCCCTTTGCGTTACCCTTGATGAAGTGTTACCTCACTATGCCTCCTTTGCAGGTGGCAAGGCAGCCAGTCTTGCCCGGCTCAAGAGCCAAGATAAATTTAACGTGCCTGACGGATTTTCTATCTTGGTCAATGCCTGCAGGTACTTTCTAGATGAAAGCGGACTGTCGGTAAAGATCTTAAAAAGGCTCCAGCCATTTTTGTTCCAGGATAAAGAGGTAACCAAGGAGCTTGAGGAAGAGATAAAACAGGAGATCATGTCTGCAGACATGCCCGGGTCTCTGGAAGAGGCCTTGAAGCACATGTCGGCAAGATTTTTTGATCAAGGCAAAGGGCTTGCCGTAAGAAGTAGCGCATTAAGTGAGGACGGACTTCATCACTCTTTTGCTGGCCAGTTTACCTCTGTGCTCAATGTGGTCTCTTTTGAGGCCCTAAAGGTTGCAGTAAAGGAGGTAATATCAAGTAACTTTAACTCCAGGAGCCTGGCCTATAGAATTGGGGCTGGAATGAAAGCTCTTGACTTTAACATGGCAGTCCTTTGCATAGAAATGATAGATGCACAAAAGGCTGGTGTCATATTTTCCATGGATCCAAACGATCCCAAAGAAGAGACAATGCTCATTACAGCACTTTACGGCATGGGAGAACTTGTTGTCTCTGGCGCTTCAATGGCTGACGTTTACAAACCTTACAGGGAGAATCTCAAGGATCTTTTTTCAGTTCCTCCGGTAGTTGCAAAAAAAAGCAAACGCCTTGTTCTTGATCCACATGGTGGTCTTAAGGAAGATGAGATACCGCCACAGCTGCAGAATGAGCCGGTTTTGTCCAATGATGAAGTCCGTAAGCTGGTTGATCTAGCTCTTGAACTCGAGCATATGTTCAACGGACCCCAAGATATCGAGTGGGCTATAGACAGGAAAGGCACAGTTTGGCTTCTTCAGACAAGACCTCTCATTATGGAAGGGCACAAGACAAGGCCTGTTTTTCGTTTCGACAAGAGAAAGCCAATTTTTAAGGGAGCTCTTATTACATCTAGGGGGGTTGCTACCGGCAGGGTAAAAAAGATAAGAAAGAGAAAGGATCTTGATTCTGACTTTTCGGAGCCAACGATTCTGGTTCTGCACAGGAGTCTGGTGGATGCTGCCAAGGTTATAGGGAAGGTGAGGGGACTGCTTGTGGATTTTGGCAACCCGGCAGACCATCTTTCATGTGTTGCCAGAGAATATGGCCGCCCCATGCTTGTTGGGCTTGTAAATGCCATGGAGAATCTGGAGGAAGGGCAGTGGATAACTGTTGATGGCGAACATGGAAAGGTCTTTCCTGCCGAGCAAGATGAGATAAAAAAGGCTGTTGAAGAATTTGAAAAGGAGCAGGCATCTGCAGATCAGAAAAAAAGGGTTTCTCAGGAAAAAGATGGTGTGCTGCAGCAGTTAAAGGAGCTTACCATAAAGTTGAATCTTACGGATGCCTATGGCCCTACCTTTTCCATAATGGAGTGCCGCTCCCTGCACGACATAGTCCGGTATGTGCATGAAAAGGCAGTTATTGCCTTTTTTGAGGCAGGAGATGAGCTCCTTGAAGAAACCTCTGGTGTAGTTTACAGACTGGAAAGCGATATCCCGTTTTTTCTACACATCATAGATGTAGGAGGGGGGCTTGGCCCCAGTCTGTCTAAAAAGCGGTCAGTAACGCCAGATGAGATTGTCTGTAAGCCTTTCAGGGCCTTGTGGCGTGGAATATCTACTCCGGGTCTGAGATGGGCCGGGCCACCGCCAGTGGTTGGAGATGTATCATCTGTTATAGGCAGGTGGATGTCAGATACTCGAAGCCAGCGTCCCATCGGTATGCCTAACTACCTCATCATTGCTAGAGACTATCTTAATCTTAACGCTCGCATGGATTTCCATTTTACCATGGTGGATACGGTGTGCGGACTGGATACCAAAGAGAACTATGTCAAGTTCCGTTTTAAGGGTGGCGGTACAACCATGAAACAGCGTCACCGGCGGGCCCTTGCCATAGGCGAAATACTAGAACGCGCAGATTTTTTTACAGATGTAAAGGCAGATCTGGTCAACGCCATTTTTGAATACGCCCCATCAGATATTATAGAAGAAAAACTGGTTATAGTTGGAAGGTTACTTGGTTTTACCAGATTAATAGACGCTGCCATGTATAACGATCAGACTCCCTATCTCGTGGCTGACGCCTTTTATGAAGGAGACTATGAGCTGAAAAAACTTGTGGATTTTTTATCTAAGCAGCAGGCGCAACAAAGGGATAGAAGGGGATAAAGGCTAGGCGTGATAAAAACGCATCTCTGGCAGTACCACGGCAGTCAAGACATTTCCGTAAACTGCACCTGTATCTATGCCAATCTTGTTTTTTGTTACAAGAGGCATTTCAAAGGCAGTATGACCAAAGACCACGGTTTTCCCTATGTCCAGATCTGCTTCTAAAAATATGTCCCTGACTTCGCAAAATTCCATAGCCGTGTGTTTTTCAAGGGGAAGGCCAGGCATAATACCTGCGTGCACAAAGAGATAGTCTTGTTCAGTGTAGTAGAGTTTTAGATTTTTAAGAAAGTCCACATGTTCTTTGGGCATGAAAGAGAGTTCGTGCAGGCTGCTAAGGTTGTTTTCCCCGTAACTCTTGACAAAGGCCTCAATATGCTGCTGCCGAAGATATGGTATCAGTATGTCGTCTGGAGATTTCACATACTCCAACAACAGGTTTTCATGGTTCCCAAGGAGGAAAATTACATTTTTGTTTTCCTTCTTTAGGTCTATAAGAAGAGATATAACATCTTTTGAACTTGGCCCCCTTCCTATATAGTCCCCAAGAAATACAACCCTGTCGTTGGCACGTATCGAAAGGTATTTTAGAAGCTTTTCAAGCTTTTTGATGCAGCCATGTATATCCCCAATGGCTATCAGTCTTCCATTAGAGCCCATGAAATGCTCCAGATTCTTTAATCATATAGAATAGAGGATACACCCGAATCAACCCTTATAGCAAGTTTCCATATGAAATTTTTGTAGCCTGTTCATATTTGATATTTTGGCCCCTGGGACCATGTTTCAAAATGAAACGATATCTTGCTGAAATTTAAGAAAAAATTCATAAACTTTTCCGATTTGAAAGTTAAAAAATTCTCAGAACCTTGACACGCCTATAACTTGGGTCTAAAAAGTGATTGCTTGTGAATAAGGATTCATATTGTGAAGGGAGGGTGTTTCATTATGAAAAAGCAAAAGTCTAAAGGCCCCCTGTTCATCAAGACCATGGTTTTTGGGGCCATGTCAGGTGCTCTCTACTACTTGGTGTTTTCCAATGTTGATTGGGTCACCAAGACGTATACCATGGGAGGATGGCACACTGTCTATCCTGTGGGAACAGCCTTAGTTTTTTCTTTTATCCACGGTGCCTTTGCAAGTAACCTTCTGGCCCTTTTGGGCATAGAGGCCAAAGGCAGCCATTAAGTCCTAAAGGAGGGGAGGAAGATGCGACGCATTCTCATATTTTTGGTAATTATTGGTGCTGTTTTTCTTTTTGCCCAAGATGTTCTTGCAGGTGGTGGCGGGCCACCCAAAAACATGCTGAAGGGTTTTTTTGAGAAGGTTAACCCTGATGGTACTGCAGTCTTTTTAGTTGATACTACCGGGGAAAGGAAGATCCTGGTACTTCCAAAGGACATGAAGCCGGAAGATGTGCCCATGGATAGAAAGGTCCTGGTAAGTCTGGTGACCGAAGGGCATGGGCACAAGATCACCAACAAGATCAAGAGTGTGTCCATAATGTTTATAGATCTGCCAACTTCAAAGGTGATAGCGCTTCTTGTTGTTGGTCTTATCGGTGGTCTACTGAGCGGATTTATTGGCTCAGGTGGTGCATTTGTCTTGACACCCGCCATGATGTCCCTTGGCGCACCTGGTGCAGTGGCAGTTGCCAGCAACATGTGTCACAAGTTTCCAAAGGCCATGGTTGGTGCCTACAAGAGATGGAAATATGGACAGGCAGACATAAAACTTGGTGTCTTTATGGCTGTAACCGCCATTGTTGGTGTCCAGATTGGAATCCAGATCCAGAAGTACATCCTTGATCACTGGGGAAATGCCGGTTCCAATCTCTATGTGAGCCTCATGTTTGTCATCGTGTTGGTGGTAGTTGGTGCCTATGTGTTCTATGATGCATACAAGCTGTCAAAGGGCGGAAAAGAGGCAGAGACAACCAAGCTTGCCAAAAAGCTTCAGAGCATAAACCTTCCTCCAATGATCCACTTTAAAACGGCAGGGATCAGGATCTCCGCATGGTTTACCATTCCTGTTGGAGTGGCGACAGGAATGCTTGCTGCCACTATTGCCGTTGGAGGGTTTATTGGGGTTCCCGGACTTATCTACGTTATTGGTGCATCTGCTGTTGTTGCCAGTGCCACAGAGTTGGTAATTGCATTTTGTATGGGTATGTGGGGTTCCATACAGTGGGGTTTGAGTGGTCTTATAGATATCAGGCTTACCCTCCTTATCCTTGCTGCCTCTCTTATTGGAGTGCAGCTTGGTGCCCTTGGTACAACCTACGTTAAAGACTATATGATAAAGATAGTCATGGGTGCTGTGATGTTGATAGTTGCAGTTAGCAGGGGAGCAAAGATCCCGGGTTATTTGGCAGATCTTGGTCTTCGTCCACCCCTTGATCCATCTACAACATCCTTTTTGAACTCGGTAAGTTTCTGGGCCTTGGTGGCTGCCCTTGGTACGGCAGGCATAATAATATCTGCTGCCATGATAAGGGGTATGCTCCAGGCACGGGCTGAAGGTTCTTAACATAGGGAGGCTTTGTCATGGGAATCTACAATAGGGCCCTTGTGCCATATGATGGTTCAGATTCGTCAAAAAACGCCCTTAGGCAGGCATGTGCCATGACCGATGTGTTGGAATTGCATGTCATTTCGGTATTTCCAGCCTATGAGGGTGATCTGGAATTAATCGGTGTAGACAACATAAAAAAGATAATAGAGGGTCCTGTACAGGAATTGATAGACGAGGCGAGAAACATAGCCAAGGATCTCGGCAGGGACATAAAGACAGAGGCCAGGTATGGGGAACCTTTCCAGGAGATAGTTGACTATGCGGAGGAGATAGGTGCCCATGTCATAGTTATGGGGCGCAGGGGCCTTTCTCGGCTTGAAAGACAGCTCATAGGAAGTGTTACCGCCAAGGTGGTTGTCCATGCAGACACGGATGTGATAGTGGTGCCACAGGGTGCTCAAATAAAGTGGGATAAGATGTTGGTGGCAGTAGATCAGTCAGAGTTTGCCAAGAGGGCCTTTTTAAGGGGGGTAGATCTGGCAAGGCTTCACAACTCTTCTCTGGAGGTCATTTATGTCATCTTTACCTTTGGCAAATTCTGTGGTGTACCTCCTGAGGCCATTAAGGAGATCAGGGCCAATGCCCGTGCCTATATGGAACAGCTAGAGAAGATGGCCAAGGAGAGAGGAGTGGATGTGAGTACGCATGTAGTGGAAGGCGAGGCCCATGAGGAAATTGTACAGATGGCCGAGGAAAAGGCCCCAGATATTATAATTATGGGCTCTCGCGGTATGAGTGGAATAAAAAGGCTTATGCTTGGAAGCGTTACTGAAAAGGTTATAGGTATGGTCAGCTGCCCTGTGTTGGCAGTTCATTGAATTGATTCATTTTAATAGGGGTCATTAAAATGGCAGTGGTCTTTTAATGGCTACTGCCATTTTTATTTGAAAGTGAATTTAAAGATTTCCAAATCAATCCGATGGTAAGAACATAAGGATTGTTACATCCTCGGAAAAAGTATAGGGGGAATGATGAAAAACAGGTTGGGTCAAGGTGCTCTAATATGCCTTGTACTAATGTTATTGCTTTTATCAGGTCAGTCTGTATTTGGAGCAGAGACAGTTACAGCTCCTGAACTTGAACTCACCAACCAGATTATGGTGGTGATGGGTGTTCTGGTCTTTGCCATTTTGCTGTTCATCTTTGAATGGGTAAGGGTTGACGTAGTTGGCATAATGATGATGGTCATTCTGCCACTACTCGGGCTTGTTACACCAAAACAGGCCATAAGTGGACTGAGTTCAAATGCCGTGGTTTCCATTATCGCGGTTATCATTATAGGGGCAGGTCTGGACAAGACTGGTGTTATGAACATCCTTGCCAGACACATCATCAAGCTTGCCGGCAAGTCTGAAACCAGGATCATGGCCCTTATTGCTGCCACAGTAGGCCTGATCTCAAGCTTTATGCAGAACATTGGGGCTGCAGCCCTCTTTATGCCTGCGGCAACAAGGATTAGTAAGCAACTTGGAGTACCAATCTCTAGAATTCTCATGCCTATGGGATTTTGCGCCATAATTGGAGGCTGTATCACCCTGGTAGGTTCCAGTCCTCTCATCCTCTTGAACGATCTCATGGAGTCATGGTGGAACAACAACATATCCCTTTTAGGTGGAAAGGCATTTGAACCTTTTGGCCTTTTTACAGTAACTCCAATGGGCCTGGCGCTCCTGGCTGCTGGAATTGCCTATTTTGCCCTGTTTGGAAGATGGATACTTCCTGCCAAGGAGGCGCAGGATACAAAGCTTATGTCAGACCAGGTTGAAAGTCTTTACTCCATAAAAATCGGCAAGAGGCCCTTTGAGTTGGAGGTGCCAGAAGATTGGCAGCCCAAAAGCCTTGAAGAGATAAATTTTAGACCAACCTATAAGGCGACTATAGTAGGCATATACAAACCTTCGTCTAAAAAGATGGTACTTTCTCCTGTAAGAGATGATGTGATCGAGCCAGGAGATGTAGTTGCAGTGTTCGGTCGCGAAGAAGATGTGAAAAAGGCGGCAAAAACACTTGGTTGGAAGATAAAGGAAGACCTTGAATACTTCGCAGAGATGTTCTCGCCAAATAACTGTGGAATAGTAGAAGCAGTTGTGCCGCCGAACTCGAAGATGGTTGGAATTTCCATGAGAGATATACATTTTCGAAAAATTTACGGGGTAAATCCTCTCGCTATTAACAAGGGTGGGGAAATCATTAGAAGGAATATATCAAAGGTTAAGCTCAAGGCAGGTGACGGCATTCTGCTTCTGGCACCCTGGGAAAAACTGCATTTCTTAAAGAAAAAGGGAATACTGCTTTTTACAGAAGACCTAAAAGGGGAGATCATGAGGCCTGAAAAGGCCTTGCCTGCAGTTGCATGTCTGGTGTTGGCCTTGACCCTTGCCCTTGGATTTCATGTACAGCTTTCCATCGCCCTTCTTACCGGCGCTCTTGGGATGGTTCTTCTAAGGGTAATGACCATTGATGAGGCATATCAGTCTGTGGATTGGATGACGGTCTTCCTTCTTGCAGGTCTCATTCCTTTAGGTCTTGCCTTTGAAACAACAGGGGCTGCCCGTTACATAGCAACGAGCATTATGCATGCAATGGGAGAGGTAACTCCCTTTATCCTTTTGCTGATAGTGGGTCTTTTGACTTCCTTTTTTACCCTTGTAGCCTCAAATGTTGGTGCAACGGTTCTGCTCGTTCCTTTATCAATGAACATGGCACTTCAGGCAGGAGCTGATCCTAGAATGGCAGCACTGGTAGTGGGTGTAGCTGCATCAAATACCTTTGTGCTTCCAACACATCAGGTAAATGCTTTGATCATGAGGCCTGGAGGATACAAGACCATAGACTATATTAGGGCAGGTACTGGTATGACCATTATCTACTTGGTTGTCATGATGGCCATGCTTTACTTCTTTTACGGTATCTCAAGTTAAAGGGGGTTTTGATGATGGGAAATTTGTTTTTCCCCGGTGTTGGATCCAAAACTAGGTCCTTCTTTTGGATGTGTTTTTATCTGTCATTTCTCTTGTTTTTTTCTGTCAACTGGATTTCCGGCCTGGCCAGGGCCAAGGAACACCGGGCTGCCAATGCCCATCATGGACAGGAACAGGATAGGTTTGAAGGCGAAATCCTTGCCATTTCCGGCAAGATAGTAAATCCTCACAACACTGGAGTCGATGATGTTGTGTTGAAAGTGCTCCTAAATGGCAAGGAGTTTAAGCCAAAGGCCAAGGAAGGCCAGCATGCCCATGGCGAAGGCGGATTAAAGACAGAAGCTGATGGCACGTTCCAAACGGTGCTGGAATTGCCAAAAGGTAGCATAAAAGGCTCTACTATAGAAATAGTGGCCTATAAGCCTAGTTATGAAAAGGGCAAGGTACTACTTGATAACACCAAGATTGCCTTTGATGGCAAGCAGTATCTGGCCCATGTGGAACTCTCCATAAAGCGTACCCAGGGACCTGCCTTCTGGATAGCAACGGTTATCTTTGTCCTTGCCTACATCCTTATCTCCTTTGAACTCCTTCACAGGACCCTTGCTGCCATGCTCGGAGCAGCCACCATGCTTGTGATAAGCTATACCATTGGCACGATAAATCCCGAGTACCATATACTGTCTTATGAAACTGCTATCCATGCCATTGATATGAACGTGATATTCCTGCTCATGGGCATGATGATAATAGTTGGCATTCTAAAGCACACTGGGGTGTTCCAGTGGTCAGCCTATCAGTGCTACAAAATGGCAAAGGGAAATGTGATAGTGCTTTCCGTCATCCTCATGAGTTTTACTGCAGTGGCCTCGGCCTTTCTTGACAACGTTACCACAATGTTGCTCTTGACCCCGGTCAGTATAGAAATAGCGCTATCCTTGGGTATCAATCCTCTAGCCCTGCTCATTCCAGAGGTCTTGGCCTCCAACATAGGCGGTACGGCAACCCTTATCGGTGATCCACCTAACATAATGATAGGCTCTTATGCAGGGTTAACCTTTATGGATTTTGTTATAGACCTGACTCCTGTATGCCTTATCTCCATGGTGGTGCTTTTTGTCTATTCCAAATTTGCCTATGGCAGGGAGTATGGTAAGGCCAAGATTACAGACATAGATGCGTTTATAGAAAAGCTTCGCCAGGAATATCAGATTACCGATTCCCAACTGCTTACGGTTGGCGGTATCATTATGGGAATTGTTGTAGCTTTGTTTTTGACCCACGGCTACTGGCACATGGAGGTGTCTATTGCAGCCCTGTTTGGAGCATCACTTCTTTTTACCTACGGGCTCTTGACCAAAAAGATCGATCTTCTAGAACTCATTGAAAAGGATATCGAATGGACAACCCTGCTCTTTTTCATGTTCCTGTTTATCCTGGTAGGAGCTGTAGAGGAAACAGGCCTTTTGGATCTTATTGCCGACTGGGTTCTGCATCTATCCCATGGTAGCCTAGTGACATCTATATGTCTGATTCTCTGGGTCTCTGCCATAATGAGTGCCTTTGTAGATAACATTCCATTCACCGCCACCATGCTTCCCATTGTAGGGTATCTGACACAGGTTATTCCAGGGGCAGATTCTGGAGTCCTTTGGTGGGCACTGGCCTTTGGTGCATGCTTTGGCGGTAACGGGACGATGATTGGTGCGAGTGCCAACGTGGTGACTCTTGGTATTGCAGAATCAGCTGGGCATCCCATGAAATTTTTCGGTTTTATGAAAGTGGCTTTTCCTTATATGATTATAAGTGTGGCCATAGCCAATGTGTGGCTCTTGATGTTTTATTAATCCTAAACAGATTAAGAGAGGGGTAAAATGACAAAAAAAGTAGAACCTCTTAGCAAATTTCTATTGCCAATAGATGGAAAGGGCACTTTTAAATCTGCCTGCATGCTGGCAGGGACGCTGGCCAAGATCCTTGGAGATCGGGTATCAGAGATTACCATACTTCATGTGATGGCAGGCAGATATCTAAGTACACACATGACCAACATTGATATCCGTGCTGGCCTTGTCCTTGAGAGCGAGACGTTTAAGAGGCTGAGGGAGGAATTTATAAATAAGCAGATAGCTCCCTTGATGAATGAGGCAAAGGATATTGTAGCACGGTTTAATCCTTCTGCTCCCATTGATATGGAGATAGTGGATGGCAAACCAGCCAACAAGATCTTGGAGTTTGTAAAAAAATACAACTATTCAACAATAGTAATGCAGAGAAGGTGCATGGACCCTGTCAAAGGCTCCTTTATTGGCAGCGTGACTTCGGGCATACTTTATGGACGAGGTTCCTGTTCCGTATACATCCCTGGAACTGATTTTCCCGAGGATGGACAGTTTGAGATTAAAAGACTGCTCATACTTGTTGATGGATCCAAGGGGTCGATGGCTGCGGTCAAGGAGGCTGGAATCCTTATGACATATGCCAAGGAATCCAAGGCGTGGTTGCTTAACGTGATGGACGTTGCTGATATAGCCGAGGCCGCAGATTCCGATTCTTGGCCTAGTCCTCTTGAGGAGGCAGAAGGTATTCTAAAAGAGGCTCGCAAAGAGCTGGAACAGTTAAAAGTGACTCCCGACAGGATTGTTGAAAAGGTTGAAGCGGGTGATCCTGCTGAAGTGATATCCTCTTACTCTGAAGAAGCAGAGGCAGACATCATATACCTTGGCAGGACAATAAGAAGCGCTATCTCTGATATACTTGTAGGAAGTGTGGGACGGGCTGTTCTTGGCAGATGCGCAAAAAAGACCATAGCCGTAGTGTCCCCGGAAGAAGAGGAGTAGGCTAGGGGTTTTTAAGGAAGAAGGAGGATCTCTGTTTATGTATTTATCAACCGTAAGGACTGTTATTGTTACAGGCATTGTGATTTTTGCATGTGCGTCAGGAGTGTTTCAACAGGCTGAAGCCGCCTCCAAGACCTTTAAGAACTCTGTTGGCATAGAGTTTGTGTTGATACCCGCGGGAACTTTCATGATGGGGGCAGCAAGGCATTTCGAAAACGCCGATATAGACGAACTTCCCAGACACAAGGTTACCATATCCAAGCCCTTTTATATTGGAAAATATGAAGTTACACAAGAACAGTGGGTTGCTGTTATGGGCTATAATCCAAGCCATTTTAAGGGTCGCAGGCGTCCTGTAGAGAATGTTTCATGGAACGATGTTCAAAAATTTATCAAAAAGCTTAATGAGATGGAAAAGACAGACAAATACAGACTTCCAACAGAGGCTGAATGGGAATACTCTGCCCGTGCAGGCGAACCCGGTTCATACTGCTTTGGAGATATGGTTTCTGATCTTCCCTTGTATGCATGGTTTTATCAAAACTCGAACGCCCAGACCCATGAAGTTGGACTCTTGAAGCCTAACATGTGGGGCCTTTATGACATGCATGGAAACGTATGGGAGTGGTGCAAGGACTGGTATTCCTTTGATTATTATTCTAGATCTCCAGAGGTTGACCCTCAAGGCCCTGAAAACGGGGTGTTGAAGGTGGAAAGAGGAGGGGGATGGGATGCATTGCCAGATGCATGCAGGTCTGCGTATCGTCACGGATTTTTCCCCTTCAAGGGTAACTCTGCCTTGGGTTTCCGGCTTGTAAAAATTCCCTGATCACCAGGACAGACTACATATTCTCCGGCAACTAGGCCCTGGTATTCATGCCAGGGCTTTTTTGATTCTGGATGTCTGTGGATAGTGCGCCTTTCTTTATGAAGCCATTTTGTCCAGTACATATTGCCCTGTAAAAAAGCAGTTTTTTAAGGCACTTTTATCCATTTGTTCACAAGAGAAACAGTTGTTTCAATCTTGATTTGAATGTTGTTTCAACCAGTTACATGGGAGCTGTTTACTTTTGAAACAACAATAGTTCTTGTTTGCGCAAGCTTATGGCACCGAAATGAGGCGGGAATGGGCAAGGATGCTGGGATTACAGTATGTGAAGATTTTGGCATCTTGCATGCAGAGTCGATGGTGAAGGCCGAGCTTGTTGATGTTTTTGTTAGTGGAATTTTGGAGAAAGGTAAAAGAAGACGCAGGATGGTTTGGGCTTAATGGGAAAGAGAGTGGCCCTACTGATGGACGGACATGATTCTGATCTATATGCAAGTTTTTGCGCGGTAAAACTGGCAAAGCGGATGGATGCAGAGCTGTTTTCAGTCTTGCTGATATTAAAGTCTGATGTATCTGATCTCCAGGCAGTCAGATCCAACGGGCCATGGAGCAACTTTTCTCCTTCAGCCTTATGGCAACTTGTATCCGGACTGTGCAGCTTGGAACAGGTTCAGGTTTCCTATCATATGTTGAGAAAGGTTTCAGATGGCGAACTTGTGGATTTTTTGGTGGACTACAAGATTTCCTGCCTGATAGCAGGAACCCTAAACGATGATGATTTTGATAAAAAAAGGGATTGGTTGTCCAAAATAGTCAAAAAGGTGAGCTTTCATCCTGAATGGTATTTATCGAATCTAACGGTTTTCTTGGCCAGACCATGGGACGATGATTTCTTTCAGAAAGTTTTGCAACAGATAAATGCAGATTGCAGTCTGTATTCAATAGAGATTGTGTCTGCCTGAGTAGGCAGCAGGATCTGTTTTTAATCTTAAAACCGTAGGAGGGTTTTCTATGTATATTTATTTGCCAATAGCACTTACCAGCGTGACCCTTTGGCTAGTGGTTGGTCTTGGGTTGCTGGTCGGGCTTCTGTCGGGCCTGTTTGGTGTTGGCGGAGGATTTCTAATGACGCCGCTACTGATGATGATTGGTATTCCGCCTACAGTTGCTGCGGCTACAGACGCAAACCAGATTGTAGCAGCATCGGCATCAGGTACCCTGGCCCATTGGAGGCTGGGCAATGTGGATTTCAAGATGGGTCTTCTGCTGCTTGTTGGTGGTTTTACGGGCGGTGCACTGGGTGTCTATGTGATAAAGGTCCTTAGGGCTACAGGTGGTGCTGATTTTCTTATAAAGATAACCTATGTGATAATGCTTGGTGTGGTGGGTACCTTTATGTTTTTTGAGAGCCTTCATGCCCTTAAAAAACAAAAGGCAGTGGCCAGAATGAGCGAAGAAGAGCGTATCGAAGCAGAAAGAAGGGCAAGGGAAAAGGCAGCGGTCAAGGCAAAGAAAAAGAGCATCTTGGCATCTCTTCCCATGCAGATACACTTTGAAAAGTCAGGAGTAACCCATTCTGCCATCCTTCCGGTGGGGCTTGGAATATTTGTTGGAGTGCTTGCTGCCATCATGGGCGTGGGAGGAGGTTTTCTCATGGTTCCGGTCATGATCTATCTGCTTCGCATGCCCATGCATGTAGTGGTGGGAACAAGCCTGTTTCAGATCATGTTCACGTGTGTGGAAGTCACCTTTCTCCAGGCCTACCAGAACCATACGGTAGATATCATCCTTGCTATTCTTCTTCTTGTTGGCTCCACCATTGGAGCACAGATAGGAACCAAACTGGGCAAGAAGCTCCATGGAGATCAGTTGAAAATCCTGCTAGCCATGATAGTGCTCGGAGTGACCGTAAAAATGATTCTCGGGCTAGTGCTTGAGCCATCCCTGTTGCTGGCACATGGAGGAGGGCATTAGAGATGAACAGGATCCCTTTAGTACTGTTACAGGCTGTAGTCGCGTTAGTTATCTTTGTCTGTCTTGTGCCAACTCCTGCATCTGCATTGACGGTAGATGTTACGCCAGGCAAGATCCCTATCACGATCGGCTATCACGGCACCAAGTTGGTCGTTAAAGGCAGCGGCCTTAACACCAAGGATGTGATAGTTCAGATACACTCACAGCTAGGAGAAGAACATCTAAAGTACAAGGGCAAGGCCGGCGGCATTTTCTGGATGAAGCTTGGCAACATAGTGTTTGAAAATGTACCCAAGGTGTATCTTGTTTATTCCACAAGGGATATTCATGATATGCTTCCTCCAAAGACTTGTAAAGAACTTGGCATAGGATACGATGCCCTTAGGAGCAAGGCCAAGATAAAGACCGATATGAAGGACTTTGACCGAGATACATGGATTGTGGAATTTTTAAAGTTTATGGAAGAAGAGCATCTTTACCATGAAGAAGATGGAGTGGTGAAAGTTGATAAGGAGAATCACACATTTTCTGTTGAGATAGATTGGCCCTTTGAGGCACCTCCTGGAGAATATTTTGTTGAAGCCTTTGCTGTAAAGGATGGCAAGGTCGTGGATAAGGCACAGGCCAGAATAAGGGTGGAACGGGTAGGCCTTATCAAGCAGCTTTCCCACATGGCTTTTGAAAGACCAGCCCTTTATGGCATTATTGCCATCATTGTGGCAATAGTGGCAGGTTTTGGTGTGGGCATGGTGTTTAAAGGTGGAGGTGGTCATTAAAGCTGATGTTGAACTAAAAACAAGTACCCTCCAGTTCTTGTTTTGCCCCTGCCTATTATTAGATTATAAGGCAGGGGTTTTTTTTGTTTTGACCAGGAGTGAAAATTGACACGCTTTATTCAGCAACTAGCAGATAGAATAAGGGGAGCGATTTCAAAATCATCGGCGCAAACCAGCGTTGATATCAGAGAGAAGTTCGAGCGTTTTAAAAAGGTGCTCCAGTGTAATCAGACAGCTCTTGAGATAATTGCCGATATGGGTGAAAAGCTCAGTGGCGACTATCTCTTTGACAGACATTACATAGAAACAACCTTTGATGAGTTATCCGAGACGGTCTTAAAGTGTGTGCACAGGCTTAACACCCTGTGTGATAACAGATACAAGGATTTATATGAGGTCTATGAGCACATATACGACAGGCTGCTCCAGGTGCTTAAAGGGCGAGATGACCGTCATGGGCCGCCTGTCATTCTCCTGCATGAAATTACAAAGGGTCAGTTTCCCATAATCGGGGGAAAGGCCCTTCATCTTGCAAGGATAATCACGGACCTTGAGCTTCCGGTTCCCCCAGGCTTTGTCATAACCACAAAGGCCTATCATGACATTATTTTTTTTAACGGTCTTGAAGACAGCCTTGAAAGGCTGGAAAGGCTTTTAGGCTCTCATTCTGCCACAGATGATGAAATTGAGGAGCTTAGAAAGAAGCTCAAACAGTCCATAATGCAACTTCAGCCCACACGACATCTTCTGGAGGAGATCGAGCTTGCAATCTCTCACCTGGCAGATTCGGGTCACGAGGTAAGCCGTTTTGCTGTAAGAAGCAGCGCTCGGGAAGAGGATATGGACTTTTCCTTTGCTGGTCAGTTTGAGACAGTCTTGAATGTCCAAGGCTCTTCCATGGAGATCTTTAACGCATACAGGACTGTTTTGGCCAGCCTTTTCAGTAGACATGTCATTGAGTACAGACGTACAGTGCTGGAGGGAGAAGGTCAGATGTCAATTGCCGCCATATGCCAGGTGATGGTTGATGCAAAGAGTAGCGGCGTCCTTTATACGACCGATCCCCTTAACGCAGCCTCAGACAATATGGTGATTGTTGGAAACTGGGGACAGGGAGAGGCTGTGGTCGATGGTAAAATGCCTACAGATTCCTTTATCTTATCAAAAAAAGATGGGCTGAAAATTGTCGACAGAAAAATAGCCAGGAAGACAGAGGCCTTGTATTTGGCAGCTCAGGGTGGACTTGAAAAGAGAAATTTACCTCATGAATTACAAAACAAGGCCTGTCTTACAGATGAGCAGATACTTGAGCTTGGCAGAATGGGAATCAAGCTTGAAAACTATTTTAAGCATCCGCAAGACGCAGAGTGGGCCCTGGATCCAAACGATAGACTGTTGATCCTTCAATCCCGGGAACTTCTTATTAAAAAAGAAAGCGATATTGATCGATCCCTTTTGAATCTTGAAGATAAATATGAGGTGATCTCCAGTGGAGAAGGGCTTACCGCCCAGCAGGGAATAGGATATGGCCCTGTAAAGATAATCAGGAACATCCGGGAAGTCGATGACGTTCCTGAAGGAGCCGTACTGGTAAGCCCGCGTGACAGCTCTGTTTTGGTCAGGGTTATGAAAAAGGTTTCGGCAATCGTCACCGAGGTAGGTAGTCCGGTAAGCCATATGGCCACAATCTGTAGGGAGTTGTGCGTGCCGTGCCTTGTAAACGTCACAGGTATAACATCCAAGGTGGAAGACGGTATGGAAATAACAGTGGATGCCGAGGACAGAAAGATATACAAGGGAAAAGTGAAGGAGCTTCTGGTATACAGAAGTTGTCAGTCTATGAATGTTTTTGCCTCGTCGGATTTCAGGCTGCTTAGAAGACTGCTAAACGAGATCGCTCGTCTCAATCTGATAGATCCCTTGATTGAAGAATTTCGGATGGACAGGTGCGAGACCTATCATGATGTCCTTAGGTTTATACATGAAAAGGCTGTGCAGGAATTGATAGAGCTTGGAAAAGACGAAAAGAGACTACTGAAGGGCCATCTTACCAAGAGGCTTGAACTTCCCATCCCTACAGGTATCCTGTGCCTGGACCTTGGTGGAGGCATATCCAAAGAGGCTCCTGAAGATCACTGCGAGTTTGAACACGTCGTCTCAATACCTTTTAGGGCCCTTTTAAAAGGGATGCTTACCCCTGGCGTATGGCATACCGAAATGATGGACGTTAGTCTCAGAGACATGGTAACAAGCATGATAAACGCCCCTGCAGATGCCCTTGATGGACAATATTCTGGTCATAACATTGCCATAATTACAAGAGAATACATGAACCTGAGCCTGCGTTTTGGCTACCATTTTAACATTGTGGATGCGTACTGCAGTGATTATCCAAGAGACAATCACATATATTTCAGATTCCTTGGAGGGGCTACAGACATAACAAAGAGATCCAGGAGGGCCAGATTGATTGCTGAAATACTCAAGGCATCCGATATGAATGTGAAAACCAAGGGAGACGTTGTTACTGCAAGGATGGGTAATATGCCTCGTCAGGAAATGGAAAGGATCTTGGAAATACTTGGAAGGCTGATAGGCTTTACTCGGCAGCTGGATGTCCACATGGAAAGTGACTCTTCAATTCAACTGTACTTGGAAGCCTTCTTGTCAGGAAATTACAGTGTGGCACGCTAGCGAAAAGTGCGAGCTGTTGTGATGTCGTGCTAAGATATGGTAAAATCAAAACAGACAGGACTGTTTGTTATGACCCGAAGCCAATTTTGGCAACCTTTATATTGTGTAACTGGAGCAGGATCATGGAAGACAAATCGGAATCAGTCATTACATTGGTGATAATAGATGACGAACCCATAGTAGGACGCAGGCTTAAACAGGTCTTTACCAAGATGGGATATAAGGTAGAGATTTTCACAAACCCTCTTGAAGCTGTTAAGTATATGGAAAACAACCCCTTTGATATTGTTGTTACCGATTTCAAAATGGAAGAGATTGACGGTATGGAGGTGCTCCGCAGGGCAAAAGAGCTTAATCCAGATTCAAGGGTGATCATTATAACCGGTTATGCGAAACCCGAGACCGCCAAAGAGGCCTTTAAGAGCGGTGTGTTTGATTTTATGGTAAAGCCTTTTAGGCTTGAGGAACTGAAAAATGCTGTAAACAGGGCAGCAGAGGCCCAATAGCAGGCGTGTCAAACATACCAAAGCTGTCTCCCCCTTTCACAAAGGCTCCCAAACCAGCCTGTATCAATAAGTAGCTTTTTCTTGAATAGCTTACTTGCGGTTTGCAAGACTTTTCTCCACGGTGGCATTAGAGTAATATCGGTCGTATGGAAAAGAGATACATAGTAGGAATTGATCTTGGAACCACCAACTGTGCAGTTGGTTATATAGATCTTTACGATGCAAGCCCGGGTTCCATCCAGATAAAATCCTTTGATATCCCTCAACTTGTTGGTATGGGCAGGCTTGGCATGTCAAAGACCCTGCCCTCTTTTCTTTTTTTGCCTCCCGCCTTTGATGTGAAAAAGGGTGTATTTGCCTTGCCGTGGGATGAGAAAAGAGACTATGCCGTAGGAGTTTACGCCAGGGATCACGGGGCTCTTGTCCCTGGACGACTGGTGTCTTCGGCCAAAAGCTGGCTGTGCCACGGAGGAGTCGACAGAGACGCCCCAATACTTCCCTGGGGTTCCAGGGAAGATGTAAAAAAGGTTTCTCCCGTTACTGCGTCTTCCCGCTATCTCCAGCATATAAAAGAGGCATGGGAGTATGAAATGGGCCTGCCGCTTTCCGAGCAGGAGGTTGTGCTTACGGTGCCTGCATCCTTTGATCAGGTAGCCAGAGAGCTTACCCTAAAGGCGGCCCAGGAGGCTGGTCTGGAGCATGTGATTCTTTTGGAAGAGCCCCTGGCCTCTTTTTATGCATGGCTTTCCCATCACGAACAGTCATGGCAGGATCATATTCGACCCGGCCAGCTTTTGCTTGTATGCGATGTTGGAGGAGGAACAACAGATTTTACGCTTATTGCCTGCGAGAAAGGAGACAGTGGTCCAAGGCTTGAGCGTCTTGCAGTGGGTAACCATCTTCTGCTTGGCGGGGATAACATTGACCTGGCCATTGCCGCTCTTTGCGAGAAGAAGATCGGCAGGAGTCTTTCTCAGGCAGAATGGCAAAACCTGTTCCACCAGGCGCGTCAGGCAAAAGAGGCCTTGCTTTCAAGGTCGGATCTTGAAAGGACTTCGGTTCGGCTGGTAGGTACAGGAAAATCTCTTGTGGCAGGAACTGTTTCTGTTAGCCTTGATAGGGCAGAGATAGAATCCATAATCCTTGATGGCTTTTTCCCAGAGCTGGATTTTGACAGCGCGGCAAAGGGTGAAGGCACATCTTCAGCTCTTAGGGAGATGGGGCTTCCCTATGAATCAGATCCTGCTGTTACAAGACATCTTGCAAGGTTTCTGTCAAGACAGGGACATGGAAGACTACCAGATATTATCCTTTTTAACGGAGGCACACTTAAACCCCTTGCCATCAGGCACAGGGTATCTTCGGTGCTTTCCAGCTGGAAGGGTGGGGAAGATGTTCTGGATATAGAGAACGAATCCCTGGATCTTGCCATTTCAGTAGGGGCAGTCTATTACGGTCTTGTCAGAAAGGGTCTGGGGCTGAGGGTTGGAGGCGGTGTGCCACGGGCCTATTTCATAGGTCTTACAGGAGGTAAGGTCAAAGACAGTAAGGAAAAGGCCCTGTGCCTTATTGAAAGAGGGACAGAAGAAGGGCAGGAGGTGGAGATAGACAGAAGGTTTGAGGTTCTTACAAACAGGCCTGTAAAGTTTAGCCTTTTTAGCTCTACAGTCAGACAAAATGATCATGTTGGGGATCTGGTAGAGATAAACGCTCAGGATTTTGTGCGCTTGCCCCCTTTGCAGACTGTGCTGAAATATGGTAGGCGCAGCCAGGACAAAAAGATTCCTGTCAAAGTCGGTTCTAAGATTACCACAATAGGTACATTAGAGCTTTATTGCCGTTCTCTTGTGTCTCCTCACAGGTGGCGCCTTCAGTTTGATCTCAGGGCTGATCGTCACTCTAAAAGGCCAGGTAGTTATCAGGTGGAGGGTGTTAGGGTAGCCTTGAAGGATATCCCAAAAGACATTTCTGAACAGGGGCTTACTGAGGAAGACAGGCAGGCCATCTCAAGGGCAGAACAGGTCGTTAAGGGATGTTTCATTGGTAAGGGAAGAGATTCAATAGCTCCAAAGGAGCTTGGCGCAGCCTTGTCAGAAATATTTGGTATGGGCAAGGAGCTTTGGTCCCTGGGAATACTGAGGGCCCTCAGTGATATATTTATTGAGGTAAAAGCTGGTAGGAAAAGAAGCTTAATGCATGAGGCAAGCTGGTTTAATCTAACCGGTTTCTGCATGAGGCCGGGGTTTGGGGATCCGGCCGACCCTTGGCGCATTAAAAAGATATGGCCCCTTTCCTTTGAAGGCCTTTCAAATGTTAACAAGCTGGAGGCACGGCTTCAGTGGTGGATCTTTTGGAGAAGGGTTGCAGGAGGTCTTAGCAGCGGACAGCAGGTCCAGCTTTTTGCTCCGGTGCTACAAGTTTTGGTTTCTGGAAAGAGATCCAGAAGAAAGAAAAAGACAAGGTTGTTCAAACCTGTTGCAGAGGAGGCAAAACAGATGTGGCTCCTGGCAGGAAATATGGAAAGGCTTGAGATTAACAGCAAGGAGGCCCTTGGCAGCCAGGCAATCTCTATACTGCAAAAGAGCCCGTTCAAAAGGGATCTTTTGTGGGCACTTGGCAGGTTGGGGGCAAGGATTCCCCTTTATGGACCTGCAAACAAGGTGGTTCCAGCCTCAGTGGTGATAGGGTGGATAGAGGAACTCAAAAGATACGAGTTTAAAAAGGAACTTGCCGCTCTTATAAACTGTGTGGTTTCAATGGCAAGGATATGTGGAGACAGGGCCAGGGATCTGCCGGAAAAGGCTAGGCAGGACATTGCCCTATGGCTTGAACTTCTTGGGGCAAGGCCTGATCAGATTTCTCCCCTTAAGGAGTTACGGGAGATCGAACAGAAGGAGCGAGATAGGGCCTTTGGAGAGCATCTGCCAGAAGGGCTTATCCTTTCAGAGGAAGATGTACTATGAAGTTTATAGGTCTTTTGTTTGCCCTTTTTGGTCTTTGGTGTCTTGCAGTTGGGATATCCATGGGGATAGAGGGAATAAAGGCCAAGAAATGGCCTGTGGCCAAGGGACGGATAATAAAATCGAAGGTTGAAGAACTTCGCACATCTTCAAATATCCGTATTGCCCGTCTTTGTCTCAACCTTGACTATCTTTACATGGTGGGGGACAAGATACTAGAAGGTCACAGACTTAACTCGGGATGGCGCTGTTTTGCATCAGAAAGTTACATGAAAGAGGTGCTTAAAAGATATCCGGTTGGGAAAATGGTGGCTGTGAGGTTCAATCCAGCCCGACCAGAAATAAGCATGCTTGAACCGGGTCTTAACTGGTCTGTCTTTTTAATGAGCGGTCTCGGGCTTGTCACCCTCTCCATTGCTTATCCTCTTGTAAAAGACATTTTTAAAAGAAGGTCAGTGCACTAGTAAACAGAAATTGCATGTGTCGATTTAATAAGATAGCCATTTACACACTTGGATTTTCCACAGATTGGTTTTTGGAAGGGCTCGTTCGTGCCCTTGAGGTTGTCTTTGGTGTGTCTGTTTCGCACAAGGGACAGATCCCGATGCCTTCTGCAGCATGGGATAACCAAAGAGGCCAGTATTTGGCCGAGACGGTGCTGGAACAGCTTGTACCTCTGAGAAAGAGCTCTTCAGAGGTGTTAATAGCTATAACCAAGGAAGACCTTTATGCTAGGGGTTTGAATTTTGTTTTTGGTATAGCCTCTGCCATTGCAGGCTGTTGTCTTGTATCCACGGCAAGACTTGTAAATTCGTTCTACGGATTACCTGAAGACGAGGGTTTGTTTCTAGAGAGGCTGGTAAAAGAGTCTGTTCATGAAATAGGACATGTATTAGGACTGTCTCATTGTGACAATCCAGAGTGTGTTATGTACTTTTCAAACTCTATTGTAGATACAGACAGGAAGGGGATGGATTTTTGTCCAAGGTGTCGCAGTCTAGTGAATGCCGCAATTTGTCCATAGGAACTGTCCGTTTTTGTTTATGTGAAAAGATCAGCCCCCATAGTTTTGCCAAAAGACATCCTGGGTAATTTCTCTAATCCCTGCTTCCTGCTCCTGATTAAGTTCTGTAAATTCCACTCCATAAAGATAGTGCAGGTCTTCTTTTTTCATCCACCTTACTACTCCCTTGAGTTTGAGGGGCTTTTTCCATTCAATGGAAAAGGTAAGGTGTTCTTCCGGATGGAGCTTGGTCTGGGTCTCAAGTTTAAGCCCGCCAGGGCTGATGTCTATCACATAGGCCTTGAAAAGTTTCTCTCCTGCTTTACATACAGCCTCAATATTTAGCTGGAGTCGATGTGTTTTTCTTTTTTCTGGAAACAAAGTTATCTTACCTCCCAGGAGATTGTCTCATGCATCTTTATCAGTCAATAAGAACCTTCTTATTCACCAAGAACCCTTGCAAATATTATGCATTTATTTTATCTCAACCAAGATAAGAAAGATAATATTTTGTATTTTGAAAAGATCCCACTAAAAAACAGGAAGCTGGAAGACGGACAGGAATGTAGAAAGGTAGATGAAATTATGCGGAAAATGATAAAGACTCTTGTGGAAGGAGCCTTTGAAAGGCTTGTTGAAGAAAAGGAGCTGCCTGCATCAAAATTAAAGGAGGGGCATCTGATTTCAGTTCCCAAGCAGGAACAGCATGGAGATTACGCCAGTAATCTTGCCATGGTGATGGCATCTGTTTTGAAGATGCCTCCTAGGCAGATAGCCGAAAAGCTGAAAGGCGTTCTTGAAGAAAATCCTGACTTTGAAAAGATTGAGGTGGCAGGTCCCGGTTTTTTGAACTTTTTTTTCTCGGATTCCTTTTGGCACAGGCGTCTTGTAGAAATAAAGGAAAAGGGATCAACCTTTGGAAGCACTGACACGGGACAGGGAAAGAAGGTTTTGGTGGAGTTTGTAAGTGCCAATCCTACAGGGCCCCTTCACGTAGGGCATGGAAGAGGGGCTGCAGTGGGAGACAGCCTTTGCAGGATACTGAAGGCCGCTGGTTTTAAGGTGGAGAGCGAGTACTATATAAATGATGTGGGAAATCAGATGAACACCCTTGGACGTTCTGTCTATCTGCGTTATCAGGAGGTGCTGGGCAGGGAGATAGAGTTTCCAGATGAATGCTATAAGGGAGAGTATATAAGGGATATAGCAAGAGAGATAGTTGAGGAGTACGGGGACAGGTTTCTTGATATGGATCTAGACGAGTGCCTTGAGTTTTTCACAGAAAAGGCTGTTTCTAAGATTTTTAAGGGCATCAAGGATGATCTTGATCTTTTCAGGGTCCATTTTGACAACTGGTTTAGTGAACGAACCCTTCATGACTCTGGTTACGTAGAAGAGACTATAGCCATTCTTATGAAAAAGGGAATCATTTATGAAAAGGATGGTGCCTTGTGGTTTCGTACGAGCGACTTTGGAGATGAAAAGGACAGGGTGGTCAAGCGCTCAAATGGAGTGCTCACCTACTTTGCAGCAGATATTGCGTATCACAGACACAAGGTAGAAAGAGGCTTCGACATGCTTGTGGATATCTGGGGGGCAGATCACCACGGTTATGTCCCCCGGGTAAAGGCTGCCCTGAAGGCTTTGGGATATGAGCCTGAAAGATTGAATGTGCTTCTGGTTCAGCTGGTCAATCTTCTTGAAGGCGGCAAGGTCAAGGCAATGTCTACCAGGGCGGGCGAATTTGTTACCCTTCGTCAGGTCTTGGATGATGTGGGGGTTGATGCCACAAGGTTTATATTTTTGACAAGAAAATGTGACAGTCATCTTGATTTTGATCTTGATGTGGCTAGAAAACAGAGCCAAGAGAATCCTGTTTACTATGTACAGTATGCCCATGCCAGGCTTTGCAGTGTGTTTGCCACGGCTGCTGACAGGGGAATAGAGCTGGCCCCGGACAGTGTTGACGTTTCCCTGTTGTCTGATTCGGAAGAGATAGGTCTCATGAAGTTTTTGGTAAGGTTTCCCGAGGTGGTTGCAGCCAGTGCAACCAGCCTTGAGCCTCATCGAATAAGTTACTACCTTACAGAGTTGGCAGGGATGCTGCATAAGTACTATACTAAACACAGGTTTATTGGAGATGACCCTGAGCTTACCCAGGCAAGGCTCCTTCTTGCAGAAGTTACAAAGACTGTTTTGAGAAACGGGCTAGAACTTCTTGGAGTAGAGGCTCCAGAGAAGATGTAGCCCTGGAAAGGTGAGGTTAAGGATATGGCAACAACCAAGAAAAAGGGCAAGGCCATCCAGTTTCAGATTGGTTGGGCAGGTTTAATAGCCATAACGGTTTCCTGTGTATGCGTTTTGTTATGGACCTTTGTGCTTGGCTTCTGGATGGGCCAGAAGGTGGCAACAGGAAATTCCAGCAAACCAAAGGTTTCTGTTTATGAGCCCGGGGCGCAAGGCAAGCCGGAAACAGATCGCGAGTTTGCCAACACTGCCAAAACCGTTGATATCGCTGGAGAAAAGGATAACACTGCCCTTAAGGAGTTCAGCGCCCTAAAGGAAAGTCTCAAGGAAGAGGCCTCCAAGGAGGGTATAAAGACAGAGGTGCTGTCTGGACCAGAGGACATCAAAGGTCTCAACGGGTCGATTGCTAGCCATGGCAAGGTTAATATGGAGCAGGAAAAAACCGTTGTCAAACAGAAAGAACTTTCAAGGGACAAGGTATCCTCATCCAACAAGAAGGAACAGATTAAAAAAGAACATGCCAAAAAGGCCAGCAAGGTAAAAACAGAGAAAATTGCAGACACATCTAGTGGCATTAAAAGGCCCTTTTCGCTTCAGATTGCCTCCTACAGGACTATAACCCAGGCCAGAAAGGAGGCTGCCAGATGGAGGAAAAAGGGATATTTTGTAAGGGTAAAAAGTGCAAATCTTGGTAGAAAGGGTATATGGTACAGGGTTTATCTTGGAAGATATAGGAGCCTTGAGGAGGCCAAAAGGGCCTCTGTAAAACTCGCCTCAAAAGAGGGCATCCGTTCCTATGTGACTAAGGTTTCTAAATAGCGGTCAAGGAATTTTAGGAAATTATAGCCCCTCCTTGGCAGGCCTTTTGACATTGGCTGCCTGTATTCCTAATTTAACAAGTGTTCGATTGTGCAATCGGGTAAAGTACATGGTCCCAGCGTTGGTTTTATATTAGAGATTATAATAGCCGACAAGTTAATAGTCAGATGAGGATAAGAAAGGCCAAAATAGATGACATTAGGCCGATCCATGGTCTACTGTCCCATTTTGCAGAAAAAGGGCTTCTGCTGCCACGTTCTCTTAGCGATTTATACGATCATCTTAGGGATTATGCGGTAATAGAAAATCCAGCAGGGGAAATAATAGCAGTGTCCGCCCTTCATGTGTGCTGGGAGAATCTGGCAGAGGTCCGCTCCCTTGCGGTACGGGAAGACTTCCAGGGAAGCGGTATTGGACGCAGCCTTGTTGAATACTGTATTTCAGATGCCATAACCCTTGGTATCTACCGGGTGTTTACCCTTACTTATCAGCCCGAGTTTTTTAAGAGGCTGGGTTTTAAAGCAGTGGACAAGTCTGCCCTTCCGCACAAGATATGGGCAGACTGTGTTAAATGCCCTAAATTCCCGGAATGTGACGAAACAGCCCTTTTAATAGAGGTATAAAAAGAGGATCAAATGATTGGAAAGGTACTTACAAAGGTTTTTGGAACCAAACACGACAGAGAGATCAAAAAGATAAGGCCTATTGTTGAAAAGATAAACAGCCTTGAACCTCAGATAGCCAAACTCAGCGATGAGGAACTAAAGGCCAAGACTCCATATTTTAAGGAACAGATAGACAAGGGTGCCAGCCTTGACGAACTTTTGCCCGAGGCCTTTGCAGTGGTCAGGGAGACATCCAAACGCGTGCTTGGAATGAGGCATTTTGACGTGCAGTTGATTGGAGGTGTGGTTCTCCATCAGGGTAAGATAGCCGAAATGAAGACTGGTGAAGGAAAGACCCTGGTTGCCACCCTTCCTGTATATCTCAACGCCCTTCTTGGTAGAGGGGTACATGTGGTTACAGTCAACGATTATCTGGCCAAAAGGGATTCCGAGTGGATGGGCAAGGTCTACAATTTCCTTGGCCTTGATGTTGGGGTTATTGTCCACGGTCTTGACGATGAAGAGCGGAAAAAGGCCTACAATGCAGATGTTACCTATGGAACCAACAACGAGTTCGGGTTTGACTATCTCAGGGATAACATGAAGTATTCCCTTGAAGACATGGTGCAGAGGGATTTCTACTATGCCATTGTGGACGAGGTGGATTCCATTCTGATTGACGAGGCAAGGACGCCCCTGATCATATCTGGTCCTTCTGACGAGTCCACTGAACTTTACTACAGGGTCAACCAGATAATCCCCTTTCTGAAAGAGGAGCATTACAAGATAGATGAAAAGGCAAGGGCAGTGACCCTTACAGAAGAAGGTGTTGCCCAGTGTGAAAGGCTTCTTGGAGTTGAAAACCTGTATGATCCTGCAAACACGGAGCTTCTCCATCATGTTCAGCAGGCACTTAAGGCCCATAAACTTTTCAAAAAGGATGTGGATTACATAGTAAAAGATGGCCAGGTAATAATTGTAGATGAGTTTACCGGCAGAATCATGCCTGGAAGGCGCTACAGTGACGGGCTTCATCAGGCACTTGAGGCCAAGGAAGGGGTAAAGATAGAAAGTGAGAACCAGACCCTGGCATCCATTACCTTTCAGAACTTTTTCAGGATGTACGAGAAGCTGGCAGGCATGACAGGAACCGCAGATACCGAGGCTGCAGAGTTCAAGAAGATCTATGATCTTGATGTGGTTGTAATTCCAACCCATCAGCCCATGATAAGGGAAGATCATCCTGATGTGGTTTTCCGTACAGTAGAAGAAAAGTTTCGTGCTGCAGCCAAAGAGATACAAGAACTCCACAGGCAGGGCCGGCCAGTGCTAGTTGGCACTACAAGTGTGGAAAATTCTGAGAAACTTTCAGACATGCTCAAAAAGATGGGCGTGCCTCACGAGGTGCTCAACGCCAAGCATCATGAGCGGGAGGCCGAGATAATAGCCCATGCAGGAGAAAAGGGCATGGTGACCATTGCAACAAACATGGCTGGCCGTGGAACAGACATAGTGCTCGGAGAAGGCGTACGCGAGCTTGGTGGTCTTCACATACTTGGTACGGAAAGGCATGAGTCAAGGCGAATAGACAACCAGTTAAGAGGGCGTTCCGGGCGTCAGGGTGACCCGGGTTCCTCACGCTTTTATCTGGCCCTTGAAGATGATCTTTTGAGGATCTTTGGCTCAGATAAGATAGCAGGTCTTATGGACAAGATGGGTATGAAGGAAGGCGAGCCAATAGAACATCCAATGCTTTCAAAGGCCATTGAAAACGCCCAGAGAAAGGTGGAGGCCCACAACTTTGAAATCAGAAAGCATCTGCTTGAATATGATGATGTCATGAACAAGCAGAGAGAGGTGGTTTACGGGCTTAGAAAACAGATAATGAAAGGCGAGAATTTGAGGGAAGAGATTCTTGCCTACATAGAAGAGATAAGCGGCAATCTTGCCCAGAGCTACTTTGATGACAAACTGCCTCCAGAGGAATGGGACTGGAAGGGTCTGGATGAGACATTAAGGGTTCGTTATGGAGTTGAAAAGAGCATAAAAGACGCTCAGGAGCTTCCCACTTCACAGACAGAGTTGAAGGAGCTTATAGAGTCTCTTCTGAAAGAGGCCTATGAGCGCCAGGTGGAACGTTTTGGCGACGAGGAAATGTCCATGGCCGAAAGGTTTATAATGCTCCAGAACCTTGACACCATTTGGAAGGATCACCTTCTGAACATGGATCACCTGCGCGAAGGTATTGGGCTTAGGGGCTATGGCCAGAAAGATCCTCTTCAGGAATACAAAAAGGAAGGCTACGAGATGTTTCTGGATATGGTGCGCCGTTTTAGAGAAGAGACGGTGAGCCTTATGCTAAGGATACGTCCAATGAGGCCGGAAGAGGTGGAAGAATTGGAGGAAAAGCGCCGCCGCAGACAGGAGCGAGAACTCAGGATGAGTCACGGTGATGAAGAGGCCTCAAAACCCAAGCCAATAAAACGAAAGAGTAAGAAGATAGGCAGAAATGCACCCTGTCCCTGTGGCAGTGGCAAAAAGTACAAGAAGTGTTGCGGGAGAAAGTAATGGAAGTTCCTGGTTTTTATGGAGCAGCTGTTGAAGCAGGCATAAAATATAAAGATCGGCTTGATCTCGGAGTCATATTTTCAAAGGCTTCCTGCAACCTGGCCGCTGTCTTTACAAGAAATATTGTAAAGGCAGCGCCTGTCCTTGATTCCATGGAAATAATCAAAAGGTCATCTTCTTTCAGGGCCATAGTGGTAAACAGTGGAAATGCCAACGCATGTACTGGCAAGCAGGGTCTTGATGACTGCTTGAGCATAAGGAAAAAGGCATCCGAATCCCTAGGCTGTAAAGAGGAAGAGGTGCTTGTTGCATCCACAGGGGTTATAGGAGCCTTTCTTCCCATGGAAAGGTATCTGGCCGGACTTGAAAAGGCCTGTGCCTCATTAAAAAAGGATGGCCTGCTCGATGTTTCTCAGGCCATTCTTACCACAGATACCAGGCATAAGGTGGCCATGAGGGAAGTGGAAGGCCAGGGCTCACCTATCACTGTATTTGGGATGGCCAAGGGGGCTGGAATGATAGCTCCAAACATGGGGCCTCCACAGGCCACAATGCTGGCCTTTGTTTTGACAAATGCAGTGGTTGATCCTGATCTTTGGCAAGGAATGCTTGAGGAGGCGGTGGATGCCTCTTTCAACCGTATAACCGTTGATGGAGATACCAGTACCAACGATACGGTCTTGGCCCTTGCAAATGGCCAGGCAAGAAATCAGGTTATTGACGGCCATGAAACACTTTCTGAAGAATTTGAAAAGGCCCTCTACGATGTATTGCAAAGCCTTGCAGAACAGATTGTCATGGACGGCGAAGGGGCAACAAAGTGTGTAAGAGTAACTGTAAATGGCGCAGCTTCAGATGAAGATGCAAAGGTATGTGCCAGTACCATTTCCAACTCGCCACTGGTAAAAACGGCGTTTTTCGGACAGGATCCCAACTGGGGGAGAATAATAGCTGCTGCGGGAAGATCAGGGGCATATTTTGATCCAAACAAGGTAACAATAGCCATTGGAGGTGTAAGGGTGGCAGAAAGAGGAATGGCCTGTGGACAGGATGCCGAGAAAGAGGCAGCAGAAAAGATGAAAAGGTCGAGGTTTGATGTAGAGATAGATTTGAAGGCGGGAAAGTACAGTCATTCAATGCTTACATGCGATTTTTCCACAGAGTATGTCCACATAAATGCTGACTATAGGACATAAAAGAGGCCAATTAGTTAGGTCTCCATTACTCCAACAACTATAGTCTTTCTATGTATCAGGATTTAAGATAGAAGTTGCAGAGTAAAAAACATCATCCAGAGTAAGCGGACGGGCAAGGAAAGGCTTTTCTAGACCCTGTTCCCAAACGTCTAATCAAAGCCCTATCCTTGCCCTATTCATCATCCCTGCAATGCAGTATTTTCTAGCAGGATGAAAAGAGAGGGATGCATATAATCCTTCTCAAAACAAGTCCCCTTTGCAAGCCTTGGGAGATACCTTTATCAGAGGCGGCATTTTTGATTCATAGAATGAATTTAATATATTCTGAAACATTTAATGATTATTAAATAGGATACTTAAAAATTGGGCTATTGAATATTTACTTAACTTAAAAATAACAATGTTAAGATTTGCAGTTTGTAGGATAAAATCTATGTATTTGGAGCAGATTTGTCAGGATTGGGGCTTTTTCAATGCCTGTGAAGGTCACCTTTTGGCAGATCTGCATTCCTTTTGATTATGTTGGTGTTTCTAGAAAGTAAAGGGGCCATCTGACACTACAAGCCAGATGGCTCCCTCTTGTTTTGGTATAATTTTATCAGCTATCTGCTGGAAACCCCTTCATTTGGCCATATGGTCTTGATATCGTTTACCAGTCTCAGTAGTTCATCTATCTTAGGTTGCAGGTTTTCCACAAAGAATTCGAGCCGCTCTTTTCTGTTTGTGTTGGTCTGATAGAGCTTTGAAAGCTCTTCTGCACTTGTGTGAAGCTCATTGTGGATACGTTTAATCTTTGCAATTATGTCTGATGGGAAAAGGTTAGAAGACGAGACACTTTCAAGCCACTTGCCCATGACACAGTTGTTAGGATTGAGCTCAACGTCTGGTTTCCGGTCTTCCATGATGGCCAGCCTAATGTTTTCAGACCATGTGAAGTGGGCAAGTATGGCACCCATAAGTTGTGCCTTTGGAAGTGTATAAGAGGCTACTTCATGTAACACTTTGGTATCACAGTAAAAGAGTGAGGCAATTTCGTTTAACTGGTTGGAAAAGGCTTCAACTATTGATTTGCTCATGCCTATTGAATCGGCTACTGCTGAAAAGTCGTTTGCCTGTTCTGCAAGCTTGTGGGCCTGGTCCTCCAAAGTTCTCACCTTTTCTGCACCTTCCAGAACGCTTTGGTTTATTTCTGAAACCGATGCTGTCTGTTCCTCAGCCGCACTGGCTATGGTGTTGGTAAAGTCGTTGACCTGCGCCACCGTCTGGGTAATTTCCTCCACAGATGAGACTGCCTTGGAAGTGCCAGACTGAATGATCTGGATCATCTTGGTTATCTCTTCAGTGGCCTCTGATGTCTGTTTGGCAAGTTCTTTGACCTCATTGGCCACAACTGCAAAGCCCTTTCCGGCCTCTCCTGCTCTTGCTGCTTCTATGGTGGCGTTAAGAGCCAAGAGATTGGTTTGATCAGCAATAGAGTTTATCACCTCTATGATGCCCCCTATCTTTTCAGAGTTTTCTCCAAGCTCCTTTATAACATCATTAGTATATTCTGCCTTTTCCTGGGCCTCGCTTGTGGCTCTGGCAGATTCTGCAACATTCTGGGCGATTTCATTTGTAGCCTCGGAAAGTTCCTGGGTGGCACCAGCTACATTTTCCAAGGTGGCTGCCGCCTCTGATGAAGCATCTGCAACCCTCTGGGCCGCCTTGTCCATATCGGCTGCGCCTTCCTTTACAATGGTATTTACTGTATCCAATTCGCCTGTAATCCCTTTTATGCCAACAGCCTGTTTTTTTAGGAGATTTGTAAGATGGCCATTGGTGTACACTATGTTGTTGGCCATCTTTCCAAGCTTTCTTATCTGTGGTGCACCTTCTGGTTTTACGCTTTTTCTCAGATCGCCATTGGTTATCTCTTCCAGCACGGACATAATGCGAGAGACAGGAGTCTGAAGGTTTATTTTCAGTCCTATGTAACTGAGAATTATGGCCACAATGCAGGTGATTAGGGCAACTGCAAGACTTGTTGCTATTTCTTTTTGGGCCTTGGCATATACAGGGGTCATGTTTAGATATTGGACATACACACCAATTGGTTCATTTTTGTAATCAGGTACTCGGACACCGAGTATCAAGAAGCCGCCCACGCTTTTTAAGGCAGTTCCTTTTTCAAAGGCCTTGTTTAGAAATGTCTCATCCACATGGGAAGATAGTTTTTCAGGTCCTTTTGTAAGGATGGAAAAGTTGCCCAGGTATTTTAACTGACTGGTACTCGCTGTAGATTTGATCTTTTGAAACCCAAAGATCTGAATCGGGTTATTTGTAGTTTCTTGCACCATTCTGGCCACATCTGCAAGGCCTGTGATTACTTCAACACTTGCCATAGGCTTTGAGCCGTTGGCTGCAAAAATGGGTGCAATGCCCCGTACGGCCAAGCCTATGCGGCCTGCCTCGATTCCCTTGACAGGCATTCCTGTAGTAAGGACGTCTACCACAGTCTTTCTGAAACTGGATATATCGTCACCAAATTTTTTCGGTTTCCAGACTCTTAAAAAGGAACGGCCTGGCGGTACGTGAAAGTGGACCTTTATCTTTGTCTTGTTTCTACTGTTAATAGAAGAGATTATGGGTTTTATTACCGAAAGCAGGGATTCCCTGTCACTGTCTTCAAGGGCCTGTTGTACCCTGGCCATGTTAGCAATAAATGTGGCTATTGTCAGATTGGTGTCAGCAGTGCTTTCTGCTTTTTTTAGGAGGACATCCGAGTTTAGAAGTGCCTGGGATTTGATGGCTTCTACCTCTGAGTTTGCTGCAAGCTTTATCTGAACGATCTGAATGGCAGAAAGGCAGGTAATGATTATACTGATTCCTATTAAAATTCTTACCATTAGCGACATCTGGGAAAAGATACCGGTGATTTTTCGCAGCATGATGCTCCTCCTAATTGATGATGAGATGGTTTTTGTCCTATGCTTTTTATCGGTCTTGTATTTGCGGCCCTTGAGGGAAGGGAAAGGAATTTTCTAAACAATTTAATAAACCGAGCCCGCCTGCCGTTACGGACGGTACCGTTCATTTTCCATCGGTCGACAGAACTATAAGTGGCAGACCGCCTATCCTGCTGTAACAGGTTCTTCAAAATTCCTGTGGCATGGTCTTGGACAACCCCAATGACGCAGTAAAATCAACTGGTTGAAAAATATTAATTTTAAGGAATATAAAATCATGTGAAAGGATTCTCTGGTATTCGTTGCTGTTTCTTGAAAAAAGTTGCGTATTTCGTTACCGGAGTAATAACTGTTTTGGATTAGCTGAGGTTTGACACAGAATGAGGTAATGCTTTGGAAATGTGGCTATCGCAAGGCCACAGGGTTTTAAGTTTTAATATCAGCTCCAACGCCTCCTTTGGACATGGACCCTTTGGAGAAAGCACATTCAGTCTAACCAGATGATCTCCTCTTTGTCCGTTTCTGTCTATCCACCCTTTGTTTTTGATCCTTATGAAGCGGTCACTACCAAGACCAGGATTCAGAAAGATCTTTTCAAGCCCGTCTATGGTTTCTACCTCTATGTATCCGCCTCCAAGTTTTGTCCAGCAATCAACATCCACAGTTGAAATTATGTCTTTTCCATGAATTATCCAGCCTTTTGGCATATGGACCTCTATTTCGAGGAAGCAGCCCTCCCCGGAGGTCTGATTGTCTGAACCAATAGACTGGTTTATCTGTAAAATGGTACCGTTTCTTGTACCCTTGGGAATCTTTACCTCTATCTTTTTCTTTCGTGTGACAAGTCCTCTACCAGAGCAGTCCGGGCAGGTGGGTAGCCTGTCTCTGCCCCTGCCACTGCAGTGAGAACATATGATCTTAAGATCCTTTTCTCCCCAGTTTAGGGTCTTGTATCCCTTGCCATGACATGACGGGCATGGGGGCAGATCAGCCTGAGCTATTTTACCGAGACCGTTACATCTACTGCAAAACTCCTGCCCGTTCGCAATCTCTATATCTACACTTGAACCATACAGGGCCTCTTTCAATCCGATCTGTATGAACAGGAAGGTACCCTCTGCGGAGAGGTTTTCCCCACAGGAGTAATCTGTTTGGACCACAGACTTTACAGGCTGATTTCCTGGAGTCTTTACCGTCAGTCTTTTCTTAAGCAGCACATATGCATCCTTGATGGCTAGAAACCTTTTGATATTTTCCATGCTCTTGCCACATACGTCTGGATGCCATATACGGACCAACCGTCTGTAGGCGCTCTTTACCTGTTCTAGGTCGGCGTCCTTTTTTAAACCAAGAATGGAATATGGATCAATGTCAAAATAGGTCAATTGTTTTTATATGGATAATATCAAAAGAGGGACAGTCAGGCATGCCCCTCATTTATGTTTTTTAACCGGCGTTTTTCTTCTTTTTCTCTGTATTTTCTATGGTTTTGCTGTTCAAGATTATAAGAAGTTTGCTGTCCAGTTTGCAAACCTGCCCGACATATTTAAGATCGATACCCTCTATCATGTCCGGCGGAGGCTCTATCTTTTCAGTTGGAATGGACATCACATCTCCGATCCGTTCCACAAGAAGGCTGATGGGTTCTTCTCTGTTGCCCATTATGACGTTATTGTATTCTTTTTTCTCATTTTTTTTCTCAATGTTTTTACATGATAGCCCTATCCTTGTGGCAAGATCTATGGCAGTAAGTATCTGGCCCCTAAGGTTTACAACTCCTGAAACATATTCCGGGGCCATTGGAACAGGAGTGACGTCCAGTGTCCTGTTTATTTCTATTACGTCGTCTATGGGCAGTCCAAAGAAGTGCTTGTCATAGTAGAATGTGACAAATTGGGATGTATCGGCCATTGCCATTTCTACAACGTTTCCCTTTTTTTCTACTGCAGGAAGCGTTTCATTTGTCCGTTTCATCTCGGTCTCTCCTTTTTATGCGGCAGTTTCCAGGGTCTTTTCTTTAAGAAGATTTGTAACCGCCCTAAGTACCTCATCCCTGTCCAGCTTGGCCTGGTAATCGTCTATGCCGGCCTCAAGGCCCCGTTGCCTGTTCTGTTCACCAGAAAGAGAGGTGACGGCGATGATGGGTATATCTTCGTTGGCGCCTTCGTTTCTTATCTTCCTAGTAAGTTCAAATCCGTTCATCCTTGGCATCTCTATGTCGGTAATCACCAGGTCAAAGTGATCAGACTGGAATATTTCCCAGGCCTTCTGTCCATCTTCAGCCTCTACCACTTCATAACCAGCACCTGTTAGATAGGAAGACAGCAGATTGCGATAGAAGGTAGAGTCCTCAGCAAGGAGAATCCTTGCAGGAATATCTGCATAGAGCTCTTCTTGGGTAAAGAAGTCAGGATCATGCATGGATATAATCTGATAGACGTCCAGGAATAGGGTGGTTCTTTCCTTGATAATTGCTGATCCCAAGATGCCATCTTGTTTGAATGTCCCTTCCTCAACGTCAATAGCAAGGTCTAGGCTGTCATCTATCTGCGATACAAGAAAGGCGATGTCCTTATGGTTCATGTGAAATACAATCAGATGATATTCATCTTGTTCAGGTAATGGGGAGATTGGCAGATAGTTTTCAAGACGTATGACAGGCATGGAATGTCCCCTGTATTGGATAACCTCTTTGCCTCCCACAAATTCCAGATCGGTGGCCTTTATCTTGTCAAGCCTGTTTACGAGTGCCAGAGGCAGGGCAAAGTATTCATCTGGCCCTATAGTGCAAAGGAGCAGGAATTGATGATCGTCTTCAACGGTTTTAGTGCTCACCACTGATCCATGTTTCATGGCGTCGTCACCGGCAGCTGCAGAGGATGTTATGCCTACCACATCCAAGATAAGGGCGACTCTTCCGTCTCCCATAAGGGTGGTTCCTGCAAAGACAGGAATGTGCTTTAGGTGAGAGCCAAGGGGTTTTACCACTATCTCTTCAGAATCACTTATGGAGTCTACAACCAGACCAAATAGATGGCCTCCCGCATTTAACACCACAATGTTCATCCCTTCCTCGGACTGCTCTCCTTCCTGCTCTCCAAGTCGTAGCACGTTCCTGAGGCGGATAAGGGGCAGTATCTCTCCACGTAGCCTGTAAAACTCGGAGTTTCCAATCTTTTGAACGTCTCTTTCCATAAGTTTGGGATTCAGGTGCACAAGTTCTACAAGATTGACCTGTGGAATGGCGTAACGCTGGCCCTGGCTGGTAACTATGAGTGCAGGAATGATGGCAAGGGTCAATGGAATCTTGATCTTTATGGTGGTTCCAACATTTATTTCACTTAACAGTTCTACTGTTCCGCCAAGCTTTTCTATGTTGGTCTTGACCACATCCATTCCAACACCGCGGCCTGATATGTTGGTGACCTTTTCAGCAGTAGAAAAGCCTGGCTGGAATATCAGCATCAGGGCTTCTCTGTCACTCAAGGCCTCTGCCTGCTCTTCCGTGATTATGCCCTTTTCTACAGCCTTTTTGCGAAGCATGTCTGGATCTATACCAGCTCCGTCGTCAACAATCTCAATGATTACCTGTCCGCCTTCATGGTAGGCCTTCATGGTCAGGGTGCCAACAGGGGGTTTTTCTTTTTGGACCCTGATTTCTGGGGGTTCAATTCCGTGATCAATAGAATTTCTCACCATGTGGGTGAGAGGGTCCTTTATGCTTTCAATAATGGAACGATCTAGTTCTGTTTCTGCACCCTCGATCCGGAGCTGTACCTTTTTTTCTGCAGTCTTTGCCAGATCCCTGACGATCCTTGGAAACTTGTTGAAGACATTTCCAATTGGCTGCATCCTGGTTTTCATAATCTGTTCCTGGAGCTCTGTAACAACAAGGCTCATGCGCTGGTTGGCTGTCAGGAATTCAGGGTCATTAAGCTGATTGGCAAGCTGGGTAAGCCTGTTTCTTGAAAGCACAAGTTCACCTGCAAGGGTCATGAGCTGATCAAGCAGGTGTACATCAATCCTGACATGGCTCTCTGTCAAGTGGGTTGTGGTAGGAGCAGGCTTTCTTGCTGGAGGCTTCTTTTTGGGCTGGGCTTTGGGCGGTTCCGCTTTGGCCTTTTCCACCTTTTTTTCAGGCTCTTTTGACTTCTCTTTCGATTCCTCTTTTGCCTGAGCTTCTTCCTTTGTTTTATTGCTCCTGTCTTCGCCTTTGTCTTGATCTTGGGCGACGGTTTCTTCTTTAGCTTCTTCCTTTTCTTCAGGAGGAGAAGTAGAGACGCCCTTTGTAATCTTTTCAGCGAAATTTCTCAAATCCACGATGAAATCCAGATATTCTGTATCCACCGGCTCCTTGCCGCTTGCCTCTAGCTCTGCCACTATGGCCTTGATGTAATCCACAGATTGAAGCAGCATCGTGGTGATGTCTTCGTTTACCTTTATGATTCCATCCCTGAGTTTGGACAGTATGTCTTCTGCAAAGTGTGCAATTCCCTCAAGGGTTGTAAAACCAAAGAACCCGGATGTCCCCTTTATGGTGTGAATGGTCCTGAATATGCTTTTTATCAGTTCCTCATTTTCAGGGTCTTGTTCCAATTCAACAAATTGTTGGTCAAGAAGTTCGAGGTTTTCTTTGGATTCTGCCAAAAAATCTTTCAGAATGTCGTCTTCCATTCCCATGGCTATTCTCCTAATATATTAAGGTTCTAAATTCCTATCGGTCAGTTTTACTGTTTCTGCCAGCATGTAGTGCGACCAAAGGTCTTCCTCTTCATGCAAGAGGGAAGCCCAACAGGTGTCTCTGTTGCTCCAAGGAACAGATAACCCCCAGGATTTATAACTTTTACCAGTTTCTCCAGTATGGATTGCTTGGTCTTTTGGTCAAAATAAATGAGTACATATCTACACATGACAACGTCTATATTGTTTATCCCGATGAGAGGCCCCATAAGGTTTACCTTTTTAAATCTTATGAGCCTTTTTAGATTGTCATTAACAATCCAAAATGCCCCCTGCTGCTTGAAATACTTGATCAGGAGCTGGATGGGCAGGCCCCTGTTAACTTCCACCTGCGTGAATCGTCCTGCACGTCCCTTGTCTATTGCCCGCTGAGATATGTCAGAGGCGATGATCTCCCTTCTCCATGTCTTGATCTGGGGAAAGTTTTCTTCCAATATGATGGCAATGCTGTAAGGCTCCTGCCCTGTGGAGCATGCTGCACTCCAAAATCTTAAGGTTTTCTTGGTTTTTCTTTTTTCAATCAGTTCCGGTATGATCTCCTTTTTCAGGACCTCAAAGGGATGTTGATCCCTGAAAAAATAGGTCTCATTAGTGGTCATGGCCTCTATGATCTGTTCTTTCAGCTTAGGCGTTGGACTGAACTTTGCCTTACGGTACAGATCGTTGAGATCCTTTAGTCCAAGGACCCTGGCAAGTTCGTTAAGCCTGCTTTCAAGCAGATATTCCTTGCCTTTTGTCAAGGCGATTCCGCTTGATTCTTTGACCATTGTGGAGAAAAACCGGAACTGTTCCGGATTAATCATGATCTACACGTCCCCTTTATTCTCAAAATCTGTGTCCTGAAAGCTCTAAAATCGAACTGGTAATGCTTCCTAGAGGCACCACCTTGTCTGCAAGGCCTGACTTGGCAACAAACTTGGGCATGCCCCATACCACACTTGTCTCTTTGTCTTGAGCCAAGATTATCGCGCCTTTTTGTTTTAAAAATTTTGCACCCTCCAGTCCGTCCTGTCCCATTCCAGTCATAACAGCAGCTACCACTCGGCCACCATAAGCCTTGGCCAAAGAGCGAAACAGCACGTCTACTGCCGGGCGGCAGCTGTTTTCAGGAGGATCCTGGTTAAGGCTTACCATAAAGGAACGGTCTTTCTTTTTTACCTCCATATGATAGTCGCCTGGTGCGATGTATACGGTTCCGCCAGTGACTGGCATGTTGTCTTTGGCTTCTACCACCTTTAATTTAGATTTTTGATCAAGCCTGTGAGCAAGCTGAGCTGTAAATACAGGAGGCATGTGCTGGACCAAAAAGATGGGAAGTCTGAAGTTTGCTGGAAAGCGGGGAATGACCTGATTGAGAGAATTTGGTCCACCCGTAGAGACGCCTATGCCAATGGCCTCTATTTTTCCTGGTCTAACCACTTTGCCTTTGCCAGGTGCTTTTCCAGTGCAAACCGGTCTTGATGCCTTAGTTGCAGGTTTGGCAACCTGAACCCTGGGCCTGGCTACATTTCTTTGAAATTTGTTGCCATTTCTGGTTGGTCCCAGGGCCTCAATTTTTGGTATAAGGAGATTTTCTATTGTCTTTACACTCTCAGCAAAGGCACCAGTGCCTTTTGGCTTTGGTACAAAGTCAACAGCCCCCTTAGAAAGCGCTTCAAGGGTTGTTTTTGCCCCCTGGGAGGTGAGACTTGAAAACATAATGACAATGGTCCTCAGACGCTGCCTTTTTATAGCCTCAAGGGTGGCAAGACCATCCATTTCAGGCATCTCTACATCCAGAACCGTTACGTCCGGCCTAAGGATCCTGATTTTTTGTACAGCCTCCCGTCCATTTGAGGCAGTGCCAACCACGCGGATCTTCGGGTTTTTGCCAAGAGCCTCCTGGAGTATTTTCCTGAAGACCAGTGAATCGTCCACGACAAGTACTCGAATCATAGACCAAGCACCATTTTGACCTTTTCTTCCAGCATCTCTGGAGTAAAGGGTTTCATAAGATATTCGTTTGCTCCTGCCATTACCGCTTTGATCACATTTTCTTGTTGATTCTCTGTGGTCACCATCATTACCTTCGTGTCATTCCATTCAGGTTTCTTCCTGATTTCCACAAGGCAATCGTAGCCCTCCATCTCCGGCATATACCAATCAAGGAGCACCAGATCGAAGGGGCCCTCATCTTTTATCTTTTCCAGGGCATCTACCCCGTTTACAGCCTCCTTTATTTCTCCAAAGGCGTTCATCTGTTTCAGGCCCGCCTTTACGATATTACGCATGGATTTTGAGTCATCGACCACTAGTGCCTTCATAGAGTGACCTCTGTTAGTTTTTGGTTTGATATACCCATTCAATGTTTTTATCGAAAATTCTTGCTAAACCATTAAGTAATTTTGAATCAAATTTGCCAGCAATGTCTCAGGTCCTGGTAACAGCACACGTTTTTTCAACCATGAAGCTTTGGAATGTTGCCATTGGTAGAAAACCATCATTGCAAGCAGAGCTCATGGATCATTTCATGGAGATACAAGAGAGAAATTGTTGGTGATGAGGAAAGTAAGGATAGCCAAAAGTTACCGCAGCAATAAGACAGGAGATTATCTAAAAAAATCAGTTACTATTCGTTAAATTCGGTAGTTTTTTCATCTTTTCTAACTTGCCTGGTTTGTGATTCTTGAGGCTGGGATAACTGCTAAATGGGAGTATCTAGAAAGGTTTTGGGTCCTGTTTTTTAATATATTATTAACGATCTCAATTGATGGGTTTTATTTAGTTGTAAAACATCCTTGAGAGCTATGAGAAAATAGGCTAAGACATGGCAGCATAATAAAAAACAACACAAATATGGTGAAGACCTATGGACTACAAAGACACATTAAATCTTCCTAAAACAAAGTTTCCGATGAAGGCCAATCTGAGCCAGAAAGAGCCCAGCATGCTCAAAAAATGGGAAACAATATCTTTGTACAAGAAGCTTCTTGAAAAAGGGAAAGACCGTCCGAAGTTCATACTTCATGATGGCCCCCCCTATGCAAACGGTCATCTTCACCTTGGTCATACAGTTAACAAGGTGCTCAAGGATATTATTGTAAAATATCAGACAATGGGTGGCAAAAGCGCACCGTTTGTTCCCGGCTGGGACTGTCATGGCCTGCCTATCGAGCATAATGTTGAGAAAAAGCTTGGTTCCAAGCGTCATAAAATGGACAAGCTCCAGATAAGAAAGAAATGCAGGGAGTATGCCGAGCGGTTTGTTGATATTCAAAGAAAGGAATTTGAACGATTAGGAGTCATAGGTGATTGGGAAAATCCCTATCTCACCATGAATTATGACTATGAAGCTACTATTGCAAAAGAATTTTGTCAGATATATCTGGATGGCTATGTAGTCAGAAGCACCAAGCCTGTGCACTGGTGTCCTACCTGTGTGACAGCGCTTGCTGAGGCAGAAGTTGAATATGCCCCTCATACCTCTCCTTCCATTACAGTACGCTTTCCCTGCAGTGACGAGTTCAAAAACTGGCTAAGATCCAGGATAGAAGGCCTGGATCAGAAGTCAGGTTGCTACGTTCTTATCTGGACAACTACCCCATGGACCCTGCCAGCCAACAGGGCAGTGGCAGTGCATCCTGATTTTGACTATGTAGTGGTTCGGGTTCCGGCAGACAAGGCCAAGGCCGCTCTGTCTTCAGAAAAAGATGGTGCGGATGAGATTTGGATAGTGGCGGAAGCCAGACTTCAGGCCATACTGCTTGCATTAGGGCTTGAGCAGCAGGATGTTGAGATACTTCATGAACTTAAGGGCCAGGAACTAGAAGGCCTGCAGGTGCATCATCCGTTTATTGATAGGCAGGGGCCGGTTATTGTTGCTGATTATGTGACCCTTGATAGTGGTACTGGCATTGTTCACATTGCCCCTGGTCATGGTACCGAGGACTATGAAAGTAGTAGAAAGTATGGACTTGAGGTCTATTCGCCAGTTGATGACAGAGGGCTTTTTACAAAGGATGTCCAAGGTCTTGAGGGCCAGCATGTATTTAAAGCAAATCCAGAGGTTGTGGAGCATTTAAGGCAGAAGGGGATGCTGATCCATACGGAAGAGTTGAGCCACAGTTATCCCCACTGCTGGAGGTGTAAGAGGCCTGTGATATTTAGGGCAACTGCCCAGTGGTTTATCTCAATGGATAAAAACGACCTGAGATCCAGGGCCCTTGAAAATATTGATAGGGTCAAATGGATCCCTGCATGGGGCCGGGACAGGATTTACGGAATGGTAGAGGCCAGGCCAGACTGGTGTATATCCAGGCAGAGGGCGTGGGGAGTACCAATTACTGTTTTTACCTGCAGGTCCTGTGGTCAGTCGATTTTGACGCAGGAGATGGCAGATAGGATCGTTGAAATTTTTGAAAAAGAAGGTGCCGATTCCTGGTTTCAAAGACCTGTTTCCGATTTCATCCCAGAAGGATATGCATGCCAAAGTTGCGGCAGCTCTGATTTTAAAAAGGAAGAGGATATCTTAGATGTCTGGTTTGACTCAGGTGTAAGCCACGCTGCAGTACTTGAAAGGCGCCAGGAACTTTCGTGGCCGGCAGATATGTATCTTGAAGGCAGTGATCAGCACAGGGGCTGGTTTCAGAGCTCCCTTTTGACTTCTGTTGCCACCCGCAACAAAGCTCCATATAGATCTGTCCTTACCCACGGTTTTGTGGTGGATGGCAAGGGCAAGAAGATGTCCAAATCCGTTGGAAACGTAATTCCGCCTGAAAAGCTGATAAAGCGTTTTGGTGCGGAAATCTTGAGGCTTTGGGTAAGCGCAGAGGATTATAGGGATGATATAAAGATATCAGACGAGATACTGCAAAGACTAACAGAGGCCTACAGAAAGATCAGGAATACCATAAGATACCTCTTGAGCAATCTTAACGACTTTGATCCAGACAGGGATTCGGTTCCCCTGAGTGAGTTGGAATCCATAGACAGATGGGCTCTTGACAGGGTCTTTAAGGTGTTGAAGCGGGTCCAAAAGGGCTATGAGGAATACAAGTTTCATATCGTTTTTCATCAGATTCACCAGCTGTGTACAGTCGATTTGAGTTCACTCTATTTGGACATAGTCAAGGACAGGTTGTACTGTGAGCTGCAGGATGGAAGGCCAAGGAGATCCTGTCAGACCGTTCTTTACCACATAGCCAGGCATCTGATTGTAAATATGGCCCCAGTTCTATCATTTACAGCTGATGAAGCCTGGTCTCATCTTACGGGTAATGAAAACACTTCTGTATTTTTTGAACAGTTTCCCGAGACCCAAGAGGATCTTTTGTCTGAAGAGGAGAAAGTTTTTTGGGCCAAAGTCATAGAACTTAGAAATGAGATCACAAAGGCCCTTGAACTTGCTAGAAGGGAAAAACGCATAGGTCTTGCCCTTGATGCCAAGGTTCTGGTGCAGTTACCTGAAGACATTGGTCTTAAGAAAGATGACAAGCTAGCCAAATGCCTTAGAATGGTGACCATTGTGTCCCAACTGCAACTTGTTGACAGTTTTGATGAAAAACATATTAAAGAGGGTAACATCTGGCAGAGTGAAGACCTGCCAGGGCTTTTATGTCTGGTGTTGCCAGCAGAAGGCAAAAAGTGCGCCCGCTGTTGGACCTGGAGCACGTACGTTGGAAAGGATAAAGAGTTTCCTGATGTGTGTGATAGATGTGCAAGGGTCTTGAGACAGATGGGTATCAAATCAGAAACAGGTGAGTAAAATTTATGGAGTTTTTTGAAGGGAAGGCGTTAGGTGGATAACACAGGTTTAAGCGACAGATTGCGAAGGCTTACCCATCCTTTGCTTTTGCCAATGGCAAGGTTTCTTGGACGGTTGGGTTTTACTCCAAATATGCTTTCCCTTATAGGAATGGGGGCTTACGTACTGGCTGCCTTTGTCTTGGCAGCGGGTCATCCTCTCTTGTGCGCTGCAATTTTGATAATATTTGGACCTCTTGACGTACTTGACGGGACCTTGGCCAGGGACAGTGGCCAGGAGAGCGATTATGGCGCTTTTCTTGACGCAACCCTTGATAGGTATGAGGAGTTTTTTATATATGCCGGGCTCCTTTACTACATGCTAAATGGGCTTGGCAAGGGCCCTCTTTCTGCTTTACTGGTCCTTTCGGCCCTTTCTGGCTCCTTTTTTGTCAGCTATACCAGGGCAAAGGCCGAGGCCCTTGGTTTTGAATGCAGTGTAGGCATACTCACGCGCTTTGAAAGGATAGTGCTTTTTATTCTAGCCATAGTGACTGGCTGGATAGATCCCTTGTTGGCAGTGATAGCCCTGCTTTCTTTTGTCACAACCTTCCAAAGAATGGCTGTGGTGGCAAAGCAGGCAAGGAAACATGAAGGATGATCATAAAGGCCGCCTCCTTGTGGTGGCAACCCCTCTTGGAAATCTCAAGGACATCACATTTAGGGCTGTCGAGGCATTGAAAGGGGCTTCCCTTGTAGCAGCAGAAGATACAAGAAGAACAAGGAAGCTCCTGGCACATCTTGGTATCAAGACCAAATTGATCAGTTGCAACGAATACAATGAGGCCAAGAGACTCAAGCTTGTACTTGATGTTTGCAACCAGGGTGGAGATGTGGTCCTTGTGTCCGATGCCGGAACTCCTGGAATCTCTGACCCTGGTGCCTATCTAATAAAAATGCTAAGGGAAAAGGGGGTCGAAGTCCTTCCGGTACCAGGCCCAAGTGCAGTGGCCTGTGCCCTCAGTGTTTGCGGTATGAAGGCGGACTCGTATCATTTTGTCGGTTTTTTGCCATCAAAGAAACAGGAAAGGCTGAGGATTTTAGAACAGATATCCAGTCTTGGGAGTCTGCTCGTGTTTTTTGAGGCTCCTCACCGTATTACTTCTACCTTGCAAGATATGTTAGAAATATTTGGAGACAGGCAGGCCTTTCTGGCCAAGGAAATGACAAAGCTACATGAAACCTACATATTCTCCAGTATTAGCGATATCCTGGCCATGCTTTCAGCAGACCCCAGGGTAAAGGGGGAGATTACCTTGATTGTGGAAGGAGCTGTTAGGCCGGCTGGGAATGGGGATGAGATTCCGCAAGGAGTGAAAAGGGTGATGGCAGGGCTGTTGTCTGACAGGAAGATGAGTGTCAAGGAGGCTTCGGCCCTTCTTGCCAGTATTTGTGATGTAAAAAAAGGAGTCTTGTATCAGTATGCCCTTGACCTGTCTAGAAAAGGCAAAAGTAA
>Ga0256835_1000197_pt1 | contig 49263 bp, 50 predicted proteins | sample PIR30metaG_FD_185972 | JGI IMG/M metagenome (GOLD analysis project Ga0256835, IMG submission 185972) | Hydrothermal vent microbial communities from East Pacific Rise, Pacific Ocean - PIR-30 | ecosystem: Environmental > Aquatic > Marine > Hydrothermal vents | place: Pacific Ocean: East Pacific...
GCGAAAAGGGCCCAGTGGTCGGGAAGAAGCTCGGGGTGCCACTGGACCAGGAAGTAAAAGGGGTGGTCCTTGAGCTGGGCCGCCTCGGGGACGCCGTCGGGGGCCTCGGCCAGGAGCTCGAGGCCCCCGGGCAGGGTCTTCACCGCCTGGTGGTGGTAGGAGTTCACCCGGAAGCGCTCGCCGAACAGCCGCTGCAGCAGGCCGTTCCCGGTTAGCCGCACGGTATGCGCCAGCGCCGGGGGACCCGAGTCCTGGTAATGCTCGATGTCGCGGTAGCCAGCCCGGGCCAGGTCCTGGTGCAGGGCCCCACCGAGCGCCACCGAGGCCACCTGCATGCCCCGGCAGACCCCGAGCAGGGGCAGGCCGTGCTCCGCCGCCCAGCGGGCGATGAAGAGCTCCTGCCGGTCGCGCTCGACGCAGACCTCACCGAGCTCGGGCACCGGTTCCTCGCCGTAGAGCGCCGGGTCGGGGTCGCCGCCGCCGGTCAGGACCACGCCGTCGAGCTTCCTTAAGGCGAGCTCGAGGCGGTCCTCCTCCATCGGGGGCAGGATGACCGGCACCCCGCCGACCGCGCGAATCGCCTTGACGTAGGGCTCGAGCACCCCCCAGATGCGGGCCGGCATACGCTTGGCGGCATTCTTCCGATACTGCGCCGATAGGCCAATGACGGGCATACCCCAAAGCCTAGACCAGTGCGAAGACCCCCGCAACCCATCCGGGTAGGATGGGCGGTATGAAACCCGACCTGCGCGCCGGCTGGCAAGCCGCCGCCGTGGGCTACACGGTGGGCATGATCGCGGGAACGCTGGCGGGGGCCTGGCCCCAGTCGGCGTTTTTGAACGCGCTCGCCCTCTTCGGCCTGCTCTACTTCCTCTACGGCCTCTGGCGGGTGGCCAAAGCCAGCCAGCGACCGGAGGTCTTTTACCTCAACCTTTGGGCCACCCTGATCGAGTTCGCCAGCATGGTGCTCTTTGGCCTCGCGCTCATCCCCATGGTGAGCGAGTCCGGCTTTCAGCTTTCCACCGGCTCCCTCCTGCTCGCCCTTCTCGCCTACGCGGGATTCGTCTACGGCGTCTACCTCGAGATGAAAGGGCTCACCGCCCTGTCTCAGGTAGGCCAGGTGCCGTTGCTGGCCAAGGCGGCCCGCTGGGTCTTCATCGGGGCCCTACTTGCCCCCGTCCTGATCGGGCTCTTCCTCATGCTGGGGGGCTACGTGGCGGTGGCCGTCGGTCTCTGGCAAGGGCCTAAACTGAGGGCCGATGCTGAACCGGAAGTTTGAAGCGGCCCTGAGGCAGCTCCTGGCGGAAGCCGAGACCCCCTTCTACGCCTACGACCTGCCCGCCGTCTTGCGAGAGGCGGAGGCCTTTCAGCGGGCCTTTCCCGGCGTCCGCCTCCTTTACGCGGTCAAGGCCAACCCCAGGCTCTTCTTGCTGCGGACCCTCCGGGAGCGGGGATTCTTCGCCGAGACCGTCTCGCTGGGCGAGGTCTTCCGCAGCTACCGGGCCGGGTTTTTGCCCCAGGAGGTGGTCTTAAACGGCCCGGTGAAGCCGCCCCCGGTGCTCCGGGCCTTGAAGACCGCGGGCGTGCCGCGCCTGGTGGTGGATTCCCGGGCCGACCTCGAGCGCATCGCCCGCGAACTCCCGGGGGCCCAGGTTTTGATCCGGGTGAACCCCGACCTGCCGGTCTCCACCCACCCCCACCTGGCGACCGGGAAGGGGGAGAGCCAGTTCGGCGTGCTTCCAAAAGAGGTGCCCGCGCTCGCGAGGTTGGCGCGTGAGCGGGGCCTCGAGTTGCTCGGGCTCCACCTGCACCTGGGCTCGGCGCTCGACCGCCCGGAGGACTTCGAGGCCGGCTACCGGGTCCTCGAGGAGCTCCTGGACGAGCTCGGGCGGCAACCGGTGGTGGACCTAGGCGGCGGCTTCGGCCTCGACCTCGACCTGGCCGCCCTTTCGCCCCGGGTCGCCAGGGTGCGGCAGCGGACGGGCGAGGTCTGGCTGGAACCCGGCCGCCGTCTGGTGGCCCGGGCCGGGGTGCTCGCCACCCGGGTTTGGGGGGAGAAACGCACCCGGCGCCGCTACCTGCTGCTGGACGCGGGCATGAGCCAGTTCCTCCGGCCGGCGCTCTACGGCGCGAGACCGCCCGTTTTGCCGCTTTACGAAGCGGCCGAGACCGGGGTCTTCGACCTCGCCGGACCCGCTTGCGAGTCCGCCGACGTGCTCGCTCGAGACGTCCGGCTACCGGTACCCAAGGAGGGGGACGCGCTTTTAATCCTCGAGGCCGGCGCCTACGGGGCCTCGATGGCCAACCGCTACCTCGATACCCCGCGTCCCGCCGAGTATCTCTGGGACGGGGCGCGCTGGCACCTGCTCCGCCCGCGCGAGGGCTACCCGGAGCTCTTCGAGGGGGAACGATCGTAGCCTTTGCCCACCCCGGGATCCTCCTGCTCCTGCCCCTGGCCCTCCTGGCCAAGGGCGGGCTTCGGAGGCTTGCCCTCGTCCTCCTGATCCTGGCGGCGGCCGGCCCTTCGCTTCCGCTCCGCCCCGGGCTCACCGTGGTCCTGCTCGACCAGAGCCCCTCCGCCCGGGAAGCCACCCGAGCCGCGGTCCCGGCCCTGAAAGTCGCCGGCCCGGTGCGCTACCTGGCGTTCGCCGAGCGGGCCGCCTGGGTCGAAAACCCCCACCTGAGGCCGCCCCTGGGCCGCGCCACCGACCTCGCCGCCGCCTTCGAAAAGGCCCGGGAAGCCCACCCGGCCCGGATACTGCTGATCTCCGACGGCCTCTTTACCCCGGCCCCGCCGCCGGCGGCGGTCTACGCCTACCCGGTGGCGGCCGCGCCCCACGCCGAGATCGTCTCGCTGCTGGCCCCACCCTTCCCCCTCGAGGGCGAGCGCGTCGAGCTCCGGGTCCGCGTCCTGCTCAGCCAGCCGGCCCGGGTGCGGCTGCACTTCCAGGCGGGCGGGGAAACCCGGGAAGTCGTACGCGACCTGCCGGCGGGGGCGCACGGCGTGGGGTTCACCTTCGTGCTGCGGGAGCCTACCCCGGTCCGGGTCCGCCTGGAAACCCCCTTCGGCGACGACACCGCCGCCCTGTCCCTGAAGCCGGCGGGAAAGGCCCGGGCCCTGGTCCTGGGCGACCCGGCCGCCGCCCGCTACCTGCGGGCACAGGGGTTCCTGGTCGAGGAGGCGGAGCGGCTGCCCGCCACCCTCCCCCGCCTGCTGGTCGTGGGGACCTCGGTGGAGCAGCTCGGCCAGGGGGCCGCCGAGCGCCTTGCCCGGCACCTCGAGGAGGGCGGCGGGCTGCTCTTCACCACCACCCCGAAGGGGCTCTTCTTCGGCGGCTGGCACCGCCGCTTCCCCCTGCTGCCGCTGAAGCCCAAGCCGCCCGAGCCGGCCGCCTTCGTGCTGGTCCTGGACGTCTCCGGCTCGATGGCCGGGGAGAAGCTCGACCGCGCCGTCGAGGGGGCGCTGGCGGCGGTGCGGGCGGCCCGCGAGAGCGACCTCCTCGGGATCCTGGTCTACAGCGACCGCCCCCGCTGGCTCCTGCCCTTAGGCTCCGCCAGCGAGGCCCGCCGCCGCCTCGCCGAGAGGCGCCTGCTGGCGCTCCGAGCAGGCGGCGGCACCCGGCTCGCCCCCGCCCTCGAGGCCGCCCGGCAGGCGCTCGAGGACCTAAAGGCCAGCCCCAAGAAGGTGCTGCTGGTCACCGACGGCGCCACCGAGGAAAAAGCCGGCGCCCTCGCCCAGGCCCAGGCCTTTCGCCAGGCCGGCATCGGGCTGCGGGTACTCGCGGTGGGAAAGGACGCCGACCGGGCGTTTTTGAAGACCCTCGCCCAAACGGCCGGCGGAAGCTACGCCGAAGCCGGCCCCGCGGCGCTCGCCGAGGTGCTGAAAGACACCGCCGAGGAGACCTTCCGGACCCAGTTCGAGACCGGCCCCTTCCCGCTCGCCCTCCGCCCCCACCCCATCACCCGGGGGCTCTCGCCGCCGCCCCCGGCGGGGCGGCTGCTTCCGGCCCAGCGGAAGCCCTGGGCCACCGCCGTCCTCCAGAGCGGGGAATACGACGTCCTGGCCCTCGGCGAGCGGGGCTACGGCCGGGTGGCGGCGCTGGCCCTCGACCTCGGCCACGACCTCAAGGACTGGCGGGACACCCCCCGGCTGCTCGCCAACCTGGCCCGCTGGCTGCTCGACACCCCCGCCCGTCCCCGGGCCAGCCTCTACCAAGACCGCCTCCGGGTCCTCGGCCGTTTTCGGGAAGACCTCTGGCTCAGGACCGAGGGCAGGACCCTGCCCATCCCACCGGTCGGGAGGATGGTCTACGAGGTGCGGGTTCCCCCCGGGAGCAGCGACCTGCTGGTCTACGAGGGCCGCCGCCTGGTGCTCCGCATCCCCCGAAAGACGAGCCCGGAGTGGCCGCTGCAAGACGGGCGCGAGACCCTGCGCCGCCTGGCCGAGGGCTCGGGGGGCGGGCTGCTCCCGAGCCCCGAACTCGGCCCCCCGCCCCGGATCCCCACCCCGCTCTCGCTGCCCCTGGCGCTGCTGGCGCTTTTCGCGCTGGTGGTCGAGCTGGCCCTGCGCCGGCGCGTAAACTAAGCGCGTGCGCCTTTGGCTTTGGGGCCTGCTGCCCTTGCTGGTGGCCTGCAGCCTGCCGCCGACCGCCGGCGAGGTCACCCTGGACCCCTCCGGATTCGGCTCCCTAGAAATCCGCGGCCGGTCCAGCTGGTCGGTGGACCCCCCGCGCTGGCTCGCCGCCTACCCCCAAAGCGGCACCGGCCCCGGCCTCGTCTACCTCCACGGCGACGGCGAGGGCATTCCCGACCTTCCCGAGCTCACCGGCGAAATCCGGGTCCACGCCGGGGGGTCGACGGCCCGCGTCCGGGTGCGCTGGCCGCTCCTCTTGCTGCGGGGGGTGGTGGACGCCCCCGCGCCCCCGGCGGCGCTTCCCGCCGTCCCGCTGGCCCCGCCCCGGCCCCCGCCGCCCCGGGAAAAGCTCGTGAAGCTCGGGGACGGCCGCATCCTGCGCCTGCCCCGGGACGCCCCCGAACCCGCCGGGGCCCTCTGGAGCGAGGAAAACGGCTACGTCTGGCCGCTGGCCGAGGCCGCCGACCCCTACCTCCCGCTCGAGGCCCACCTGATCCCCACCGGCGCCCGCCACGTGGGGCTCGGCGCCTACCCCGAGCCGGTGGTGGTGGCGGTGATCGACACCGGCGTGCGCTACGACCACCCCGACCTCGAGGGAGCGCTGCTCACCGGCGCCGAGGGCGCCTACGACTTCGCCGAGAACGACCGCGATCCCACCGACCGCGGCGGCCGGGGTCCGGCGGGGAGCCACGGCACCCACGTCACCGGCATCGTCGCCGCCCAAGCCAACGGCGTCGGCGTCGTGGGCGTCGCCTGGCCGGCGCCGGTGAAAATCCTGCCGCTTCGGGTCATTGGCGAGAGCGGCTACGGCAGCTTCGCCGACGTCGCCGACGCCATCCGCTACGCCGCCGGTCTGCCGGTCGAGCGCAACGGAGCGGTTTTGGAAAACCCCAACCCCGCCCAAATCATCAACCTCTCGCTGGGGAGCCCCACCCCCTCGCGCACCCTCTGCGAAGCGGTGGCGGCGGCTACCCGGGCCGGCGCTTTGGTGGTGGCGGCGGCGGGGAATACCTACGGGGAGCGGAACCTCCGCTTTTACCCCGCCGCCTGCCCGGGGACGCTGGCGGTGGCGGCCACCGACTTCGGCGGCTGGCGCCCCCCGGCGGTGGCCTGGTACAGCGTGCGCAACCCGCAGGTCGCGATCGCCGCCCCCGGCGGTGACCTGGCCCAGGACGCCGGCGGCGACGGCTACCCCGACGGCGTCCTCTCCACCACCTGGAACTACGACGAAGACAAGCCCTCCTACGGCTTTTACATGGGCACCTCCCAGGCCGCCCCCCAGGTGGCGGCGGCGGCGGCGCTGCTGCTCTCGAGCGGGCGGGTGGAAACGCCCGGGGAAGCGGCGGACCGCCTGCTCCAGACCGCCACCGACCTCGGCCCCCCGGGCCCCGACCCCGACTACGGCCGGGGGCTTTTGAACCTGGTGGCCGCGCTCGGGCTGGCGCCTCCGCCGGGCCGCCTGCGGGTGGTCTTCCAGGGGCCGGCCGCCCGGAGCCTCGCGGTCAACCCCGGCGAACCCTTCGCCACCTACCTTCCGGCCGGCGACTACCGGGTCCTGGTCTGCCGCGACGACTCGCAAAACGGCCTCTGCGACGCCGGGGAGCCGGCGAACGAACGCCGGCTGGAGCTGAAGGAATCCTCACCCTTGCGCTTACGGCTTTTTAATCCCGCGGTGCGATAATCGTTCCATGTATCGAGCCCGCCTGGTTATCGGCGCCCTGCTGGCGCTGGCCTTGCTGCTGGCCGGCTGCGACCAGAAAGAACCTCCCCAGGAAAGCGACCAGCCGCCCCGCCTGCAGGTCTTCCCCGGCGCCGCCGAGGGCCTCACCCTCAACCTGATCCTCTACGGCGAGGACCCCGAAGGCTCCCGCGTCCGCTGCGAAATCGACTTTGGCGACGGCAAAAGCGAGCAAACCGACTGCAGCCAGCCGACCCGCGTCCGCCACACCTACCCCGGCTCGGCCAGCTACACGATCCGCGTCCAGGCCCGGGACGCCGGCGGCAACACCGCCTCCGAGAGCCTGAGGGTCCGGCTGCCGGCGGACCCCCGCACGGACTGCCCGGCGCCCCAGGCGCGCACCACCGCCGCGGTGCAGGGCGATCCCGCGCCCCAGGGCTGGAACGAGGCCCGGGCCAGCCGGATACCCGGGCTGCTGCTGGTGCGGCCGGCGAAGACCAGCAAACTCACGCTGGCCGCTGGCGTGACCGTCATGGGCGAGCCCCAGCCCGGCTGGCTATTGATCAAGACCCGCCCCGGCCAGGAACGCCCGACGGCGCAGGAGCTGCTCGCCGCCGGCGAGATCCGCTACGCCCAGCCGGTCTATCGCTACCGGCTGCTGACCACCCCCGACGACCCCCAGTTCAATAACCAGTCGGCGCAGTTCGCGATGATGCAACTCACCGAGGGCTGGGACTGGCTGAGCTATCAGGCCTGCCGCCCCAAGGTGGCGGTGGTAGACACCGGCGCCGACCTCGATCATCCCGACCTCGAGGCCAACCTGCTGCCGGGCTACGACTTCAACGAAAACGACGACACCCCCGACGACGAGAGTGGACACGGAAGCATGGTCGCGGGCATCGTCGGAGCGGTCACCAACAACGGCCAGGGGGTTGCCGGCAGCACCAACAACCTGGCCTGGGTGGTGCCGCTAAAGGTCTTCGGCAGCGAAACCGCCTCGAGCGTGACCATCGCCGACGCCATCAAGTACGCGACCAACCACCGCTACCACCTGATCAACCTCAGCCTCTGCCTGCTGACCGACCAGGGGGACGCCTGCTCCAGCGAGCAGGACGCGTACATCGAGGACGCCCTGCGGCAGGCCTACAACGCCGGGCTGATCGCGGTGGCCGCCAGCGGCAACTACGGCCACAACTTCGTCGGCTATCCCGCCAACTCGAAGTACACGATCGCGGTGGGCGCAGTGGGCCCAAACGGCGAGCGCAGCTCCTTCTCCAACTACGGGGATGACCTGGACTTCGTTGCTCCCGGCGAGAACGTCCCCAGCACCTGGTATCAGGGCGACTACAGGCAGGGAAATGGAACCTCGTTCTCTACCCCCTTCGTCACCGGCGTCCTGGCCCTCTACCTGGGTCAGCACTACGCGGCAAAGGGCACCCTGCCCTCCTTCAGCCAGGCCTACACCTGCCTCGCCAACAACACCAACCAGTCCACCTGGAACAAGGAAACCGGCTACGGCGTTCCCCAGGCCGACCAGGCGCTCGACCCCACCGACGGTACCTGCTACCCCTAGGCCGGCCGGCGCCCGCCCCCTAGCCCTTGACCACGATCAGGGGCCGGAGGCGGGCGACCTTTTTGCCGATGCCGGCGCCGTGGACCACCTCGACCACCTCGGATACGTCCTTGTAGGCCTCGGGAATCTCCTCCCAGACGGTGGCCCGGGTTTTGGCCCGCACCACGATGCCGCGGCGGGCGAGCTCGCCGACGATGTCGCTATTCCGGGCGAGTTTCTTGGCCTTGGCCCGGGAGAGCCGCCGGCCGGCGCCGTGGCAGCTGGAGCCGAAGGTCTTCTCCATCGCTCCTCTAGTGCCGGCGAGGACGAAGGAGTAGCGGCCCATGTCGCCGGGAACGAGGACCGGCTGGCCCACCGGCCGGTAGACCCGGGGAAGCTCGGGATGCCCCGGTCCGAAGGCCCGGGTCGCCCCCTTGCGGTGGACCAGGAGGCCCCGGCCCTTGTGCTCTTCGAACTTGGCGTTGTTGTGGGCCAGGTCGTAGACCACCCGGAGGCCGTGGTCTCTCGGGGCAAAGCCCGCCGCCTCGAAGGCCTCGCGGGTGAAGTGGGTGATCAGCTGGCGGTTGGCGAAGGCGAAGTTGGCCGCCGCCGCCATCGCCCTTAAGTAGTCGTCGCCGTCCGGGCTCTTGATCGGGGCGGCGGCGAGCTGGCGGTCGGGGAGCTCGATCTTGTAAAGGGAAAGCCGCTTCAAAAAGCGCTCGACGTAGTCCTCGCAGACCTGGTGGCCGAGGCCGCGACTGCCGGTATGGATCAACACCGTGACCTGGCCCTCGAAAAGGCCAAAGGCCCGGGCCGCCTCCAGGTCGTAGATCGCGTCGACGTACTGGACCTCGAGGAAGTGGTTCCCCGAGCCCAGCGTCCCGAGCTGGGGAGCGCCCCGCTCCATCGCCCGGGGCGAGACCCGGTCGGGGTCGGCGCCGGGGAGCCGGCCCCGGGACTCGATGAACTCGAGGTCCTCCGGCTCGCCAAAGCCCCGCGTCACCACCGCCTGGGCCCCCTCGCGGAGGACGTCTTTGAGCTCCCGGCGGGAAAAGCGCACGTCTCGCCGCTCCGAGCCCACCCCCGCGGGCACCCGGGCGTAGAGGTAGTCGGCGAGCCTTTCCTTAAGGGGCTCGAGGTCCTCTTTTGATAAGGAGGAGCGCAACAGTCTTACGCCGCAGTTAATATCAAAACCTACACCACCCGGGCTCACTACGCCCTCGTCGGCGTCCATGGCGGCGACGCCGCCGATGGGGAAGCCGTAGCCCCAGTGGATGTCGGGCATGGCCAGCGCCGGCTCGACGATCCCCGGCAGGGTGGCGACGTTGACGAGCTGTTTGAGCGAGGCGTAGTCCTCCTCCTCGAGCTGGCGGAGGATCGTCTCGGAGGCGTAGAAGACCGCGTCCACCCGCATCTTCCCGTGGCGGGGGATGCGGTAGGTGTAGGGGGCGATCTTTTCGAAGGGAACGCTCATACGTCGAGCACCACCTGGGCCTGGTAGCCCGCGTCGGTCTTCTCGATTTTAAGGCCGTGGAAGGTGGCGCTCTTGACCTCGCCCAGGAAGCGGTCGGCCACCCGGGAAAAGGGCACCCAGGCCAGGCGGGCCTCGAGCGCGCAGCCCCGGTCCCCGGGGAGGAGCCGGATCGCCAGCCCCACCGGCACCTCCTCCCGGGTCAGGGCGAGGTAGATCAGCTCGTTCAAAAACCGAACCAGCAGGGTTTCAAGGTCGTCGGCCGAGAGGCGAAGGATGCGATGCCCATGGGGCGGAGGTAGGGGTCCCTCGAACATGGCGGCGAGCAGCCCCCGGCCGGCCCAGTAGAAGAGACCGGGCAGGCTCCGGGCCCGCACCCGAAAGCCCAGGTCGGCGGTGTGGGGAAGCTCCTCGAGGTGCCTCATTGCATGGTGTTCTCCCCACATTTATCCACAGGTATGCATAGCGCAAGATTTGCGTCGTGGAGGGTGCGGAAGACCTTTTCCACAAAGTTTTCCACAGCTTATCCACACCTTTCCACAGCCCGCAAGAAAGCCTCGACCCGCTGGCGATCCTTTACCCCCGGCTTGGACTCAATCCCGGAAGAGGCGTCGACGGCATACGGGGTGAAGCGTTGCAACAACCGGCAGACGTTCTCCGGCGCGAGCCCCCCGGCGACGACCACCCGGGCGTCGTCGGGAACGCCGGCCAGCCAGCCCCAGTCGAAGGCCTGGCCCGAGCCCGGGCGGGGCCCGTCCAGCAGGTAGGCGTCGGCGGGGTAGGAAAAAAGCGAGGGATCCGGCGGGCCCTGGAGCTTGAAGGCCTTGAGCACCGGAACCCGGCGGGCGAGCTCGCGGGCCTGCTCGGGGGGCTCGTGGCCGTGAAGCTGAACCGCCCCGAGACGGGCCTCCTCGACGATCTCGAGGATCCGCCCCGGATCCTCGTCGACGAAGACCCCGACCCGGACCACCAAGGGCCCCAGCGCCCGCGAGAGCTCGGCCGCCCGCTCGGGCGTGACCCGGCGCTTGGAGGGGGCGAAGACGAACCCCACCGCGTCCACCCCCAGGGCGTCCAGCATGGCGGCGTCCTCGGTCCGGGTGACGCCGCAGACCTTGACCCGTACCACGGGGCCATCTTACGAGGGTTTCAGCCCCTCCTCAGCCCCGGCCGGGGATCGAAGCGGCATACTAGGGAGGATGCCGACCGTCTTCTTGGTCTTCGCCCTCCTGGTCCTGCCCCTCCCCGGGGTGCCCCAGCTGCCGCCGGGAAGCGAGCTCCGGGTCACCAGCCCCGACCTCCGGGCGGTCTACCTGGCGCTGCGCGTCACCGAGAAGGGGCTCGCGGTCAAGCGGTCCGGCGAGCTCGAGCCCGGCCAGCCGGTGGCGCTGGTGGTGCGGGTGGGCAAGGAGGTCAAGGTCTTCCAGGGCCGGGCGGCGCCCGGCGACATCGTGCTGCTCCTCCCCCAGGGCGAGGCCTCGCTTCGCAAGATCCTGGAGAAGATCTACCGACTCAGCTGGCCGGAGGTGCTCGGTGGCCCGCATTCTGGTGATCGAAGACGACCGTGAGCTGGGCAAGATCCTAAAGCACCTGCTGGAGGACGCCGGGCACTCGGCGACCCTGGCGGAAAACGGGGTCAAGGGCCTGGTCGCCCTCCGGGAAGAGCCGCCGGAACTGGTCGTCCTGGACCTGGCGCTGCCCGACCTCGCCGGCGACGAGATCCTCTCCCGGGTGCGCGCCACCAGCGACCTGCCGGTGCTGGTGCTCACCGCCATCCGCGACCTCGACCGCAAGGTCGAGCTCTTGAAAAACGGCGCCGACGACTACCTGGAAAAGCCCTTCCACCCGGAAGAGCTGCTGGCCCGGATCGAGGCGCTGCTCCGGCGGCGGGGCCAGGGCAAGCGGCTGGCGGTGGGGCCGCTGGTCGTCGACCTGGAGCATTCGGCGCTCCGCTTTGAGGGGGCGGAGGCGCCGCTCTCCCCCCGCGAGCTCGCGGTCGTCGCCCTGCTCGCCCGGCGGCCGGGACGGGTCTACACCAAGGAGGAGATCGCCGAGGCGGTCTGGGGGGAGGACGCCCCCAAGTCGAACGCGCTCGAGGTCCACCTGGCCAAGCTCCGGGCCAAGCTGGCCGAGCTCGGCGCCGAGGGCTACCTGCGCACCGTGCGCGGCCGCGGCTACGCGCTCTTGGAACCGCTGGAATGAAGCTCGGCTTCGGCGCCCGCCTCGCCCTCCGCTTCGGCCTGCTCTGGGCCCTGCTCTGGGGGCTGGGAACGCTGGCCGGCTACCTGGCGATCAAGGAGGGGCTGGAAAGCCACCTCACCGCCCAGCTCACGCGCGACGCCCTCAAGGTGGCCGAGTTCTACCGCCGCGGCGAGACCGGTCGGGTGGCCGCCACCGGCGGGGCCGAGATCACCCTCTACGACTACCGGGGCCGGCCGGTGCTGCCCCAGGACCCGCTCTACCGGCTGCCGCCCGAGCTGGTGGTCCAGGCCGGCCCGACCCCCCGGCTCTACCGCGGCCGGGGCTTCCTCGCCGCCTACGCCGACGCCGGGGTGGGGGTGATCGCGGTGGTCCAGGACACCGCCTTCGTGGCCCAGGTGGCCACCCGGGCGGCCCGGATCCTGCTGCTCTTCTGGGGGGTGGGGCTCTTCCTGGGGGGCACCCTGGTCTACCTGCAGGCCCAGGCCGCCGCCCGCCCCCTGGTGCTCGCCGCCCGCGAGGTCGAGACCCGGGGCTGGCACGACCTCCGCCCCATCCCCTACCGCGGTCCCGACGACGAGCTCGCCCGCATCGTCCACCGCTTCAACGCGCTCTTGAACGAGCTGGGGGCGGCCCGAGAGCGGGAGCGGGTCTTCCTGGACGAGGTGGCCCACGAGCTCTTTACCCCGATGAGCGTGCTGCTCGCCGAGCTCGAGCGCGGCGACACCGCCGCCGCCCGGGAGAGCGCCCGCCACCTGCTGCGCCTGGCCGAGGACCTCTTCGCCCTGGCCAAGGGCGACCTCTCCCGCAGCCTCGAGCCCCACCTCCTGGACCTGCGGGAGGTGGCGCGCTCGGCGGCCCGGGAGTTCCCCGGGGTGGGCCTGGAGCTGCCGCAAAAACCCCTGCCCGCCGTCGGCGACCCCGACCGGCTGCGGCAGCTTCTCCGCAACCTGCTCGCCAACGCGGTCCGCGCCGCCGGGGAAGAAGGGGTCACCCTTCGGGCCGGCGAGGACGCGGCCGGCGTCTTCCTCCGGGTCGAGGACAGCGGCCCCGGCATCCCCGAGGAACTGCTTCCCAAGGTCTTCGACCGCTACCAAAAGGGCCCCGGCGGCCGCCGCGGGCTAGGGCTCGCCATCGCCCAGGAGATCGCCAAGGCGCACGGAGGCGAGATCCGGGTGCGCTCGCAACCGGGGAAGACGGTCTTCGAGGTCCGGCTCCCCGGCCTCGAGGAGGAGTAGGGCGGCCTTTCGCCAGGGGAAGAGGCCGTAGCCCCCGAGCCGGCCGCTGGCGGGAATCACCCGGTGGCAGGGCACGAAGAGCGGCAGCGGGTTTTCCGCCATCGCCCGGCCCACCGCCCGGGCGGCGCCGGGCCGGCCCGCCCGGCGGGCCAGCTCGCCGTAGGAAAGGACCTCCCCCGGCCGGGTCTTTGAAAGCTCGCGGTAGACCCGGGCGTAAAAGGGGGACACCCGGGGGCGGAGCGGAAAGGACGCGAGCGCCTCACCGGCGAAGTAGCGGGCCACCGCCTCTCCGGCGGCCTCGGCCAGGGGGCCCGGCGGCAAGGGCGGGGCCTCGCCGAAGCCGCTTTGCACCAGGGCGCCCTCCTCGGCGACCACGAAGAAGGTCCCCAGCGGGGTCGCAACCGCCGCCGCCTCGCGCGCCACGCTAGTCCGCCTCCTCGAGGCCCACCGCCCGGTAAAGCTCGTCGATTTCCTCGGGCGTAAGCTCCCGCACCTCCCCGGGGGCGAGGGGCCCGAGCTCCAGGGGCCCGAGCCGGGTGCGAACGAGCCTTTTCACCTCCCGGCCCACCGCCCGGAACATGCGTTTCACCTGGTGGTGCTTGCCCTCTTCAATCGTCACCCGGGCGCGGGCACCGGGCAGGGGCTCGAGCCGGGCGGGCCGAAAACCCGCGACCCCCTGGGCGAAGGCCCGCACCTCGGCCTCGCCGACGGGGGCGTCCAGGTCGACCTCGTAGACCTTCCCCACCTTCCAGCGGGGGTGGGTGAGGCGGTGGGCGAGCTCGCCGTCGGTGGTCAGGAACAAAAGCCCCTCGGCGTCCTTGTCCAGCCGGCCGGCGATGCCGAGCTCCCGGCGCCAAAGCGCCTCGGGCACCAGGTCGAGGGCCACCGCTTCCTCGCGGTCGCGGGTGGCCGAGAGCACGCCCGGGGGTTTATGGAGCAAGAGGTGAAGGTGGCGGCGGTAGAATAGCGGCTCGCCGTCCAGGAAGACCGGCTCGGCTTCCGGGTCCACCTTCTCCTCGGGACGCCGGGCGAGGCGGTCCCCCACCCGGACCCGGCCGGCCTTGATGAGCTTCTTGACCTCCTTCCGGCTCCAGGGCCCCTGGGAGGCGATCAGACGGTCGAGGCGAATCCGCACGCCTCTAGGGTACGAAAAGCGGCCCCGCCCGGAGGCGGGGCCGCCGAGCCCTCGGGCCCTTAGTGGATTCGCCGGAGGTAGACCTCCACCACCGCGGTGGCGCCCGGCCTGAGGGTGATCTGGTTGACGTAGGGGGCGTACCCGGGGGCCAGCACCACCAGCCAGCGGCGCCCGCCCTGGACCGTGGTCACGAAGCGGCCGTTCTTGGTCCAGCCGAGCTCGTAGCCGTCCAGGAAGACCCGGGCGCGCACGTTGGTACGGACCTCGAGGCGGGCCTTCTCGGAGGCCAGGCGGGCGTAGACGTAGGTGGTCTCGCCGGCGTTCACCCGCACCCGCTCGCGGTACTCGGCGTAGCCCGGCAGGGTGAGGCGGAGGTCGTAGACCCCGGGCTCCAGGTCGAGCACCAGCGGGGTCTTGCCCCGGTAGCTGCCGTTCAGGTAGACCTGGGCGCCCGCAGGCTCGGAGCGCACGCTCAGCCGCCCCCGCTGCACCGCGGGAACCAGCCGGGCGTAGACCTGCACCCGCTCGCCGGGGTTGAGGCGCACGTTGACCTCGTAGGGCTGATAGCCGGCCTTCTTCACCGTCAGGTGGTGCCGGCCCGCCTCCACCGTGGCCACCAGGGGGGTGTGGCCGAGGTAGTCGCCGTCCAGGTAGACCGAGGCGTTGCTGGGGTTGGAGCGGACCTCCAGCGTGGCCACCTGCTGGCTGGGGGCCGGCGGGGGCGCCGGGGCGGTGGTGCGGCCGACCACGGTGAACCGCGCCCAGTCGCTCGCCCAGTCGCGGTTGGGCAGGGGGTCGACCGCGATCGAGAGCGCCCGGGCCAGGGTCTTGAGCCCGCGCACCCGCACCTCGCCCCGCTCCAGGTTGCCGATCTCGCGGCTGGTGAGCGGGCGCCGGGTGGCGATGGCGAGCACCAGCTCCTCCCCGGGCGGGCCGTCGACGGTGAAGGCGTAGCGGGCGCCCGGCGGCGGGAAGCGCCGGGTCTCCCCCGCCCGCAGGTGGTTGTCGCGGTCGTAGGGGTTGGGCAGGAAGAGGTTGATCTCGCCGTTGGGCTTGACGTCGAAGAGGTAGACGTAGGCGTCCCGGGTCACGCTAACGAAGATGTAGATCCGCTCGCCGATGCGGTAGCGAGCCTTCCCGGTCTTGCCCGGGTCCTTGTCCACCCAGACCCGGACCTTCAAGTCCCCGGGCTCGGGGTTGATCACGATGCCCTGGGGGCTTACCTTCGCCCCCGCGAGGGCCAGCGCCAATAAAGGCAACAACGCCGCCAATAGCCAACGCTTCATGAAACACCTCCTACGCTTCTATGCTATAGGGCCCAATCCCGCCGGCCAGGTTGGAAGGCCTTAACGGGCCTTCAGCTTTCCTCGAAGGCCCCCAGGGCGCGAAACTTGCGGTAGCGGTCTTGCCAGAGCTCTTCCGGCGAAAGCCCCTCGAGCTCGCGCAAAACCGCGAGGAGCGCGCTCTCCAGCTCGCGGATGGCGCCCTCCGGGTTCTTGTGGGCACCCCCGCCGGGCTCGGGCACGATGCGGTCCACCACCCCGAGCTCGAGCAGGTCCCTGGCGGTGAGCTTGAGCGCCGCCGCCGCCCGCTCCGCCTCCTTGGCGTCCCGCCAGAGGATGGCGGCGCAGGACTCCGGGCTGATCACCGAGTACCAGGCGTTCTCCAGGATCAGGACCCGGTTGCCCACCCCGATCGCGAGCGCCCCGCCGGAGCCCCCCTCGCCCAGGATCACCGCCACCGCCGGGACCCTGAGCCGGCTCATCCGCTGGATCGAACGGGCGATCACCCAGGCCTGGCCCCGCTCCTCGGCGGAGACCCCGGGGTAGGCGCCGGGGGTGTCGATGAAGGCGAGGAAGGGCACCCCCTCGCGGTCGGCCAGGTCCATCAGCCGCATCGCCTTGCGGTAGCCCTCGGGGTGGGGCATGCCGAAGTTGCGGGCGATGTTCTCCTTGGTGTTGCGGCCCTTTTGGTGCCCCACGAAGACCACCCGGCGACCGGCGAACCGCGCCAGCCCCCCGACGATCGCCGGGTCGTCGGCGAAGGCGCGGTCGCCCCGGAGCTCGTAGAAGTCCTCGAAGATGCGCTCGGCGACGTCCAGGGTGGTGGGCCGCCCGGGGGCGCGGGCCACCTGCACCCGCTGCCAGGGGGTGAGCCCGGCGAAGATCTCCCGCTGGAGCCGCTCCAGCTTGCCCTTGAGCAGCTCGATCTCGTCCGAGAGGTCGAGGTTTTGCTCCCGGGCGGTGGCCTCGAGGGCGCGGATCTTCTCCTCGAGCTCGACCAGGGGGCGCTCGAACTCAAGCGGCATCCGGGTCCTCCGAGAAGAGGCGAAGCACCCGGACCAGCTCCTCCTTCAGCTTCCGCCGGTCCACCACCGCGTCCAAGAGGCCGTGCTTTAAGAGGAACTCCGAGCGCTGGAAGCCCTCGGGCAGGTCCTGGCGGATCGTCTGCTTGATCACCCGGGGGCCGGCGAAACCGATCAACGCGTCCGGCTCGGCCAGGATCACGTCGGCCAGGGTGGCGAAGCTGGCGGTCACCCCGCCGGTGGTGGGGTGGGTGAGGATCGAGACGTAGGGCAGGCGCTTTTGGAAGACGAACTCGAGCGCCATCGTGGTCTTGGCCATCTGCATCAGGGAGAGCGCCCCCTCCTGCATGCGGGCGCCGCCGGAGGCGGTGACGATGACCAGCGCCCGGTCCTCCCGGGCGGCGAGCTCGGCGCCGCGGGCGATCTCCTCCCCCACCACCGAGCCCATCGAGCCCCCGGCGAAGGCGTAGTCCATGACCAAGAGGACGCTCTTGACCCCACCGATCGTGGCCCGGCCGCCGTAGATCGCGTCGGGGCGACCGGTCTTCTGCTGGTAGCGGGCCAGCCGCTCGGGGTAGGGCTCGGTGTCCACGAAGGAAAGCGCGTCCACCGGGCGGACCTTTCCGGTGATCGCCTCGAAGCTGCCCTCGTCGGCGAGGATCCGCACCCAGTCCTCGACCGGGATGCGGTGGTGATGGCCGCAGTGGGGGCAGACCCCGAGGTTTTGCTCCAGGTCCTTCTTATAGAGCTGGCTGCCGCAGGCCTGGCAGCGGATCCAGAGGTCGGGAACCTCCCGGCCCTCGCCGCGGGTGCGCCGGCGGCGAAACAGGCGTTCGATGGCCACTAGCCACCTCCCGCTTCCGGGGCCTCCGGCGTGGGCACCTCGCCGGTGACGCTGCGGCCGACGAAGACCGCCCCCGCCTCGATGTCCAGGGCCTTGGCGCTGACGTCGCCCTCCAGCCGCCCGGTCTTGGTCAGGATCAGCTTGCCGGCGGCGAAGACCCGCGCCCGCACCTCACCGTTGACGATGACGTTCTGGGCGTGAACCTCCTCGCCCTCGACGCGGCCGGTGGCGGCGATCTCGAGGTCCCCCTCGACGAAGAGCGATCCCCGCACCGTGCCGTCCACCCGTACGCCCCCCTGGGCGTGCAGGTTCCCCTCCACCACGGTGCCCGGGCCGATGAAGGTGATGCCCGGGGGTCGCTTCCTGGCCAACATGCCCTCCCAGTTTACCGGCTGGCGAGCGGGGGCGACGCGAGGAAGGAACGGGGATCCACCGCCCGCCCGTTGACGAAGACCGAGTAGTGGAGGTGGGGGCCGGTGGAGCGCCCCGTGGAGCCCACGTAACCGATGACCTGGCCGCGCTGCAGGTACTGACCCCGCCGCACCGCGATGCGCGACAGGTGTCCGTAGAGGGTGCGGTAGCCGAAGCCGTGGTCGAGCTTCACGTAGCGGCCGAAGACGGTGGACCAGCCCGCCTCCACCACCCGCCCCGGCGCCGGGGCGTAGACCGGCGTTCCGTAGGGGGCGGGGAGGTCGACGCCGTCGTGGAACTCGTAGCCCCGGCCAAAGGGGTTCCTGCGCACGCCAAAGCCGCTGGCGATGTAGCTCTTGACCCGCAAGGGGTAGCCCCTGGGGGTCGCCGCCTCGCGCTTTAGCGCCCGCTCGAGGGCGGGGGCGACCTCGCCGGAGAGCTCCCGTTGCAACGCCCCGATGCGGGCGTCGAGGGCGGCGAAGAGCTCCTCCACCCCGGCCGGACGTCCGGCCCCTACCGGGACGCTAGGGGCTTTTTTTTCCTCCTCCACCTTGAGCCCGGCGCGCTCCCGCAGCGCCCGGATCTCGGCCTCGAAGCGATCCAGCCGGTCCAGCATGCGCGCCGCCTCGGCGGCCAGCTCGAGGTTCTTGCGGTCCTTCTCCACCACCGCGTTGGAGAGCTCGCGGACCTGCAGGGAGAGCGCCTTCACCTCCTGCTTCAGGGAGGCGGCCTCCCGCGCCGAGCGGTAGAAGAAGAGGGTGCTGCCCCCCCAAAGGAGCAGCAACAGGAGCAAGGCCGCGATCGCCAGCGGGGCGATCGAGAAGTTGAGGGGCGCTCGGCCGGAGCGCGTGATCAGGATTTGGTAGCGGCTCGGCAGTTTGATACGGCGCGGCACGGCGTTCCCCCACCGAAGCATGACACGCCCCCGCCGGCGGGGTCAAGGATCACGGGGCCCGGACGACCTCGAGGACGAGCGGCGGCGGCTCGGCGCCCGCGCCGATCTGGTAGGCATCCCGTAGCAGCGCGAGCGCCTCGGAAAGCCCCTTCTCCCGGTGGTAGACGCGGGCGAGCAGCTCGCCCTCCCTTACCGGGTCACCGATCTTCTTCTCCAGGTAGACGCCGACCCCGTGGTCGATCGGCTCGCCCTTCTTCTCCCGGCCCCCGCCCAGGCGGAGCACCGCAAGGCCCACCCGGTAGGCGTCGAGCTCGGCGACGACGCCGTCGGCGTTTGCCCGCACCTCGGCCACCCCGGGGGCGAGCGAAAGCCGCTCGGGCTCGTCGACCACCCGGGGGTCGCCCCCCTGGGCGGCGACGAACTGGCGGAACTTGGCCAAAGCGGCCCCGCTCTCCAAGGCCTCCCGGGCCCGCTCCTCGGGAATCCCCACCAGCCGGAGCCCCTCGGCGGCGAGCGCGAGCGAAAGCTCGGTGAGGTCCTCGGGACCCTCCCCGGCCAGGGTGCGGATCGCCTCCTGCACCTCGATCGCGTTGCCCACCGCCCGGCCCAGCGGCTGGTCCATCTGGCTCAGCACCGCCGCCACCCGCCGGCCGGCCCGCTCGCCGATCTCGACCATTAGCTCGGCGAGGGAACGGGCGGCCTCGAGGGTCTTCAAAAAGGCCCCCTTGCCCACCTTGACGTCGAGCGCGATCGCCCGCGCCCCGGCGGCGAGCTTTTTGGACATGATCGAGCTGGCGATCAGGGGCTCGCTCTCCACCGTGGCGGTGACGTCGCGGAGGGCGTAGAGCTTGCCGTCGGCGGGGGCCAGGTCGGCCGACTGGGCGGCGATCACCAGCCCCACCTCCCGGGCCAGGCGGAAAAACTCCTCTTTGCTGAGCTCGGTGCGAAAGCCGGGGATCGACTCCAATTTATCGATCGTCCCCCCGGTGTGGGCCAGGCCGCGGCCGCTCATCTTGGCCACCACCGCCCCCGCCGCCGCCAGGATCGGCGCCACCACCAGGCTGGCCTTGTCGCCGACCCCGCCGGAGGAGTGCTTGTCCACCGTGGGGCCGAGCTGGGAGAGGTCCAGAACCTCCCCTGAGTGGGCCATCGCCTCGGTGAGGGCGAAGGTCTCCTCCCGGGTCATGCCCTGGAAGAAGACCGCCATCAGCCAGGCGGCGACCTGGTAGTCGGGGACCTCGTCCCTGACGATGGCCCGGATCCAGGCCTCGATCGCCTCGGGCCGGTGGGCCTTGCCGTCCCGCTTCTCGCGGATGAACTCGACCGGATGCATCCCCTCTAGCCTACCCCGGTGACGCCCCGGTGACGCCCCCGGGGCGAGGCTGGCGCTGGAGGTGCACGATGCGAAGCATCTGGCTTGGCCTGGGCGCGATGGTCCTCGCCGCCTGCGGCGGCGGGCCCCGGCCCCAGGCCTCCGAATGGCAGAAGCCGGCACCGGGGGAATACCTCTCCGCCGGTGCCGCCGCCAGCCGCGTTCAGGCGGCGTTCGCCGGTCCGGTAGCGATCCTGGTCTGGACCGAGGACCAGCAGCTCTACCGGGCCGAGGACACCGGCTCGGGGTTCTCGACCCCGGAAGCGATGAACGCCCCTGGCACCCGGGTCTATGCCTACGCCCTCGCCGCCAGCCGCATGGGCCAGGCCGTTTTAGTCTGGCGCGAGGATTCCCGGATCGAGGTCGCCCTGCGAAGCGCAAGCGGTTGGGCCCCCACGATCAACCTCGGCCTCGGCGAAGGCTCCCGCCTGGCCGCCGCCATCGACAACTACGGCAGCGGCTGGCTGGCACGGCAGGTCAAGGTGGGCAGCGAACACCGGGTTCGGGTCTCGCACTGGGACGGCCAGAGCTGGAACCCGAGCTTCGAAACCCCCGCCGGCTCGACGGCAAGCTCGCCCTCGTTGGCAGCCTACCGGCGCCGGGCGCTGCTCGCCTGGGCGGAACCCTCCGGCGGCACCGCCGTATGGGCCAGCCTCTTCGACGGGGGATGGAAGGCGCCCAAGCGCTTTGCCCTGGGGTTTACCAACGGCAACCCGATGGCCGCGCTCGGGGACGCCGGCGCCGCGGTGGCCTGGAGGACCACCGATCCAGCGCCGGGCGCAGTGGGGAGCGCCCTCGCCCGGGAACGTTCGGGGAGCTGGGAGACCTCGGTCATCGGCTCCGGGGCCTCGGAGGCCAAGCTGGCCTCCCTGCCCCAGTCGCTGCTGGCGGTCTGGCAGCAGCGGCAAAGCGGCGTCAGCGCCATCTTCGCCAAGCATTACCGTCAGACCCCGGCGCAGGACCGGGTCCTCAGCCTGCCTGGCCTAAAAGCCGAGCACCCCGGCCTCGCCGCCTTCCAGGACCAGGCCCTGGTCGCCTGGGTCCAGGACCTTCCCGGCGGTGGCCGCGGCATCCTGGCCGCCGAGCTCGGCCCCCGGGGGTGGCGGCTGCCCACCCCTGACGACGTCCTCTCGCCGGCGGGTGGTGCCGTGCTGGACAAGACCCCGGCGGTGGCCCTGGGGGTGGGCGGCCGGGCGCTGGTGGCCTGGATCCAAAGGGACGCCACCGGCGTCCCCCGCGTCTACCTGGCCCGGCGGCGGTGACGGACGTGTAACGCCGCCGGGGCAAGGCTGGCTAACGATCCCAAACCGTCCCCACGGGAACGGGACGGCGGGGAGGTGACGGAAGTGAAGCGATGGCAGCTGGGTATCGTGGCGGTACTGGCGTCGCTCCTCTGGGCCTGCGGGGGAGGCGGCGGCGGTGCCGGGGAAAAGGTGAGCGTGCACCTGACGGTCCCGCTCGGGGAAGGCGGCCCGGCGGTCGCCGAAGTGGTCTACCAGGCCGGCGACGGAAGCTGGCAGCTGGCCCCGCAAACGGGCCTGGGCCGCTACGCCTTCTCCCTTCCCCCCGGGGAGAAACGCTACGGGGTGGCGATCGCCTGCTACCCCTACGGCACCGCCCTGGGAAGCGTGGGCTGGGTCAAGGTCTACCAGCTCACCACCGACGAGGCCCGGGCGCTGAAGGTGGCCTGCTTCGACCTGGAGCTCGGGTACCTGGAGATGACCGAGCTCCGGGTCCGTGCCCACGCCAAGAGCGGAGACCTCGGGTACGACCGGGCCTGGTACTACACCGCCATCGACCAGGAACAGGGCGATTTCTCGGGCAGCGTCAACCTGACCATCGAGGCCAAGCCCGACCGCGACCTGCTGGTGGTGGCCTACGCCGACGGCACCTCGCAGTGGCACCCGGACCTCATCCGCCGCATCCGGTTCCTCCGCGACTACGACGCCTCCGCCGCCCCGCCCCTGAGCCTGGACGTGGAACTGGGCCCCGGCGACCGGCCCGCGTCGTCCCGGGTACACGCCTTCAGCGTCCCCCGCTGGGCCGACGGCGGGTCCAGCTTCGGCGTGGGCTTCGTCTCCGCCCAGGGTCTGCGGGTGCCCCACACCAGCCACGACCCCGGCGAAAACCCCGCCCTGGGAGCGGGGGACGCCGCCGGGGGTAGCTACCTGCGAATCCCGGGCGCCGGCGGCGACGACGTCTACTACGCCGAGGCGGTGGCCTGGGACGCCGGCGGAACCCACTTCGCCAGCCAGGTCCGGATCCTCGGATCCTCGGGGCCGGAGATCGAGTTCAAGCTGCCCGAGGGCCGGTTCGACCCCCGGGTTGACGACAACGCCCTGCCCACCTTTGGTGGCCTGACCCCTTCTGGGACGAACCCGATCGCCTACGCCTTCTTCATGGGGTTCACCGGCTTCGGGATGGAGGCGGTGGTGAGCCCGGGCTGGCTGGCCTCGGCGGATCGCTACCGGTTCCCCGACCTCACCGGCGTGGAGGGCTTCCAGGGGTCCCGGCCCCGTAAGGGGGAGGAGGTCCACTGGCGGGCCACCGCGGTGATGTCGGAGACCCCCTTGGGGGAGATCCTGGCCGGCGATCCCCTGCCGGTGCCGGCCCCGGTGCCCCGGGCCCCGGGGCTCTCCCTCCAGCTGGTCAGCAAGGCCGGCAGGTACACCGTCCGCTGAGGGCAGGGGGTGCCGGGTCGCCGGCACCCCCGGTTCAGGCCTTGCCCGCCGAACCGAAGAGCTCGATCCGCTCCTTGACCACCCGCTTCATCTCCTCCCGGGCCGGGCCCAGGATCTTGCGGGGGTCGTAGACCTTGGGGTCGGTGTAGAGGACCTCGCGCACGGCGGCGGTGAAGGCGAGCCGGAGGTCGGTGTCGGTGTTGATCTTGCTGATCCCCTCCTTAATCGCCTGCCGGATGTCGTCGGGGTGGATGCCCTGGGCGCCCTCGATCTGGCCGCCGTACCGGTTGATCTTCTCGATGAGCTCTTTGGGCACCCCCGAGGCCCCGTGCAGGACCAGCGGCACGCCGGGGAGGAGTTCGGCGATCTTCTTGAGCCGCTCGTGGTCGATGAAGGGGCGGCCCTTGCCCTTGTAGGGGCCGTGGGCGGTGCCGATCGCCACCGCCAGGTAGTCGACCCCGGTCTTCTCGACGAAGAGCTTCGCCTCCTCGGGGTTGGTCAAAAGGGCGTCCTTCTCGTCCACCGCCACGTGCTCCTCGACGCCGGCCAGCTTGCCGATCTCGGCCTCGACCGGCACCCCCACCGCGTGGGCGGCCTCGACCACCCGCCGGGTCTCGCGCACGTTGGTCTCGAAGTCCTCGCCGGACTTGTCGATCATCACCGAGGTGAAGCCGTAGCGCAGGGCCCGGAGCACCGACTCGTAGGAGGAGCCGTGGTCGAGGTGGAGCGCCACCGGGATGCGCACCCTTTTGGCCATCTCGAGGGCCATCGAGACCAGGTAGTCGCCGCCGTACTTGAGCGCTCCCTCGGAAAACGCCAGGATCACCGGGCTCCTTAGCTCCTCGCTGGCCTCGAGGATGGCCTGGGTGATCTCCATGTTGTTGGTGTTGAAGGCCCCGACGCCGTAGCCCTCTTCCCGCGCTTTCTTCAGGATCTCCAACCCGCTTACCAGCATGGCGAACCTCCGCCGTCATCCTACGGCAGTCCCCGGCCCGGCGCCCGCTACTGCACGCTCTCGCCGAACTCCTTGGCCAGGAGGAGCTTGAACTCGTGGGGGCTGGTGGCCGCCGCCACCGCGTCCTCGCGGGTGATGAAGCCCTCGTGGTAGAGCTTGACCAGGTGCTGGTCGAAGGTCTGCATGCCGCGGACGTTGTCCTCGGCGAGCACGTCGTGGATCAGGGAGGTCTTCTCCTCGTCCTTGATGTAGTCGCGGATCAGCTCGGTGGCGAGCAGGATCTCGAGCGCCAGCACCCGCCCCTTCCCGTCCGCCCGGGGCAGGAGCCTCTGGGAGAAGATGCCGAGCAGGCTCTCGGCCAGCAGGATACGGATCTGCTGGTGTTCGTTCAGGGGGAAGAAGTCGATGATGCGGTTGATCGTCCGCACCGCGTCCAGGGTGTGCAGGGTGGAGAAGACCAGGTGACCGGTCTGGGCCGCCTGGATCGCCGCCTCCACCGTCTCCCGGTCGCGCATCTCGCCGATCAGGATGACGTCGGGGTCCTGCCTGAGCGCCCGCATCAGCCCGGCGTGGAAGGAGTTGGTGTCGATCCCCACCTCGCGCTGGATGACCAGGCTCTGCTTGTTTTTGTGCAGGTACTCGATCGGGTCCTCGATGGTGATGATGTTCTTGGCGTAGGTCTGGTTGATGTGGTCGATCAGCGAGGCCAGGGTGGTCGACTTGCCGGAACCGGTAGGGCCGGTGACCAGGACCAGCCCGCGTTCCTTCGAGGCCACCTCCTCCATGGTGGCGCGGGGCAGGCCCAGCTCGGCGAAGCCCGGCACCTCGTCGGGAACCACCCGCATCACGATCCCCACCGAGCCCCGCTGCCGCAGCAGGTTGCAGCGGAAGCGGGCCACCTTGGGGATGGTGTAGGCGAAGTCGAGCTCCTTGTCCCGCAAGAAGCGGTCCCATTGCTCGGGGGTGGTGAGCGCTTTGGCGATCGCCTCGGTGGACTCCGGGGTCAGGGGCTTCTCCTCGAAGGGGATCAGCTTGCCGTCCACCCGCATCATCGGCGGGGCCCCCGCCTGCAGGTGGACGTCGGACGCCCGCTCCCGCACCATCTCGGAAAGCATCTCGTAGAGGGTCATGGGTGGACCTCCATATTATCGATCAACCGCACCTCGGGAAAGCGACCGGCGACCAGCGCCCGCGCCCCCGCTTGCCATTCGGAAAGGGGCTCGAAGCTGGCGGGGTCGACGATGGCGAAGTAGTCGAGGGAAAAGTCGGGGATCGAATCGAGCACCTTCCGGGCCGCCGCCTCGGCCTCGGCCACCGACCGGCCGGCGGCGGCGGCCTCCCGGGCCGCGAGCAGGGCCCGGTGGATCTTGGCCGCCTCCCGGCGGTGCTCCGGGGTGAGGTAGAGGTTCCGGGAAGAAAGCGCCAGCCCGTCCCCCTCGCGCACCGTGGGCACGCCCACGACCTCGATGCCGAAATCCAGGTCCTTCACCATCCGCCGGATCACCGCCAGCTGCTGGAAGTCCTTTTCTCCAAAATACGCCCGGTCGGGGCGGACCAGGTTGAAGAGCTTGGCCACCACCGTGGTCACCCCGCGGAAGTGGCCGGGCCGGTGCGCCCCCTCGAAACGCTCGGTGAGCGGCCCCTTGACCTCGACGTAGGTGGAAAAGCCGGGGGGGTAGAACTCCTCCGGCGACGGCAGGAAGACCGCGTCCACCCTTGCCTCCTCGAGCAACGCCAGATCCCGCTCCGGGTCCCGGGGGTAGCGCTCGTAGTCCTCCCCGGGCCCGAACTGCAACGGGTTGACGAAGATCGAGACCACCACCACCGGGTTCTCCTCCCGCGCCCGCCGAACCAGCGCGAGGTGCCCCGGGTGCAGGTAGCCCATGGTGGGAACGAAGCCCCGCGGACGCTCGTCCCCGAGCGCCGCGCGCAGTTCCTGAGGACGCCGGAGAACGCGCACGTCTTCAGTATATTTGGGAGGTGGGAAAGAAGCGGCGGACGAAGAAGCTGCAGAAGAAGCTTGCCAGCGAGGCGCGAAAGCTGACCCTGGCCAAGGTCCTGAAGCTGATGGCCAAGACCTTCCTCCTGGTCTTTTCCCTCTCGCTCTTGCTGGCCGTCGGCATCGCCTACGGCCTCGACTGGTTGAAGACGCTCTGGGCCCAGATCCTGGTCTACGGCGCCGGCTACTTCCTCGCCTACCGCTGGCTGATGTCCGACTTCCTGCCCCCGCCTCCCGAGACCCTCGAAAAGAAGAAAAAGTAGCCCGTATAATCGGGCGCAATATGCAGAAGATCCTGGGCGAAGCCCTGACCTTCGACGACGTCCTGCTGGTCCCCGACTACTCCGAAGTCCTCCCCAAGGACGCCGACCCCGGCACCCGGCTGACCCGCCGCATCCGGCTCCACATTCCCATCCTCTCGGCCGCCATGGACACCGTCACCGAGGCCAAGATGGCGATCGCCATGGCCCGGGAAGGGGGGCTTGGCATCATCCACAAGAACCTCCCCATCGAGCTCCAGGCCGGGATGGTGCGCAAGGTCAAGCGCAGCGAGGCGGGCATGGTCAGCGACCCCATCACCCTGCCCCCGAACGCCAAGGCCGAGGACGCCGAGCGGCTCTTCGCCGAGTACAAGATCGGCGGCCTGCCGGTGGTGGACTTCCACGGCCGCCTGCTCGGCCTGGTGACGAACCGCGACCTGCGCTTCGAGCCCGACCCCGGCCGGCCGGTTTCCGAGATCATGACCCCGCGGGAAAAACTCGTCACCGCCCCGCCGGGCACCACGCTGGAGGAGGCCGAGGCGATCCTCAAAAGACACAAGATCGAAAAGCTCCCCCTGGTCGACGAGGCCGGCCGCCTCCGGGGCCTGATCACCCTCAAGGACATCGTCAAGCGCCGGAAGTACCCGAACGCTGCCAAAGACGAGGAGGGCCGGCTCCTGGTGGGGGCGGCGGTGAGCCCGGGGCCGGACCTTCTGGAGCGGGCCGCCGCCTTGGTCGAGGCCGGGGTGGACGTGCTGGTGCTGGACAGCGCCCACGGCCACTCCAAGGGCGTTTTGGACGCGGTCCGGACCCTGAAGGAGCGCTTCCCGGTGGACGTGATCGGGGGCAACGTGGCCACCGCCGAGGGGGCGCGGGCGCTGGCCGAGGCCGGCGCCGACGCGGTCAAGGTGGGGATCGGCCCCGGCTCGATCTGCACCACCCGGGTGGTGACCGGCGTGGGCATGCCCCAGATCACCGCCGTGATGGAGGCGGTGCGGGGCCTTGCCGGCACCGGCATCCCGGTGATCGCCGACGGCGGCGTCAAGTACACCGGCGACGTGGCCAAGGCGATCGCCGCCGGCGCCCACGCGGTGATGCTGGGCAGCATGCTGGCCGGGACCTACGAGGCCCCGGGCGAGGAGGTCATCAAGGACGGGCGCCGCTACAAGGTCTACCGCGGCATGGGCTCGTTGGGGGCGATGAAGCAGGGCTCGGCCGGGCGCTACTTCCAGGAGGAAGCGAAAAAACTCGTTCCTGAGGGCATCGAGGGCATGGTGCCCTACAAGGGCCCGGTGGCCGACGTGCTCTACCAGATCGTCGGCGGGCTGAAGGCGGCGATGGGCTACACCGGCAGCCCCGACCTCGAGACCTTCCGCACCAAGACCCGCTTCGTCCGCATCACCAACGCCGGCCTGATCGAAAGCCACCCCCACGACGTGGCGGTGACCAAGGAGGCGCCGAACTATTCGAGGTAGTGCATGGTACGTGGTTCGTAGTGCGTAGGAAGGGTTTTTATCCCCCGCACCACGTACTACGAACTACGCACCTTTTCCTCTACCGCCCGCACCTTCGCCTCGAGGCGTCCTAAGGGCCCCTTGCGGACGTCGAACTTGGCCACCAAATAGACGCGGTTGCAGTCGGGCTCGAGCACCCGGTAGGCGGCCTCGAGAAGCCGGGTCGCCTCCTCGAAGCGCTCGGTCTCCACGATCGTCCCCATGGCGGTGAGCTGGTGGGGGTGGCCGCTCTCCCTCACCACCCGGAGCACCCGGGCGACGTAGGGAGAGACGCTTTCCCCTTTGTCGGTGGGGAAGATCGCGAACTCCATCAAGACCGACATGGCCGTCCACCTCCAGTCTAGCCGGTGACGCCTGGGTGACGGGCCGGCGGGAGATTGGGCTTGGAGGTGCCCGATGCGAAAGCGACCGTGGACGGGCGCCCTCTTCCTGGTCTTGCTCTTTGCCTGCGCCCCCAAGGCTCCCCCGCACGTGGCGAACACCGACCCCGAAAACGGCGCCCGCGGCGTACGCCTCGACCGGACTTACCGCGTTCGGTTCTCGTCCCCGATCGCGCCCGAGAGTCTGGGCCGGGGCGCGATCCGGGTTCGCGTGGCCGGGGTCGGGGTCCGCTTTTCCGCCGAACTCGCCGAGGAAAACCGCCTCCTCCGCCTCCGGCTCGAGGAGGATCCCGCCACCCTGCCGGCCGAGGTCACGATCGAGCTCACCGCGCGCCTCAGGGACCCAAGCGGACGCGCCCTCCTCCCCTACACCTGGCGCTTCGTCCTGGCCGACTGGGTGCCGCTGGACCCGCCCCCGAACGGCGCGCCGCCGCAGACCGAGTTCGCCCTCCTGGGCGCGCCGCCGACCCTGGCCTGGACCGAGCGGCAGGCGGGCGGCGCCCTGGTCGCCCGGGTGGCCCGCTGGGCGGACGGCTGGGAATGGATCGCCGACCCCCTCGACCACCAGGCCACTTCCCTCCAGCTCGCCCGCGACCCAAGCGGCACCCTCCACGCCGCCTGGCACCGCCTGGACGACGTGAAGAGCGCCCGCTGGCAGGCGGGAAGCTGGACCCCCGCCGAGTCGCAGAAGGCGAACCCGGGCTGGACCGCGAGCGTACCCGTGCTTTCCCGAAAGGGACCGCTCGCGCTCGCCTGGCGGGAGTACGTCCAAAACCCCGGCCTCACCGTCGAGGGCAGGGCCGCCCGCTACCAAAACGGGTGGCGGGCGATCCCGGCCCCCTTCTACCGCGGGGACGCCGACCTTTGGCCCGGGGGGATCGCGGTCCAGGACCAGGGGGTCTGGGTGGTCTATTCCGGGCTGGAGGGCGGGCAGCCGGCGCCGGCGCGCGTCCGGGTCTGGACCGGCGCCGCTTGGGAGGACCGGGGCACCCTCGAGGCCGACGGAGACCCCGCCACCCCGAGCTACCGACCAAGGCTGGTCGCGACCGACGACGGGCGAATCCTCCTCGCCTGGCTGGAGGACCGCCGGGTCTTCGTGGCAGAGTACGGCGCCCGGGGCCTGGGCCTCCTCCCGCCGGTCTTCGCCGGGGAGGTGGAGGGCTTCGACCTGGCCGCCGGCCCGGAGCCTTACCTGGCCTTGGACCCCGCCTCCGGCCCGATCGAGGTCCGGCGCTTTTCCCGGGGCGCCTGGCAAAGGCTCCCGGGCTCCCCCGGAGAGGGCGGCGGCTACCTTCGCCTCGCCCTGACCGCCCGGGACACCCCGGTGGTGGCCTTCTTGAGGGACGGCGCCCTTTGGGTGCGCCGCCTGAACCGGGTCGCGCCCTAGGTCTCCTCGTCGATGAAGAGCTCGGCCTTGATCTCGGCCTCTTCCTCGAGGTTGCCGCCCATCGCCGCCGCCACCACGCCGAGGGCGGCGGCGAAGCCGGAGAAGGCGAGCACCGCCGGCCGCCCGGCCCAGGAAAGGAGCAGCTCGCGGGGGAAGACCAGGCCGGTCACCAGCGTGAGCCCGAAGACCAGCACCCAGAGCGAGAGCATGCCGAGGCCGAGCGTCAGAAAGAGCACGATCCGGGTGCGGGCGAGCTGCTCCCGCCAGCTGCGCTCGTGCCCCAGCCGGCCCAGGTCCTGCCCCCAGAAGAGGAAGAAGGTCGCGGCCAAAAGCGCGGCCAGGGTGAAGGCCGCGATCGCGCCCGGGGCCAGGCTCGCCGCCAGCGCCCAGGCGTCGGAGGAGATCAGGAGGTAGACGGTGGAGACCGCCGCCGCCGCGGTGAAGCGGCCGAGGTAGAGGGGCAGCCGCCAGGGGGCGTGCTCCACCACCTGGCGGAAGACGTCCAGGGGGTCTTGCAAGAAGGTCTGGAGGTAGAAGTTGACCGCGTTCCAGCGCTGGCTCTTTTCCTCCAGCCGGACCACCACCACCGCCTCGAGGTAGGCCCGGATGCGGGCGAGCTCGTCCTCGAGGTAGGGCTCGGGGACGAGATCCTCGGGGTCGTCGACCGGGCGCATGGGGCCCCGGTCCCGGTGCTCCAGGCCGAAGAGGTGGCCCAAGAAGTGGAGCACCAGCGCCACGATCTCCTCCACCAGCCGCTCCCCGGAGGAGAGCCTCGAGGTCGAGATCACCGCCACCTCGAGCGCCCGGCTGGAAAGCCCCAGGGCGTAGGGGCGGTGGTGGGCGAGCAGCTCGTTGGGGACGACGACCACCGCGAAGTCCCAGCGGCGGTGGAGCTTTTCGTCCACCGCCAGCTCCAAAAGCGCCACCGGGTCGAGCCCGCCCCGGGGCACGAAGACCCGGCGCTCGGCGTAGGGGGTCTTCCAGTCGTACTCGGGAAGCTGCTCGGCGAGGAGCTCTTTCACCCGCTCGCGGGCGAGCTCGTAGGCGGCCAGCAGCTCGGGGTCGCGCAGGTCGGCCCCCAGCAACCAGCCCACCACCACCTCGTCCCGGGCCATCGCCCGTTTAGGCTATCACCGCCGCCGGGTCCACTCCGGCCCGTAGCGGAAGAGCAGCGCCCCCAGCGGCACGCTGAAAAGCACCAGCAGCACCGCCACCTGGGCGACCAGCGCCTGGCCCTCGGCCAGCGCCAGCGCCCCCAGCACCAGGTTGAACTCCCCCCGGGGCACCAGGTAGAAGGCGGCCAGCAGCCCCCGCCGGTGGGAAAGCCCGGCGGCCCGGCCGGCCAGGTAGTCGAGCGGCAGCTTGAGCCCGACGGCGAGGAGCGCGAGCCCCAAGGCGAGACCGGCGTTCGCGCCCAAAAGGCGGACCGCCCCGGCCCCCACCGCCAGGAAGAAAAGCGCCGCCGCCAGGTCCCGCACCGGGAAGAAAAGCCGCTCGATCCGGTCGCGGAGGCCGAGCCCGGCGGCCACCACCCCGGCCAGGAAGGCGCCCACGCCCTCGCTGGAGCCGAGCAGGTGGAAGAGCACCGCCGTGCCCACGGTGAAGGCGGTGCCGAAAAGCAGCATCGGCTCGTCCCCCACCCGCTCCAAGAGCGCCGCCAGCCGGGGGGCCAGAAAGCGGGCGGCGAGCAAGAAGCCGAGCACCAAAAGGGCGCTCGCCGCCACCCCAAAGGCCCCGCCGTGGCCGCCGAAGAGCGCCAGCACCAGGGCGATCAGAAGGTCCTCGAAGACCAGCACCCCGAGCACCACCTCGCTCTCCGGCGCCGCCGCCCGGTGCAGCTCGGCGATCAGCTTGGCGATCACCGCGCTGCTGGAGATGTAGACCACGCCGCCAAAGAGCACCGCGGACTTCAGGTCGAGTCCGAAAAGAAGCCCGAGCGCCGCCCCCAAAAAAAGCGCCAGTGCGTCCACCGCTCCCGCCCGGATCGCCTTTTTGGAGAGCTCGGAGAGCCGGTCGGGCCCGAACTCGAGCCCCACCGAGAATAAAAGCAACATGAGCCCCAGCGTGGGCAGCGGCTCGAGCGCCCCGGGGTCCAGCCAGGGCGAGGCCAGAAGTCCCGCCAGCAGGTAGAAGGGAAGCGCCGGGAAGCGAAGCCGGGCGGCCAGCGCCGCCGCCAGCGCCAGGGCCGCCGCCGCTAGGGCGAAGGCCAAAACCGAAGGATGGAGACCTCCGGTTTCCAAGGCGCTAGCAGCCCGCCTCTTTGAACCGGTCGACGGCGGTGCGGGAACCGGCGACGATCAACACGTCGCCCACCTCGAGGACCAGGTCCGCCGGCGGGTTGGGATAGAGCGCCTGGTCCTCGCGCAAAACCCCGAGCACGTGCACCCCGGGCGCCTGGGCCAGCCAGTCCTCGAGCCGCCGCCGGGCGCAGGGGTGGCCGGGCTCGACCTTGACCCACTCGAGCACCAGCTCCTTGACCCGGGTGCGGGCGTCGCCGACCACCTCGGGGTGGTAGATCACCCCGGCCAGAATCGCCCCGATCTCCCGCGCCTCCTCGTCGGTGAGCTCGAGCTCGGCGGCGGGCTCGTCCTCGTCGTCCCGGTAAAAGTAGACCTCGCGGGGACCGGTCTGGTGGATCACGATCACCACCCGGTCGCCCCTGGCGGTGTAGACGGTGAACTTGTGCCCCACCCCCGGGAGCACCGCCTCCTCAACCCGCATGCTTGGGTCCCTCCGGCTGGTACTTGATCGCCAGCGTCCTCGCCGCCACCAAGACCAAGACCCCGGCGGTCCAGAGCAGCACCCCGGCGGGGTCGAGCAGCTGGTTGTGCAGCCCGATGAAGAGCTCCCGCAGCACGAAGACCGCGCCGGCGTCGAGGAGAACGTGGATGCGCACCCGCTCCCACTCGAAGTAGTCGACGAAGGTGCGCACCAGCTCGATCACCACCACCAGGGTGAGCGCGTCCGAAATCAAGAGGTGAAAGGCCTCGGCCAGGTTGTGCCCCCCCAGGGTCTGGCCGAGGCCGAGGAGAATCCGCGCCACCCCGACGAAGAGCCCGAGCACCAGCACCAAGACGACGATGTTGAAGGCCAGCTGAACGCTCAGGCGGTAAAACCGGGTGACGGACTCCTGCACCCCTTTAGCCTAAAGCAACAGGTCGAAGACGCGCTCCGCCCGCGCCCAGTGCTCGGTCTGGGGGTTTTTGAGCCGGGGGTCGATCTCCTTGAGCACCTTGGCCAGCGCCACCACCAGCGCGCCGGCCACCTTGGGGAGCACCTCGCGCACGTCGTCGCCGACCTCGAGGTCGAGCGGCGGCAGCTTGGCCAGCTGCTCCAGCACCGGCTCCAGCTTCAAGGCCACGTCCATCCGCTCGAACTGGTGGATCGTCTCCTCCAGCCCCTTGGTGATCGGCAGGTCGGGCCGGTAGATGATGTCCCGGGCGTTGTACTTGGCGTTCTTCTCCGCGATCACCAAGAGGTCGTAGATCTTCTTGGTCAAAAACTCGGAGACCCGCTTCAAATCGTCCTTGTCCACGTCCAACGACGCCGCCTCGCGGAAGAGGCGCTCGAACTCGGAAACCGCCATCAGCATCGCGCATCACCTCCCCTTCAAACGGGAGGGGGCCCGGCGGGCCCCCTCGGCCGCGAACTCCAGCTTACTGCTCCACCTCGATGCTGATCTTCTTGGGCTTCGCCTCCTCGGCCCGGGGCACGTCGAGGTAGAGCACGCCGTGCTTGAAGCGGGCCTTGGCCTTGGAGAGGTCGAAGGTCGCGGGGACCGCGAAGCTGCGCACGAAGGTGCCGTAGGGCCCCTCGACCCGGTGCCAGGTCACCCCCTCCTTCTGCTCGAAGGGGCGCTCGGCCTTGACCGTGAGGGTCTCGTCCTCGGCGACGATCTCCACCTTCTCGGGGTCGACCCCGGGGAGGTAGACCGCGAAGTGGAGCCCCTCCTCGTCCTCGAAGACGTCGACGAGCGGGGCGAAGGTGCGGCTCTCGGCGCGCTGCCCGCGGGGCACCACCATCGCCTGGGCCAGCCGTTCCTGCAGTTCCTCGATCTCCTTGAAGGGATCCCAACGCATCATTTCCCATCACCTCCCTTACCAGCGCACGAGCCCGGCCATGCCGCCGAGCTCGCGGGTAAGCATCTCCTCGGCCTCGCCGCGGACGAACTCGACGCGGGCGCCGTAGGCGTCCGCGAGCCTCGCGACGAGGTCTTTCAAGGGGCGACGCTCGGGGGCGTCGCAGACCGCCCGAGCCGCCTCCAAGCTCGCGGCGGCGAAGTTTTCCTCGGGGCAGTAGTAGACCGCTTCCTCCAGCTTCCAGGGGAGGACCCAGAGGTAGACCCGGCCGATCATCAGGGCGTCGAGCACCCGGTCGCGGCCCGCGATGCCCTCCTCCCGCACCCGCTCGAGGAGTTTCTTCTCCTCCTCGCGCTCGATCCGCTCGAGCTCGGGCCTGACCCGAAGCAGCACCTCGCCGGGCGAGACCCGGGCGTGCCCCGGCGAGGGCAGCTGGGCGACCACCCGCTCGGCGAGGGCCTTGGGGAGGAAGCTCGCGAAGTAGCTGGTGTCCTCCTCCGGGCCCATCAGGATCACCCGCTCGATGCCCCGCTCCTCGACGAAGCGGGCGAGCTCCTGGGCGCGGTTTTTGTAAAAGCGGTGGGTCCACTCGAGGAGCCGGCGGTCGAACTTGTCCTTGGCGGTGCCGCCCTTGGCGGCGGCGGCAAAGCCGCCCAGGGTCCGGGGGGCGGCGGGGCGGGACTCGGAGAGCCTGCGCCACTCCTCCGGCGCCACCGCCCGGAAGGCGTCCTCGACCTCCTCGATCTCGCCCAAGAAGACCTCGAAGAGCCGCCAGCGCTCCTTGTCGAGGAGCACCACGCCGTAGCGTTCGTACTCGTCGAGGGCAAAGAGCAGGGGAGCGACGTAGGGCTCGCCGTAGCGCCCCTCGACCAGGCCGGTTCTGAGGTCCACCACCGGCAGCTCGACCCCGAGGTCGTAGACCTCGAGCTCCCGGTCGTCGGCGAAGACCGCCCGGGTCACCGCCTGGGGGGCGTCGTGCTCCAGGCGAAAGAGCACCCGATCGGTTAGCTCCCGGGGCACCCCGAGCGCTTTCAGGGTGTCTTTCGCCCGGATGACGTAGGGCTTTTTCTTGTAGTCGAAGGTGTGCTGGGCGACGTTCGGGTCGGCGGGGTTCACCGCCAGGTAGAGCGAGAGCACCGGCGCCGGCCGCTCGGCCCAGCGTCGGATCGCCTTGACCGCCTCCTTCCCCAGCATCGCGCCCTCCCTTAAGCCCCCTCGGCGTAGGGGTCGAGCTTGGAGAGGACCTCGAGGAGCTCGCGGTAGTTCTGCTCCTCCTCCTCCTTGATGCGCTCGAAGAGCCGCTTGATCTCGGGGTCGCCAAGGCCGTAGGCCTCCTCGATGTAGCGGATGCGGTCGGCCTTCTCCGACTCCAGGGCCTCGAGGAGCTCCTGCCAGGTGGCCCCTTCCCTGACCTCCGGGGGCGGGGGCGGCGTGCCCCCGAGCGCCTTGATGCGCTCGGCCAGGAGCTCGGCGTGCCGCTTCTCGCGCCGGGCGATCCGCAAGAGCACCTCCCGGAGCTCGGGGTAGGGCACCCCCTTGGCCGCCTCCTCGACGACCTTCGCGTCGGCCAGCTCGTCCTGGTAGCGCTCCTTTAATACCTCCAGCAAAAGCCGCTTCTTTCGCTCCGGCAGTTTCGCGATCCAGCTCGCCGCCATGCCGCCTCCCTTCCCCCTTAGGCTAGCGCTTGATAATGGCATTGTCAACTCCTTTGCGCGCTAAATAATCATAAGCGGCGGGGTACAATCCTGGGACAAAGGAGGAAGCCGTGCGTCGACTGCTTGTGCTTCTGGTCGTTTCGTTCTCCGCCCTGGCCTTCGCCGGGGCCGCCGAGCTCCTCGCCGAGGGCCAGTTCCAGGCCGCCTACCAGGCCGCGGTCGAGGAGGGGGACTGGGTGCAGGCCGCCCGGGCGGCGAGCTTTTACGCCATCTACCAGGCCCAGGACAAGAAGGAGCGGGCGGCCTGGTTTTCGAAGGCCGAGGCCGCGGCCAAAAGGGCGATCAAGGAGGACCCCCAAAACCCCGAGGCCTACTTTGAGCTGGCCCGGGCGCTGGGGCGCCTGGCCCAGTACCGCGGCATTCTGCAGAGCCTCTCGCTGGCCTCGGCGGTCAAGGAAAACCTGGACAAGGCGCTGAAACTGAAGCCCGACTACGCCAGCGCCCTGGTGGCGCTGGCGCTTTGGCACCTGGAGCTCTCCCAAAAGGGGGTGGGCTGGCTCTACGGCGCCAGCGAGAAGAAGGTAATCCCGCTCTTTGAGAAGGCGATCCAGCTCGAGCCCGACCAGATCATCCACCGCTACGAATACGCCAAGGCCCTGGCCCGGCTGGGCAAGACCCAGGAGGCCTTAAAGCAGCTCGAGGTCGCCCTCTCGCTGCCCCCCAAGGACGCCCGCGACGAGTACGTGCTGAAAGAGGCCCAGGAGCTCTTCGACGAGCTCCTGAAGAAGCTCAAGTAAAAGGGGCGGGCTTTGCCCGCCCCTTTTTCACACGTCCAGCTCGGCGAACTTGGCGTACTCCTCGATGAAGCGCCGGCGGGGAGCGACGTCCGAGCCCATCAGCTCCTCGAAGGTCTCGCTGGCCTCGAGGGCGTCCTCGATCGTCACCTTTTTGAGGATCCGGGTCTCGGGGTTCATCGTGGTCTCCCAGAGCTGGTCCGGGTTCATCTCCCCGAGGCCCTTGAAGCGCTGGATCTCGACGTTCTTGCCTTCGTACTTTTTTAGCTTTTTCTCGAGCTCCTCGTCGTCGTAGACGTACTCCACCTTCTTGCCCACCCGGAGGCGGTAGAGCGGGGGTTTGGCGATGTAGAGGTAGCCGGCCTCGATCAGGGGCCGCATGTAGCGGTAGAAGAAGGTGAGCAAAAGGGTGCGGATGTGGGAGCCGTCGACGTCGGCGTCGGTCATCAGGATGATCTTCTTGTAGCGCACCGAGTCGAGGTCGAAGTGGGCGTCGTTGCCGGTGCCCTGGATGCCGGCGCCGATCGCCGCCACCATGGCCCGGATCTCGTTGTTCTTGAGCGCCTTCTCCAGGTTCGCCTTCTCGACGTTCAGGATCTTGCCGCGAAGCGGCAGGATGGCCTGGAAGCGGCGGTCGCGGCCCTGCTTCGCCGAGCCGCCGGCGGAGTCGCCCTCGACGATGAAGAGCTCGGCCTCCTCCGGGTCCTCGGTCTGGCAGTCGGCGAGCTTGCCGGGCAGGTCGTCGGACTCGAGGGGGTTTTGCCGGCGGACCAGCTCCCTGGCTTTTCGCGCCGCCTCCCGGGCCTGGGCCGCCCGGCTCGCCTTCTCGTAGATCAGCCGGCCGACCTTGGGGTTTTTCTCCAGGTACTCGAGCAGCTGCTCGTAGACCACCGCCTGCACCGCCGCCCCGGCCTCGGGGTTTAAAAGCTTGCCCTTGGTCTGGCCCTCGAACTGGGGCTGGGGCAGCTTGACGCTGACCACGGCGTAGAGGCCCTCGAGCAGGTCCTCGCTGGTGGGCCTCGGGCCCTTGCCCTTATCCAGCCCCGCCTTCTTGGCGTACTGGTTCATCGCCCGGGTGTAGGCGGAGCGGAAACCGGAGACGTGGGTGCCCCCGTCCCGCGTCGGGATCAGGTTGGCGTAGCCCAGGATCTCGGTGTTGTAGCCCTTGGTGTGGAGCATGCCCACCTCGACCTCGACCTCGCCGTGGCTGCCGGAGAGGCGAATGGGCTTCTCGTAAAGCGGCTCCTCGCCCTCGGCGAGCGCCTTGGCGAAGGAGGCCACCCCGCCCTTGTCGAGGAAGGTCTCCTTCTTGCCGCTCCGCTCGTCGACCAGGGTGAGCTTCAGGCCCCCGGCCAGGAAGCTGATCTCGCGGAGCCGGCGGCGCACCCGGCGGTAGTCGAAGCTCTGGTCGCCGAAGATCTCGGGGTCGGGCTTGAAGCGCACCCGGGTGCCGGTCTTCTTGCCCCGCACCTTGCCCACCACGTGCAGCGGCTCGACCACCCGGCCCCGGGAGAACTTGATGCGGTAGTGCTTGCCGTCGCGGAAGACGTCGACGACCAGCCACTCGGAGAGGGCGTTCACCACGCTCGCGCCCACCCCGTGGAGCCCGCCCGAGACCTTGTAGGCGCCGGAGTCGAACTTGCCGCCGGCGTGGAGCTCGGTGTAGATCACCTCGACCGCCGGCCGCCCCTCGCCCGGCATCACGTCCACCGGGATGCCGCGGCCGTTGTCCTCCACGCTGGCGGAGCCGTCTTGGTGCAGGGTGACCTGGATCTCGCTGGCGTAGCCGGCGAGGGCCTCGTCCACCGCGTTGTCGAGGATCTCGAAGAGCAGCTGGTGGTAGCCGTCGGGGCCGAGGCCGGCGATGTACATCGCCGGGCGCTTGCGCACGCCCTCGAGCCCTTTGAGCACCTTGATGCTAGACGCGTCGTATTTTTCCATGACTCCCTCAGCAAACGGGCGGCCCCGGGGGCCAGCCTCGGCTTCATTATATCACCAGGAAAACCGCGGGCAACGCGCATTTCTATCCCCCGAAAAAGCGTGCGTTATATGGACCTGATCCGCTTAAGTCAGGAGCCGCCGTACCCGCCGGGCCAGGCGCCGTCGCTCGCGGTCGAAGGGCGCCCCCGGCGCCAGCGGCCCCCGGTAAAGGGCGGCCACCAGCTCCCGCACCGGGGCCAGGGCGGCGTGGCGGAGCGCCGCCTGCAAGATCCCGGCGTCCCACCAGACGCCGGGGAGCGGGCTGGCCCGGTACCCGCCCTGGCCGGAGCGAACCCAGTCCTCGCCGAGCGCGGTCCGCAGGTGGTGCACCGCCACCTGCAGGCGCTTGGCCGGGCTCTTGGCCTCGGGGAAGAGGGCCGCCGGGTCCTCCTGGGGTCGCAACCAGAGAAAGAGCAGGACCCAAAGCTCCTTCACCGTGGGCAGGCGGACCTCCTGACCCTCGCGGAAGACGCAGAGCCGTCCCAGCGAGAAGACCTGGGCCACCCCGGTCCCCAGCGCCAGCCGCTCCAGCACCGCCCGGCCGGCCTCGCCGGCCCCGGCCCAGACCGGCAGGTAACGGGGCGAGAGCAGCATCGGGAGGTCCTCGGCCAGGGCGTAGCGGGCGGCAAAGGCGGCGTCCGCCCGCTCGCCCATCCCGGCCAGAACCGCCTCCGCCCGGACCCAGGCCAAGAGGCGCCGGCTGCCCACCTCCCGGGCGGCGGCCCAGGCTTCCTTGAGCCAGCGGCGGCGGCCGGGACCCCCCAGGAAGGCGCGCTCCAAGTAGACCTCGGCCAGCTCGGCCGGGCTTCCCCCCTGCCGGAAGATCGCCTCGGCCTCCTCCAGCTCCAGCCGCGCCGAGGCCCGCGCCCCCCGCCGGCGAAAGAGCCGGGCCCAGCCCAGGTGCAAGAGCCCCAGCCCGTAGCGGTCCTCGGCGGCGCGAAGCGCTCGCTCGGCCCGGCGGTAGGCGGCCTCGGCCTCCTCCAGCCAGCCGGCGTCGGTGTAGAGGTCGCCGAGGTTCAGGGCGCTGTAGCTGATCGCCCGGTACTCCTGGGCCTCCTCGGCCTTTTTCAGCGCCTCCTTTAGCACCCGGTGGGCCTCCTCGAAGCGGCCCAGGAGCCTGAGGGCCTCCCCCATCGAGAGCAGGGTGTTGGCCTGGGTGAGCGGGCCCTGGTCCTGCTTCAGCGCCAGCGCCTCACGGTAGGCGGCCACCGCCTGCTCCAGGTGCCCCAGGTGGTGGAGGGCGATCCCCAGGTTCTGCTCCGCCCGGGCGAGCACGTAGACGTCGGCGGCGGGGCAGGCGGCCACCGCCTCCTCCAGCACCTTGGCCGCTTCCCGGTAGCGGCCGTCGCGGATCAGCGCCGCCCCCAGCCCGGTGAGCATGCGCGCCCGCTGCTCCGGCCGGGCGTGGCGAAGCCCCGCCTTGAAGGCGCGAACCGCGTCCCGGCCGCGGCCCAGGTGGATCAGCACCGTCCCCTCGATGTCCTTGGCCTCGGCGTAGCTCTCGGGAAAGCGGGCCGCCCAACGGGCCAGCGCCAGGGCGGCGTCCAGCTGCCCCCGGCTGCGCTCGGCCTGGGCCGCCAGGAGCGCCCCCTTGGGGGTGCGGTGCTCGGCGGGGAGCCGGTCCCAGGCCTCGATCAGCCGGTCGAAGGCCCCCTCGGGCAAAAGCCGCTCGGCCAGCGCCTCGAAGGCCCCTCCCGCCTCCGGCCGGCGGTAGGCCAGGTAGGCCAAGAAGGCGGCCTCGGGGTCGAGGAAGAGCGCGGCCCGGATCGCCTCCTCCACCGGCTCGAAGGGCGGGGGGCCCTGGGTGGCCTCGAGGTAGTGGAAGAGCGCCGGCAGCGGGCGCACCCGCGCGCCCCCCCGCACCCAGCCGCCCTGGAGCAGCCCGTCCAGCGCCCGGCCATAGCCCGCCTGGCGCCAGGCGGCCTCGGGGAGCTCGACCAGCAAAAGCCCCAAGAGCTCGCGCTCGGGGGCCGAGAGCCGGCTCAGAAACCCCTCGATCAGCCCGCGCAGGGGCTCCTCGGCCGGCTCCGCCACCCCGGCCTCGAACCCCCGGCGCACCAGGACCGGCCAGCCCCCCAGCTTGCCGCTGCCCGAGGCCGCCAGCCGGGCGGCTCCCAGCCGGCGGGCGAGCTCCCGCACCTCGGCCTCGTCGAAGGCCAGCCTTTCCGGCCCGAAGAGGGCGACCTCGGGGCCGGCCAGGGGGCGGCGGGGGAGGGCGTAGACCCGGCCGGGGAGGAAGGCGGGGGGCGGGGCCTCGAGGTCGTAGGCCGCCGGCTCCTGGCCCGGTTCGCTGCGGTAGGGAATCCCTTCCTCCCGGGCCAGCTCCTTCAAAAGCAGGGTCTTGCCAAACCCGGGCGGCCCCCAGAGGACGACCGGCCCCTCTTTAAGCGCGCGACGCACCCGCGCGATCAGCTCCGGCCGGTAGAGGTAGCCCGAGGCCATAGGTTTAACCAGAGTTTAACCGAGCCACCCCTAGGGTCGCGGTTGGAGGTGGAAAGCATGCGGTTTCGGCTGATCGGACTTTTGGTTTTGGCGGGCCTCCTGGCCGCCTGCGGCGGCAGCGGCGGCGCCGGGGGCGGCGGAAACGGCGGCGGGGGCACCCCGCCGGCGCCCACGGTCGACCCCGAAAAAACCGCCCAGGTCCTGGGGAACGCTTACACCGAGCTGCAAGCCCTCACCCAACCGTTGAGCCCGGTAGGGCTGCCGGTCCCAATGATCCCGATCCTGCAAGCCGGGGTCGCGCCGCTTAGCAGCTGGAGCTGGAACTGCCAGCAAACCACCATCAGCGGGAACACCACCGACGCCGACGGTGACGGCATCCCGGTCGACGCCACCTACTCCGGGGGCTGCTCCTTTACCTTCCAGCCGGACAGCGGGGGCTCGGTGAGCGGCAGCTGGCGGTTTAAGGACCTGCGCATCGTCGACCCCGACGACCGCGACCCCGAGGCCGGGTACCGGATCAGCGGGGAGATCGACTGGAGCCTCACCGTATCGGGAACCACCCACCGCATCACCTGGCACCTAAGGCACCACGACTTCGAGAAAAGCACCCCCGGAACCTGGACGTTTCGCTACCAGGGTCGGGTGGATAGCAGCGAAAACGTGTGGATGGAATACAACTTGAGCGGTACCTGGGAGCCCGACGATCCCCAGCAGGTGGAGGGGGCCGGCTGGCTGACCGTCAATAGCGGCAGCCGCATCTGGGGCGGTGGCCCCGACTGCTCCCAGGGCTGGTCGGTGACCGTCAGCGCCCGCGTCCACCAGTCCGCCGCCGGCTGCATCGACAACGGCTCGATGGAACTCAACGGAAAGGACTGCGACGGAAAGACCTGCCAGATAAGGATCACCTGGCAGGGCTGCAACCACCCCAGCTACCAAGGCCAGTGCAGCGAGTGAGCGTCCGGCCCCCGGGGGAAGCCCGCTCCCCCGGGGGTCCCCTCCCCCGACCCCATGGCCACCCGCCCCGAACTCCCGGAAACGCGGCCGGGGATTTCTGGCGATTTTGATCTATGGACCGAGTTCAACCTAATCCCCGCCTCGGGACCAATGTCCCTATACTCGAGGGTTTCCCTCCTCCCCCTGCGACTCCGAATCGCCCTATCGCTCGCCAACACCGCCGTCGGCAGCCTCGATATCCGCATCGGCTGGCGGGGATTCGCGGTTTCCTGGAAAAGGATTGCTGCCCCCTCCCGGGGCGAAAAGCTCCTTGGTATCGAGGCCGGCGCCCCAAATCCCGCCGCCTCACCATACCCACCACCGGTATAAGAGCTCCGGTCAACGTCTCGCCGCCAACGAGCCTTCGCTAAATTCCTCTCGGTTTTTTCGCCGATTCCCACCCGGTTGGGGGGAACGACGGCGATTCGTCATGAAGTACCCTGGAAGTGTCATAGCGCACACCCCTCCGCCCTGGAAGGGGTTTAAAGTGCGAACTAGGACCGGTATGAAACGGACCGAGAGCCACAGCCGGCGCCGCGAGCTCCTCGAGACCCACTGGGGCATGTACTACTGGTGGGTGATGCTGGCCGCCTTGGCGGTGTCGGTGGCCGGCCAGTACTTCTGGCGACACCGCGGGGACCTCATTACCGACGCGATCTTCGCCCTCTGGACCGGGATCATGTTCTTCCTTTCCCGCCGCTGGCCCTTCGAGGCGAGGCTGGTCCACGCCCTCGGGATCCTGCCGATCCTGGGGTTCTACATGGTGCAAACCGACACCAAGATTCCCTACGACCACCACCCCGAGCTCTTCATCCTGCTCTCCTTCTTCCCCATCTACGCCGCCACCGCCATGGTGGGGGTCTGGGGCTTTCTGGTCTCGGTAGCCCTGGCCGCCCTTCTGGCCTTCGCCCTGATCGACGAGTCCTTCTACCTGCCCCTGGCCGCGTTGTTCTGGACGCTTTCCGGTCTGCTGGGCTACGGCTACTTCCGGACCATGGAAAAGCTCAAGGGCTTCCACGAACACCTCCTCTCCCAGGCGCTCACCGACCCCCTGACCGGGCTGCGAAACCGCCGCGCCCTGGAGGAGGACTTTCCCCGCCTCCAGGCGCTCGCCCGGCGGGAGGGGAAGAACCTCATCTTCACGCTCTGGGACGTGAACAACCTCAAGAGCGTCAACGACCTCCACGGCCACGCCGCCGGCGACCGGGTGCTCCGGAAGTTCGCCCGGGTGCTCAAGGACTCGGTGCGCCAGTCGGACGCGCTCTACCGCATCGGCGGCGACGAGTTCGCCGGCCTCCACATCGGCCTCGACGACCCCGACCGGCTCCTGCGGCGGGTCCGCGAGGGGTTTCCCTGGGCCGCCTTTGGCTGGGTGGACGCCACCCAGCTCACCCTGGACCAGGCCTACCGCCTCGCCGACGAGCGCATGTACCTCAACAAAGCGCAAAAACGCGACGAGCTCCCCCGCTTGACCGTCGAGGGCACCTTCGGCTAAAGCACCTCGAAACCGCGGGTTTCGGCCTCGGCGAGGAGCCGCCGGTCGGGGTCCACCGCCACCGCTTCCTTGGCCAGCAACAAAAGCGGCAGATCGGCGGCGGTGTCGCCAAAGGCGAGGTCGGGGGCGCCGCCGAGCAGCTTTAGGACCCGCTCGGCCTTGACCTTTCCGACGTTCATGGGACCGGCCAGCCGGCCGGTGGCGCGGCCGTCCCTGAGCTCAAGCGGGGTGCCCAGCGCCTCCACCCCGGGGCCGATTCTCCGGGCGAAGGCCTCGACCACCGGCTGGTAGGCGCCGGAGGCGATCACCACCCGGTGGCCTCCCTGGTAGAGCTCGCGGAGCCGGGCCAGGGCCTTCTCCTTCCGCCGGGGCCAGAGCTCCTCTTCCACCACCCAATCGGCGACGCGGGCGAGCTCTTCCGCGTCCATGCCGGCGAAGAGCCGGGCCAGGTTCTGCATCCAGAGGTTCTGGTACCAGCGCTTCGGGAGCAACCCGGCCTTGGTGAGCAGGGCGCCCGGAAGGTGCCGCCAAAAGAACCGATCGTAGGCCGCCTTCCGGCCGTGGGTCTGGAAGTAGCGGGCCAGCGCCTTCCAGGTCTCGCCGGCGGTAAGGGTGCCCTCGAGGTCAAAGACCGCGGTCAAAGCGCCTCCGGGTGGTGCTTTTGCCAGTAGCGGACCAGGCCGTAGACCGAGTAGGCGCTGGGGTTGGCCGCCTCGTAGCGGGCGACGGCGGCCTCGTCGAGACCGGCGGCGAGGAGCTCCTCTTTGACCTTTTCCTCAAAGAGGGGGACCATTTCCTCGGGCGTCTTCCCTTCCTTAAGCCGACGGAGCACCCAGTCCCCCCAGTCGGAAAGCCGGGCCTCGAGGCCCTCGAGCATCGCCTCCTTGTCGCGGTAGCCGCCGAAGTGGGTGAGGTAGAGGGTGTCCGCGGGAAGCGCCCGCAAGCGGGCGATCGAGGCCCGCCAGTCCTCGAGCTGGATGTCCGGCGGCGGGCAGGGGGGAAGCGCGGGGCCGCCCAAAAGGCGCACCCCGGCCACGTCGCCGGTAAAGACCGACTCCCCGACCGTCCAGACGTGGTGGTGCACCGCGTGCCCCGGGGTAGCGTAGGGGGTAAAGACGAGCCCCCCCGCCTCCACCCGCTCGCCGTCTTCCACCGCGAAGAGGCGGTCCTGCGGCAGGGGGCGGAGCTCACCCCAGAGCTCCTTCATGCGGTCGCCGTAGATCCGCTCGGCGCTCTTGATGAGCTTCTCGGGGTTCGCGAGGTGCGGCGCCCCCCGGGGGTGGACGTAGACCCGGGCCCCGGCCTCGGCGAAGCGCCAGGCGGCGCCGGCGTGGTCCAGGTGGATGTGGGTGAGGAAGAGGTGGGTGACGTCCGAAAGCTCGTAGCCGAGCTCGCTCAAGGCCCTTACCACCTGGGGAAAGGCGGACTCGGGCCCGCTCTCCACCAGCGCCACCCCCTCCCGGTGGGGCACGGCGAAGACCGCGATCACCCCCTCCTTCCCCAGCCAGCGGGTGTCGAGGACCTGGATCACGTCTCCCTCCCCACCTCGTTCTTGAGCGTTCCCACGCCCTCGACCGCCACCTCGACCAGGTCCCCGACCACCAGCGGCCCCACCCCCTCGGGGGTGCCGGTGAGGACGACGTCGCCGGGGCAGAGCGTCATGAAGCTCGAGATGTAGGCCAGGATCTCGGGGACCGAGAAGACCATGTCGCTGGTCTTGCCCTCCTGGCGCAGCTCGCCGTTGACGTAGGTGCGGACCGAGAGGTCCGAGGGGTCGAGGTCGGTCTCGATCCAGGGCCCGAGCGGCAAAAATCCGTCCGCCGACTTCGCCCGCACCCACTGCAGGTCGGTCTTCTGCCGATCGCGGGCGGTGATGTCGTTGGCGGCGGTGTAGCCGAGGACGTAGCCGAGGGCCTTCTCGGCGGGGACCTTTTTCATCCGCTCCCCGATCACCACCGCCAGCTCCCCCTCGTAGTGGAGCTCCTTGGTCCAGGAGGGGTAGGGGATGGTGCCCCCGTGGGGAAGGAGGGCGTTCGGGGCGATCAAAAAGAGCCCCGGCTCCTGGGGCGGGGCCTCGCCGCCCATCTCGCGCACGTGGCCCAGGTAGTTCTTGCCCACGGCGACGATCTTGCTGGGCTCGGCGGGCACCAGGAGCTCGACCGAGGCGAGCTGGTAGCGCTCGCCGGTGCGCTTGCCCAGGGGCCCTTCGGTGGCGTAGACCCAGGGGCCCTCGAGGACGCCGTACCTCCCCTCGTTAAAGCGAACTATCTTCATAGGCCCAGTTTACCGGCCGCGGGTGAGCATCTCCGCCGCCCGCAGGGCCATGACCAGGCCGACGTAGAGCACCGCCCGTAGCCCCACCGGGTCCTCCCGCAAGAGGTAGAGCAAGAGGGGAACCGCGAAGATGGCGGCGAAGGGGATGGGGTAGATGCCCCGGCGGGTCTTCTTCCAGTAGACGAGGTAATACACCGCCGCCACCAGGAGCGCAAAGAGCACGGCAAGAAGCGTCTTTTGGGGGGCGTAGACCAGGAAGAACCCGATCGCCGGGGCGATGCCCCCGCCCCCCTTGAAGCCGAAGAAGACCGGCCAGCAGTGCCCCGCCACCACCGCCGCCGCCATGTAGGGCAGGAGCTCGGGCCGGGGCAGGGCCAGGTACGCGACCAGCGCCCCCTTGGCGGCGTCCAAAAGGGCCACCACCACCCCCCAAAAAGGCCCCAGCCGGCGGAAGGAGCCCGAGCCCCCGGGGAGGTCCTCCCGGCGGATGTCGTAGCCCTTCAGGAGGTAGCCGAGCAGCACCCCAAAGAGCACCGAGCCGATCAGGTAGCTAAGGAGCACCCAGACCACGGCGTTCCCCCAAGTAGGCCCCGAGCGCGAGCCGGAGCGCTTCCGCGAGCGCCTCCTCCCGGGTCATCGCCCCGCCGGAGAAGACCCAGACCGCGCCCTTTTCCGCCGCCTCTTCGCCAAAGCGCGCCTTCAGGTAAGGCCCGAGCTCCTCCCCTGCCCGCAAGGCGCGTAATACCTCGCTTGGAAGCGGCACCGACGGCCCCCGCCCGCGCCAGAGCCCCTCCCCGTCGGTGACCGCGGCGTGCATCGTGAGCCAGCCGGACTCGAGGTCCACCCCGCCCTCGAGGCCCACCCCGAGCTCGGCTTCCGCGTGCCTCTTGGCGTACCAGGCGCGAAAGGCCGCGCCCTCCTCGGTGGCGGCCTCGGTGAGGGGCTGGCGGGGCGCCCCCGGCACCCGAAGGGGGCGGAGGTCGGCGGGGAGCCCGAGCGCCGCCAGCGCCCGACGGGCCGCCCGGAGCTTCACCGGCTGCTCGCTCCCCAGCGCGATCCGCATCGCCTTAGTCTAAAAGCCCAGCTCCCAGCAAATTTTGTGATAAAATATGAGCGTAGGCTTATTAAGGGGGTCCCGTGAGCGAAACCAAGGTGTCGCCCAAGCTCCGCGAGTGCGACCTCTACCGCCCCTTGCCCAAGGGCTGGGTGCAGTGCACCGCCTGCCACCACTGGTGCGGCATCCCGCCCGGGGAGGCGGGCAAGTGCGGCGTCCGCCGCAACTACGGCGGCAAGCTCTACCTGGTCACCTACGGCAAGGCGGCCGCGATCCACGTGGATCCGGTGGAGAAGAAGCCGCTTTTCCACTTCCACCCCGGCGAGCCCATCCTCTCGCTCGGGACCGTGGGTTGCAACCTCTTCTGCCAGTTCTGCCAGAACTGGCAGATCAGCCAGTTCCGCGAGTTCAAGGTGGACCCGGTGACCGGTGAAACCGACCGCCCCATCGGCGAGGACTGGCCGCCGGAGCGGGTGGTGGACACCGCCAAGAAGGCCGGCGTCCGCCTGATCGCCTACACCTACAACGAGCCGGTGGTCTGGATCGAGTACGCCCACGACATCGCGAAACTCGCCCGCGCCGAGGGGATGAAGAACGTCTTCGTCTCCTCCGGCTTCGAGACCCACCACGCCTGGGAGTACATGGAGCCCTACCTCGACGCCATCAACATCGACCTCAAGGGCTTTACCGAGGAGTTCTACCGGAAGCTCACCGGCGCCCGCTTGAAGCCGGTGCTCGAGAACATCCGCTTCGTCGGCACCGAGCTCAAGGGCAAGGTCTGGCTCGAGGTCACCACCCTGCTGCTCCACGGCTACAACGACTCCGACGAGGAGATCCGGGGGATGGCCGAGTTCCTCCACTCGGTGAACCCGGAGATCCCCTGGCACCTCTCCGCCGCCCACCCCGCCTACCGCATGACCGACCTCAAGCCCACCCCCTACGAGATCCTGCTCCGGGCCTACCGGATCGCCAAGGAGGTGGGGCTCAAGTTCGTCTATCTCGGCAACGTGCTCGACCCCGAGCACGAGTCCACCTACTGTCCCGACTGCGGCGCTTTGGTGATCTACCGCGAGGGCTACCGGGTGAAGCCCCTGTGGCAGGAGCCTGGGGTCTGCCCCCGGTGCGGGGCCAAGATCCCCGGCGTTTGGACCTGGGAGGAAAACCATGCGTCGTGAACCGGCGGTGGCGGGGGCCTTCTACCCCGCCGACCCGAAAGACCTCTTGGCGATGGTGACGCGGCTCTTGGCCGCCGTCCCCGAGCCTGAGCCCGTTCCCCCGCGGGCGGTGGTGGCGCCGCACGCCGGCTACGTCTACTCCGGCCCGGTGGCCGCCTACGCCTTCCGGGCGCTTAGTCCCTACGCCGGCCGCGCCCCGGTGGTCTGGCTCATGGGCCCGGCCCACTACGTCGCCTTCGAGGGCATCTCCACCGGCCCCTTCACCCTCTGGGAGACCCCCTTGGGCGAGGTTCCGGTGGCCACCGACCGGGTGGCGAAGCTGCTGGCGATGGGACCGCCCTTCACCGACCTCGCCGAGCCCCACCTGCCGGAACACAGCCTCGAGGTCGAGCTGCCCTTCTTGCAGGCGGTGCTCGGGGAGTTTTCCATCGTGCCGCTCCTTTTCGGCCTTACCGACCCCATCGCCGCCGCCCCCCGGATCGCGAAGGCGCTCGAGCCCGGCGACGTGATCGTCGTCTCCACCGACCTCTCCCACTACCACCCCGACGACGTCGCCCGCAAGATCGACGCCCTCACCTTGGAGCGGGCCCTCGCCCTGGACGCCGAGGGGGTGCTGGAATCCGAGGCCTGCGGCCGCCACCCCTGGGCCGCGCTCACCGCCATCGCGAGGGACTACGGCTGGAAGCCGGAACTCCTCGCCTACGCCACCAGCGGCGACACCTCCGGCGACCGCCGCCGGGTGGTGGGCTACGCCGCGCTGAGGTACGACGAGCCATGAAGCTGACCAAGGGGCACAAAAAAGTCCTATTGGAAACCGCGAAGAAGGCGATCGAGGACGTCTTCCAGGGCCAGGTGGAGCCGCCCGACCCCAGGCTCTACCCCCCACCCCTTTCCGAGACCGGGGCCAGCTTCGTCACCCTGCGGAAGCAGGGCAAGCTCCGGGGCTGCATCGGCACCGTCGAGCCCCACCAGCCGCTCGTCCTCGACGTCTACAAAAACGCCATCGCCGCTGCCTTCAAGGACCCCCGCTTCCCGCCGCTTTCCCCCGAGGAGTGGCCGGAGGTGGAGGTCGAGGTCAGCGTGCTCTCGCCCAAGGTTCCCTTCCCTTTCGAGAACTACGCCGACCTGCTCGCCCGGCTCCCGGTCGGGGTGGGGGTGGTGCTCGAGCACCCGCTGGGCCGGGCCACCTACCTGCCCGAGGTCTGGGAGGACCTGCCCGACAAGAGGCTCTTTTTGAAGACCCTGGCCCAGAAGGCGGGGCTCGACGAATGGGTCTACGACGACCCCAAGACCAGGATCTACGTCTACACCGCCGACGCCTTCACCGAGAAGGACCTGGAGGAATAACCCTGCAAATCGTGCATCGTGATGCACGATTTGCAGGGATCGGGCCCGCGAGAACAACGCGGGCCCTCCGCCTTCTCAGCTAGACTGACCTCGGTGGAGCTCGAGGAACTCGCCCTCCCCCCGGGCCAGGCCGGGCCCTACCTCGGCCTGCTGGCCGCGGGGCTTCTCGGCATGGCGGGGCACGTGCAGTTCGCCCTGCCCCTCGCCCTCCTCTTCGGGGTCAAGGTGGCGTTCCCCGGCTACTTCGCCCTGAAGCTCGACCCCGAGGGGTTTTCCTACCGATTTCTGATCTACGAACACCGCTATGCCTGGCGCGAGGTGCGGGGCTTTCGGGTGCGGACCTTCCGCTTCCTGGGCTTTCCCTTCGCCAAGGCGATCGTCTTCGAGACCGCCCGCGGCGAGCTCCGGGCCCTGCCCGAGAGCTTTCGCACCGAGCCCGAGGCCCTGGCCGCCTTTTTGAATCGGTACCGGGCCACGGCGCTCGCCGAAACCACCCCTGGGCCCGAGATCAACTAAACGCACCGCGCTTCACGATCGGGCGCCGGCGTTCGAACGTAGACTAAAGGCGTGACCTTCGACGTCCGGGACCTCGGCACCCTGCCCTACCGGGAGGCCTGGGAGCTTCAAAAAAGGCTCCACCGCGAGATCGCCCGGGGCCAAAGGCCGCCGACCCTGCTCCTGGTCGAGCACCCCCGGGTGATCACCCTGGGCCGGAAGGCCACCGGGGAAAACCTCAAGTTCCCCGAGGCCTGGTACCGGGCGAACGGCCTCGAGGTCCACTGGGTCGAGCGCGGCGGCGACGTCACCTACCACGGCCCCGGCCAGCTCGTCGCCTACCCGCTTTTCCCGGTGGAGCGGCGGGTGCGGGACTTTTTAAGGAAGCTCGAGGCCGCCGTGATCAAGGTCGCCGAAAGCTACGGCATCGAGGCCTACGCCACCCCAGGCTACGCCGGGGTCTGGGTGGGCGAGGAAAAGCTCGCCGCCTTCGGGGTGGCGGTCAAGGAGGGCGTGGCGCTGCACGGCCTCGCCCTGAACGTCAACACCAACCTCAAGGACTTCGACCTCATCG
>Ga0256835_1000198_pt1 | contig 49258 bp, 82 predicted proteins | sample PIR30metaG_FD_185972 | JGI IMG/M metagenome (GOLD analysis project Ga0256835, IMG submission 185972) | Hydrothermal vent microbial communities from East Pacific Rise, Pacific Ocean - PIR-30 | ecosystem: Environmental > Aquatic > Marine > Hydrothermal vents | place: Pacific Ocean: East Pacific...
TCGAAGGGAAGTCTAAAGAGGACAGTGAGGATCCAATAGATAAACTCATAAAAGAAATAGAAGCTCTCGCAAAGAGCGAAAAGCTCAGAAACATCGAAGAGTTGCTCAAGAGTTTGAGAGAAGGAAAATCGGAGAGTAAGAAGTCTTTGAGCGACGTGCTCTTCCTTGAGCCGTACAAAGCTAAAGTCGAGAGCGTACAACTGCTTATCAAGAAGTTTGCCGAAAAGGGAGATTTAGACACTGCGAGAGCTCTTCTCCACGAGATTCCAGACGGGACGGGAGCTATTGTTAGTCTAATACAGGCTGGAGCGAACTTGGCAAATGCGATCGCCATGGTGCTCGCTGGAGGAAACAGACAGCTCGGGGAGTGGAGGGAAAGGGTGAAGAGAGTTGTCGAAGAGACGAGAAAAGAGAGGGAAGAGAAGAAAGAAGAAATCGAGGAAGAAATCGAAGAGGAAGAAGAGGTTAAAATAGAAGAGAGTTACGACGAAGAGGGTTGGGAGATAAAACCGAGCGTGGAGGGATGATCTGTGGAAGGGTTGGAAAGACTTAAAGAAGTGTTCAGCAGAGACACCCTTGCGAAAGTCATAGAAGTGGTGAAGCAGGTGGGGATCTACGAGTCGATGAAAGCCATACTGAAGCAACCACAGTTCAGAGAGGCAATAAAGAAGAAGTTTGAAGAGATGGGTGCCCTCGCAGTGGACAAGTACGGCATAACAGATCATAAAATGAAGGTAAGCGTAGAAAACGGAAAGTGCATACTTACTGCCGAGATAGAGATTCCAGATGAGGAAGCGAGGAAGGAGTTTATAGAGAACCTCAACAAGACTGTAAAGAGCCTGTACGACCCGAAGTTCTCAATCATGAAACTATTCCACAAAGAGTTCGAGATAGAGAGTATAAGCTGCAAGGAGAGGGATGGGAAGGTCGTCGTTCGTGTCGTCGCAAACGAGAGGTTGAAAGACCTTTTAGTTGATGTTGGAGGTGGTTTGATTGAGGAAGGTTAGTAAGAAGGAGGAGAAGGTTAGAGAGAATAGGAACAGCTTCGAAATAGTTCCAGTTGAAGACATTTCGAAAATGACTATCGAGGAAGCTATCGATAGAGGGTTGCTTCCTACACCGATAGAGCTTGCGAAAACGGCAGACGAAATTATCGAGTACGGTAGGCACGCTGGTGCTCTGTACGGTGGAGCGATGGCAAGTCTGTACTCCGCCTTTACGAGGCGTGATTTGCCGTTCAACGTAAGACTGGCTAAAGGAATAAGAGGGGCGACGTTCCTCCTCGGTATGCTGATGTCGGCTATGGACTCCTTCGAGAAGATCAGAGAGCTCGAAGAACAAGTGCTCGTGAAGAAAGGTAAGGTCAAGAAAGAAGAAGACTTAATAGACGAACTTCTGCAAGAGCTCGAAAAACTCCGCAAGGAGAACGAAGAGCTTAGGAAGAAAGTCGAAGGTAAGAGTTGAGAGAGTTGGCTACCCGATTTGCTGAACTTTTTTATAAACTTTAACTAATTTTTTTGATTAAGGCGGATCGAGTTTTGCCGATGCGATAGACATTACGTAGTAAACCCTTGCAAACTCTTTCGCCCGAAGGGACAGCGTTTTCGCTACCGACATCACCACTTCTTCTGGGTTCGGAACCCTTATCGAGAACAGTTTGCGAAGTATTGTACCCTCGACCTCCTTCACCACTTCGTTAACCAACGAAGAATTCACGACTTGACTTCGACGATTGTCTTTATGAGCACTTGTTGAATTTATCGAAGTTGTGTTAATATTATAGTTACCCTGTCTAATAGCACCACTCTTTTTCTTGATGTTCTTGACACCCAACCTGTACATCTTCTCGCCTATGCGTTTGAACCACTTGACGACCCTGTCGAGGTACCCGTACGGGTCTTTCTTGATCTTCTCTCTCGTCGATTCCACGATTCTATCTGCCTTCTTGATGAGAAGTCCTCCGACGATCTTCCACATCCTGAATTTGATCTCGTTCTCGTTGAACTTCTTGCCGTTGAAGAATAGGAAGATGTCGCCGTTAACCCTCCTCGACCTGAACTGACCTATCATCTTGTCTATCACGAATGCGTAAACCGTGTGAGAAATGTTGAAACCTTTGTCTGCTGGAGCCTTCGGAGCGAGGTCTTGAGCGATTTTTCTTAGCTCGTCTACCCTTACGTTGCTGCTTAGAGTGTCAACGTGCACGAGACAGACTCTTATGAACTTTGGTCTTCCAATTTCGTTCAATCCGTCTGGAATAAGCTGCGTGAAGTTTCCTTCCTCGTCTACTGCGTAGAGCTCCGTCGCTTTATAACCGCTACCTCCCAGCTCAACCAAAAAGTTTTTATACTCCTTTAGAAACTCCATCATTTGAAATCCCTCCTGTTTGGTTTTTGTTTGTTGGAGCCCCCACAACGGGGGCTTCAACTCTGGTGGGCATATTTTTTCAATGTAAGATTTAGAATATATTGTTTTTGCTTGTAGACTTAGGTGGTCGGGGCGTCGGTTCGAAACGGTTTAGATTGGGTTTCGAAAAGTTTAAATACGTTTTAGAAGTATATAAGGATATGGGAATCGGCAAAACTATTAAGAAGTGTTTGAGATGCGAAACCACGTACGTCGGAGTTTTTTGTCCAGTCTGCAAGAATCCTTACGACTTCGTTTATTGTTAGGGGGTAGGTGGTGATGTTTAAGTGCTCGGTTTGCGGACACGATGGGTTCTGGGTTGTGAGAGTGGTTAACTTGGTTAACGGAGGGCTCTTTGAAGTCTGGGAATGTCTCGAATGCTTGATGTCTAAGGAGAGTTCAGAGATGAAAGAAAAACTGCGTGAGAAGCTTGAGGAAAAGTATGGTAGGGATTTCGTTCTGAAGTATTTGGGGGATTGAAAGGAGTTGATAAGAATGGATAACGACGCACGTAAGTTGATATCTGATCTGGATATAGGAGAAGAAAGAGCGAGAGAGTTGATGAATGAGATTTTTAAAATAGCCTCGAAAATCTGGAAGAAAAGAGAAGGGTTGTTGATCGTCGACAATGCGAAAGAGCTGCTTTCTCTTGCGAGAAACGAGCGGGAAGCTTACTTCATCGGAGTAGTTGCGACGATAATCGCCCATGATATACGAGCGATGTCGAATCCTTTCTTCTACTTTGAACACATATCTGTAGCTGAAGAAACTGTCGAAATACTGGAGAGGATGGGTGTCGAAGATGCCGATAATGGGTAAAGGAGGAAGACACTACGAAATTTGTCCGAAGCACGGATCGTACGAAGGAGATGAGTGTCCTGATTGTATTGTCGAAGAGCTTAGGAGGGAGGATTGATGATTAGTATTTGGGAGATGAAGGATATCGTCACGTGGGCTGCTTACGGAATGTCTCTGCCGAACATGTTGAGGTACGGAGCTGAGGTGAAGTTCACGAGGTGGCACGGAAACTACATAAGGTGTATGGTCGTCATGAAGATGCCGTGGGGATTGTACCTCGGTTCGTCCCCTCCCTTCTTCGCTCCTGGAAGAATAGTCGCTGCTGCGGAGTTCGTCGGGAACACTCTAAAACAGCAGAAAACCCTCGTTATTTTCAGCGAATTCGAAGCCGAGGATTGTTCTATGTGGAGCGACGGAACGATAGCTTTCAAGAGGAGAAGTAATGTAGACTACAAAGCTTACGTTGAAATAAGGAAGTGGAACGGAGAAGTGGAGATTTCGAGGTCGTTCGACATGGAGATGGAAGATGTCTTCAGGCTCGCAGAAACAGCTCTCGATCACGTGAGCGGTGAAGTTAAAAACCAGCTCAAGCTATTCTTCGAAAACTTCTACTTCCTTCCGAGGAGGAAGGAGGAGTTCGAGCACTACTACAGGATAGAAGAGTTCGACTGCATATGGTACGAAGATGTGAGCTATGACCCGCTATTCTAAGGGCAGGAGGTTCGAGTACGAAGTCAAGAAGAAGTTCGAGCGAGCTGGCTTCTTCTGCGTTAGATCCGCTGGGTCTCACGGAGTCTTCGACCTCCTCTGCGTTAGGAACGGTATTCCGTGGGGCGTCCAGTGTAAAATCGGAAAAGTTTCCGAAGAAGAGAAGAGGAAGATAATAGAGACTGGTAAGAAGTACGGTATAGTTCCGTGCCTCGCAACTAAGAAAGATAAGAAAGTTGTCGTGGTAAACCTTTTGAACGGAAGGGAAATACTTTGAAGCATGATCGTCGTTCTGTCGGTTAAGAAAAAATCTCCGAACCCGAGTCTTGAGTGTTACATATGCCCGAGGTATTTCGAGTGCTTCGGTGTGTTGAACCCAAACTAATGAAAACTTTTAATTACGAACTTTCAAAAATTTAAGTTGTGAAGCTCGAAGACAAGCTGTTCCTCCTCGTCGTGCTGAACCTCTTTGACTATTACCTTACTCTGCACGCTGTCGAACTCGGTGCGACCGAGCTTAATCCTTTAGTAGCCAAGTTTGTTGACGACCCAGTTAAGTTTTCGATCGTGAAACTGGCTATTCCAACAGCAGCACTTTTCTCTGGGATCGTCGTGTCTCCGAGAATAGAACCGAACTACAGAAACATCGTGAACGTCCTCATTAACGCAATTTTAATATTGTACGCAGCCATAGTTACGATGAATGCAATCCAGCTCGTAGCGTATTATATGGGTCTGATCGAGGTGGAATGATATGAGCTACGTCCCCTTACTCGAAACCGAGCTGCTTGCCGTGGTGCTCGGTTTCGGTACTGGCGTAGCTCTTGGTAACGGTGGGAAAGATTTTGATAGGATGGTTCAGGAAACGGAGTGGTTTAAGAAGCTAAGCAAGTTCAAGAAGTGGCTCGTTAAAATGCTGCTCGACTTAACTCACCACTTCCAGTACGGTCTCATTCTGATGCTCTACGCAAGAATTTACCTCGAATCAACTCATCCGACTCTGTTCTGGATAGTGTACAGCCTCGGCTTCGGGCTCGTGGTAACGGACATAAAAGACGTGCCGAGGAGGTTCAGAAGGTTCTTCGGAGTGGAAGAAAAATAGAAAAGGTTTAACTGTATATTTTTTTGGCAACTTCCGCAAGCTTCTTTTCGAGATCCGAAACCGCTTTTTCGAGCTCCGCAACTTCTTTCGCCTTTTCCACTCTTTCGACGTACTCCGAAACTTCCTTCTTGAACTGATCTGGCAGCCTTTCGACAGCTCTGATAAGGTTCTCTGCTTTCGTCCTCAGCTCTATCTCCTTCCTCTTCAGCTTGTCAGCTTCGGCAAACTTCTCAGCTTCCTCGATCATCCTTTGGATCTCTTCCTCGCTGAGTCTGTGCGGAGCCTCGATGGTCATCTTCTTCCTCCTGCCAGTGCCCTTGTCGATTGCTTCCACGTTGAGGATTCCGTTCTCGTCGATCTCGAAGACGACTTCGATCTTCGGAGTTCCCGCTGGTGCTGGGAGAACTTCGAGAATTAGCTCTCCCAAGTAGATGTTGTCCTTGCAGAACTCACGCTCTCCCTGGTAGACCTTGATAGCAACCTTCTCCTGGTAGTCATAGGTTGTGGTGAAGATTTTGCTCGCTCTGCACGGAATAGGCGTGTTCCTCGGGATGATCTTGGAGAACAAGCCCCCCTTGGTTTCGACTCCGAGGCTGAGTGGAGTTACGTCGATGAGGAGTGGTGCTTCTCCCTTCCACCTTCCTTCGATCGTCGCTGCAATGATTCCAGCACCGATCGCAACCGCTCTCATCGGATCAACGCCACCGACGATCTTCTCCGCCCCAAAGATCTCTGCGAACTTGTTTCTCACCGCTGGAACCTTCGTACCTCCTCCTATCAGAACGACCTTGTCAATATCTGAAGCTGTTAACCCCGCATCTTTCAGAGCCTGCTCTATAGGAGGAACGAGCCTGTCGAGTATCGGCTTTATTATCTTCTCGAACTCCTCCCTCGTTATCTCAGCTTCGAGCACGCCAGGAACGTAGATGTACGTGCTGTCGGCAGAGCTGAGGTCCATTTTTGCTCTCTCTATAGCTTCCCTCACGGCTATTTCGAGCTTCGGATCGAGCTTCTCCTTCACGAGGTGTCTGTAGAGTGCTTCGTCCATGTCGCAACCGCCAAGTTTGGTATCTCCAGCGGTAGAAAGAACCTGGAAAGTACCTCTATCGACGTTGAGAATCGAAACGTCGAAGGTTCCGCCTCCGAGGTCGAGCACGGCAACCTTAGCCTTCTCTTCCTTGCCCAAACCGTAGGCAACGCAAGCAGCAGTAGGCTCGGCAACAAGCCTCAGAACGTTCAACCCAGCAATCCTTCCAGCGTCTTTAGTAGCCTGCCTCTGGTTGTCGTTGAAATATGCAGGAACCGTAATAACTACTCCAGTAACTTTCTTGTTTAAGAAATACTCTGCATCTTCTTTAATTTTCCTCAAAACGAAAGCAGAAAGCTCCTGAGGTGTGAAGTGCTTGTTAAGCGTTTTGGAATAGTACCTCCAGTCTGTTCCCATGAACCTTTTAAACTCGGTGATCTTGTCGTCCGTAGGTAATCTCTTCGCCTGAACGCCCACGTAAATTTTACCGTCCTTGAACGCTACGACGCTCGGGAAGTTCTTTCCTCCGCTAACTCCTTCCCTCGCTGGGATTATTACTGGCTCGCCTTTGTCGTTTATCCAGCAAGCTTCGCTGCTTGTCGTTCCTAAATCAATACCAATGTAAGTCATAGGAACTGATTGTAACGAAAAGTTCATAAGTATTTTGCTCTAAAACGATATATGCTCGAATGGGATGCAATTACTGAAGTTAGGTTTTCGAGAGGTGGCAAGATTACCGTACCGAAAGTTATCGTAGACAGGCTAAATCTGAAGCCAGGAGACGTGCTCAAGATAGGGATAAAAAAGCTTGAGAAGGTGAGAGACGATGGCTAAGGTCGTCGATGCGAGGGGAAAAACGTGTCCTCAGCCTTTGATGGAGTGTATAAAAGCCCTTAGAGAAGTTAAGCCTGGAGAGATTGTGGAAGTCCTTTCGAGCGACGAGTCTTCGACTGTAGACATTCCTGCTTGGGCGAGAAGCAAAGGTCACGATGTTCTCGGTGTCTACGAGGAGAAAGGGCACTACAGAATCGTTATTAGAAAGAGAGAGTAATATCGATTTTGAAGTAAAATTTTATATCAATGCTGCACTAAGTACTTAGTAGTGGGGCGAGTGGAGGTGTTCAAATGGCGACCCTGCCTGACTTAGACACGACTCAAATCGGAGTAATCGCCTTCTGGAACGCTCACGATCATAGGGTGGATCCAGCTTCAGGTGCGACTATTGACCCAACAGATGTGCTTGGGGTACTGAAGAGCTACACGCTCTACGACAACGGAGTTGATGGGTTAATTGACTATGGACCGAGAACGGATATCAACGTGAGAGTAAAGAACGACGGGTGGATTATAGCGTGGATTGATAGGACAAATCAATTTTTCCAAAACGTCAACGACTCATATCCGTACAAAGGTTATTATGATTTATTGTACAACTGGAAGGATGTGTCCAACGAAATTTCTTCAAACACGAACACTTTGGTAGAAGTAATAAACTACTTGTACAATCAATTTTCAAACTCGGCAGATTTTTCTTTTGTTAAATCGGACGTGGGTGTTTATAGCTATGAGTTTCAGAGTTCAAGTACCATAACTCTTGCGAGCACTGTGAAGTATGGTGGTACGGATTATTTGAAGTTCTTCGCTACTTCTGGCACAGCACTTTATTATGTAGTCGCTACGGGTGCAGTACTTACGGGAGGGACTGGGAATAATTACTATGTTAGATACAGAGATGGTACTGACATAGCCAGCGGTACCAGTGCTGATCCTAATAGATATGGTGTGTTGGATCTAATGAATATAATCTTAATTGATTCAGAAGACTACTTAATTATATATAGTTCTGCAGCCGTTAGTGGTTGGAATAGTAAGGGATGTGTATGTTCGATATGGGGGTAGTCTATGACGTTTAGTATAACTCAAGCAAATGTTAGCTTCGATCAAACTCCAACGACGACGACCTACGAAATGGAGCGTGGAGCTACGCCAGACTATCCAGTAATGGCTGTCTACGAACGACCGATAAGACCAAAGCTGTCAAAGTTGCTCAAGTCTGGGTTTAAGGAAGATAGGTCGTCTTACAACATTTTGTCTATAAATCAATTCATAATTAACCGAGCAAACGTAAGCTTCGAACAACCTCAAGGGGTTTTTGGGGTCTGGGGAGCAGCACAGCGTTTCGACAAATCCAAACTCGACGGAGCAATTGTTTTCAGCTACGACAACTTCGAAACGATCTCAAGAACGGCTCCACTCGACATCGAATTCAAAGCTTCTGCTGGAGTACCACAGGAAGTTATGCAAGGTGTCGACGATACAAAAGCTGGTACTGGGGTGAGGTCAAACTCTGTAAGAATTCAACCAGCGACGGGTCTACCCTATCAGGAGACGGGTCTTGCTGGTGGATACTTTGAAAGAAATGTTCAGATGGGCAGACTTACGATCACTGTAAAGAATGCAAAGGGAGAACCAGTCAGTGGAGACACCGTTAGATACGAAGCTACTGGTGATTTCTATACTACTGATGAGTCGGGTAAAATCATCTTTGATGCTCCTTCTGCAACCCTTACGTTTACCGCTCTTAGGGGTTCCAAGACGAAATCGGTTACGATCAACGCCTTCGAAGAAAAAGAACTCGTCTTCCAGTACGGTGGAATCGAAGGTGTTGCAGTCGACGCTAACAACAATCCGATTCCAGGGACGGTCGTTGACGTTCAAGAAGTTAACGGAGACGACCACTTCATAGTCTACACTAACGGAGATGGCAAGTTCCTCTTGGACATTCTCAAGCCTGAATCCGTCTACAAGATCACGATCCTCAACTACTGGAAGCAAGTCTACATGATGGGCGAAGGAATTCTCGTTCCAGTGAACTTCAACAACGCTTCTGGATGGAACGTTCCAGAAGGTTATCCGACGACACCTCAGAACGCAGCTATAATCGTAAAGGATGAAAGAGGCAGACCGCTGTACGGAGTAATCGTGGAGATGTACGACGAGAAGTTAACATTCTCGGTAAAAACTAACTTGAATGGTAATGCCGTGCTCGTCGTTCCAGCCAAGAAGTGGTATCTCAGAGTAGATCCAGAAGGAAGATACTACAAGGTCGAGAAGGAAGTTGACCTTTCCACGGCTCCATACAGCGAAACGATAATTTTAACTTCTAAGCCTGCGATATCCATTAGGTGATACCATGAGCTGTCCGTTCATAAAGGTGTGTAGGGAGAAGGTGAATTACAAGTTCTATTCTGAGTACTGCACGAGCTCTTACATGTGTGTCAGGTGCGAGAAGTACAAGGAGTTGTCGAGCAGGAAGATGACACCAAAAGAATGGGAGAAGTTCGTTTCTGGTAGAACTTGGGTCTCGTTGAGCGACACGACTTACGGATACGTGGTTTCTTCGAACTGACCAAAACCATCGAAAACTTTTTATAACTTTGATTACAACTTACTGGTGCCGAGGTGTGGGGCGGGTTACTTCGGGCTCTGGTATGTGGGACCAGGGTTGCCCGACCCTGGAAACCCGTCCCAGGTTTCCTCGGCTTTTCTCAACTGACTTCTCACGAATACCAAAACACTTATATACTTTACCAAACCATTTTTAGACCATGAGAAGGGCAAGACCTCGTAGAGCAGTGTGGCATCAGATAGCCAAGCCGAAGCCAGACAAGAAGAACAAGGAAGGTTTTCCAGCTTACTCTGGAACTCCAGAGGTTGACCTCGTGAACGTGCTTATGACTGGCAGCACAGCTAATCTTTTCTACGCTTCCGCAAGGACTAATGTAGCCGAGATAGTGGACGTTCTCAAAAATTTCAAGGACGACGAGTTCTTGGCTAAGGCTACCGTTTATGCAAGGGAGCAGGGGTACGTCAGGGAGATCCCAGTAGCTTCGTCTATCGTTTTGTCCACGAAATCTCTCGACCTCTTCAGAAAAGTCGTGCACAGGGTCTGCAAGAACCCCCACGACTGGCAGAAGTTTATCGACATAGCGAGGAGCGGGGCTATTAGAGGAGGACTGGGAAGAGCTCTGAAAAGAGAGATAATCGAAGCTATCAGAAACCTCAGCGTCTACCATGCGATAAAGTACCCTAAAGCCGTCGAGGACATGATCAACGTGGCTCACCCGAAAGAGGACGTGAATCCAGTAGTCATCAGGTACATTAAGAAGAAGGAGACGAGTGGAGATCCTCAGCTCGAAGCTCTTGAGAAACTCAAGAGAACCGACGACGAGGCTGAGATAGTTAGGCTGATAAACGAAGGCAGGCTGCCTTATGAGGTCGTAACTGGATCTGTGAGAAAGATGACTCCCGCAATCTGGGAAGCTCTGTTGTATCAGGCTCCGTACTTCAATCTGATAAGAAACCTCAACAACTTCCTCAGGTATGGTGTTTTCGACAAGGACGAGAATCTGGATTACGCAATCAAGAAGATAAAGAATAAGGAAGCTATAAGGAAGTCAATGCTCTTCCCGTTCAGGTTCTACGTAGCCTGGAAGATGGTTCCGCACGACGGATTGAAGAAAGCTCTCGAAAGAGCTGTTGAAGTCTCGGTTGAGAACGTTCCAGAGCTCGAAGGAAAAGTGTGTATCGCTCCCGACGTGAGCGGATCAATGAGCAGTAACGTCCTCGGAGACTACTCGGTGTTGCAGTGCATCGACGTGGTAGGTGTTTTCACAGGAGCCATGATCAAGAAGTGCAAGAAGACTCCGATAGTCCTGCCCTTCGAGTCTGAGATAGCCTGGGATCTCGTGGACAAAATCATGGAGGAGAAAACCGTAATGGGTGTTGCGAGACACTTCTACCCACGTGGAGGAACTTCGCTCTCCGCTCCGATAGAATACCTCCTCAAGGAGAACATCGACGTGGATTACTTCATAGCCTTCACCGATAACGAAGAGTGGGTCGGGAGAAGTTTCAGAGACGTTCTCGCCGATTACATAAACAGAGTCAACCCAGAGGTAAAGGTTTACCTCGTCACTCTGCTTCCTTACAGAGACTATCCGACTCCTGTCTACATGAGAAACGTACACTACGTCTTCGGCTGGAGCGATGCTGTGCTCAGGTACATAAGCACCGACGTGGAGAGCCAGATAGAAGAAGTCGAAAAAGTAGAGCTATGATCGACGACTACGAAGCTTTTAGGCAGAAATACAAGACGATGAAAAGCCAGGTCGAGTACGTGCTCAAAAACTACCCGAGCACGAGGGAGAGCGACGAGCTTCTGTGGTGGATGGTCTTCAAAACTTTTTACGGAGATCTGGCTAAAGAGCTTGGCAAGTACATGAGCCGAGGGTACGTTCCGAAGGAGCTCTTAGACAAAATACCGAAGTTCGAGACGGTGACGAGGATAAGGAGGAAGTTAAACGAGCAAGGTCTCTACTTGCCGAGGAATCCCGAAGTTCTCGAAAGAAGGAGGAAGGCTGAGAAGCACTGGAGAAGGTTGATGGTTGAGGAGGGTTGAGAATTCTTAGAAAAGCATAAAGGGAATGAATGTTATTACATATGTTGGTGATGCCTATGCAGGATGAAAACAGCATGATGATAGCTCTTGCGGTTCTGGAGTTGAGGGAACTTAACAAGCTGATCGAGGAGCTGAAGTATTCGAGGTTCTATGTCGAGTGTCCAGATTGCGGAAGCTTTAACGTCGCCATAATCGGCACGACCAACAAGAGGGTTAAGTACGTTTGCAGATCTTGCGGTCGAAACTTCCAGAAGTCGAAGGAGAAGTTAGAAAAGCAGGTTAGGGAAGTTGAGGAAGAGGAGGTGGTCGTTTGAACGAGATCCTGATTGTTATAGGGTTAATCGGTATATTCATGTTCGGCTGTGCGTACGGAACGAAGTCCATGATCGTGAAAGCGTGGTGCCTCCTCGCTGGATTCTTGTGTTTTCTGATTATCGTAATTGCAGCAATCGTGGAAGCAATAAGGACGTTTAACCTATCTGCTATCCCAACCGTAGTTTTGCTGTTCTCACCACTCTTAGCTGGGTACGTGGTCGGAAAGCTGGTCTCTCGGCGAAAGTAAATTTTTTTATTTTTCGAAGTATTAAGTAACACGTGGGGATGCTTATGCAGCTCGCCACTCTCGAAAACAAAGTAAGGGTTGCGTTCCTCGAAACGTTCACGAGCATTCTCGAAGGCGAGGAGCTCGACTATTCTAAGCTGAGTTACGACGACCTCGTGGCAATAATTCTCTCAGCCGACGTGGCAACGCTCGAAGAAGTGTCTGAAGACATTCTCGAAAACGAGAAACTGAGCTACGATGAGAAGATGAAACTCTGGCAGCTGATTGATGAGAGGTTGAACAAGGAGGTCGGCTTATGACGACGGTAAAAGACTACGTTAAGAAGATCGAGAGGGTGAGAAGTGCTGGTGAGCTGCTGAAGCTGAAGAAGGCTATAGAAACTGACCCGAGCCTAAGTGAAGGTGATAGAAGAGTTCTGATAATGATCCACCTGATGCCAAAGCTGAAGACGATGATGACGGGCAAAGAGCTCTACATGGAAGAAGCGATGAACAGGTTGAGCGAAATAGAAGGTCTCGTCGATTCAGACCTTTATGAAGCTCTCGAAGGTTACCTCCTTGTTGAAGCTCCTAACAGATACACTTCTGTTGAAAGCCTTAGGAAGAGAGTTCTAAGATACATTCCTCCGTTCATAAGGTACGTATACGAGTTAAGAGGTAGACCCCTCAACTTACAGGATCTCGATATTAAGAGGTTGAAACCCTTCCACGTCGAGAAGTTCATCAACGACAGGACTGCGAGCGAGAACGAGAGAGCGATGATAGCCCACTACCTTAACGCCTTCGGTAAGTGGCTCGAAGAGACTTACAGAGGATTCGAGTTTCCCAAGGTCAAGAAGAAGAAACCCAAGAAGAAAGAGCTTCCGACGTTCCTTATAGAGGAGCTGAAGGAGAGGAAGGACAAGGCTACGGTATTTCTGAGAAGAGCGAGGAAGGGTGTGCCGAGAAACCTCGACGAGCTCGATAGAATCTTCTCCGCATGGGATTACGTAACTGGTAGGCTCGAACCCCTTAGAAGAGAGCAGCTTAGAGTGTATTTGAGGATCCTACTTCAGACTGGATTAAGACCCGAACATGCGATGGCTTTCAGAGTTGAGGACTTCCTTGAAGAGAACGTTTCGTTCATCGACGACGTTTGGGATAGGACGTTCGTCATGGTCAACATAGCTCAGGCTCTCGAAAGGGAGAAAACTCTTCTCGGCATGTCCGTTTCCGACATAAAGCAAGTTCCAGAGGTTACGTTCATTTCCGAAACTCTGTACGACTCCATAAGAGATATGATAGCGGAGTTCGACCTGCCGAGCGACGCTCACATCTGCAACGTACCCCACAGTACGCAGAAGGACAAGATATACCTCGTTAGAAAGCACACTGGTATCAACTTCAACAGGTACGACCTGAGAGAGACTTGGGCTTCGGTGATTTACAACGCATCTGGCTACGACCTGAAACTCGTTAAAGATCTCGGGGGCTGGGCTACTGCAAACATCCCGATAGATGTTTACGTTGCAACGATGAGTCCAGAGGAAGCCGTCAGAATAGCTAAGAAGTACGAAATCTTCCTGCCTAAGAGCACTAAGGCTGCGATCGACAAGATAGAGAAAGGCATAAGACCTGAAGTCGAAGCACTCGTTGAGGAAGTTAGGAGACTTAAGGAGAAGTTGAGAGAACTCATGGGCGGGAGAGAGGTAGAATGAAGGATCCGTACGAAGTTCTCGGAATCCCGAGAAACGCTTCGAGAGAAGAGATCGAGGAAGCTTTCAGGAAGCTTGCGAGGAAATATCATCCAGACATAAACAAGGATCCAGAAGCAAGGAAGAAGTTCGAGGAGATCGTGTGGGCTTACAATCAGATAAAGGACGGAAAGTCTCCAGAGTTTCCAGGTTTTCTCGAAGTAGACTTCGACTTCAGCGTTCCAGAGGTTGACGTGGAGAAAGTGTACGACATCATGTCCAAAGCTCTCGAAGCGTTCGGGATAAAGGCTGGGCGGTTTAAGGTTAAGTTTAGGTGTCCCGTTTGTGGGAGAGAGTGGGAAGAAGATACTCTCGTAGAAGTAAGCGACGTTGTGGAAGAAGTTTGCAACTCTTGTGTTTCCAAAACATTTTTAAAAAATGCCTAACTAAATAGTTACATGTACGAGGGAGAGTTCGAGAAAGACTTCTGGAGACTCGTGCTTGAGTTGGTAAGGCGAAGTGGTAGGAACACGGGTCTGACGCACAAGGACGTTAAGCTCATTGTCGGAGAGGACAAGAAGAGGTACAGACACTATCTGAAACTCCTCGAAAGGGCTGGCTGGATAAGGTGGTACATGCAGAGGTGGAGGCTCGTAGCAGATCTCGACGAAATTGCTGAAGAGATCGCCAAACAAATAAAGAAGAAGAGGATCGACATTCCGTTCGTCTGTAAGGTTCACTCGACAAAGAACGCTTACATGCTCGCAATACCAATGTACGTCGTCAATGCCGTCGGAATAGAACCTGGAGATCTCGTCGTCTTAAGGCTCGACGGTGTGAGGATTAGTGGTAAAGTCTCTGGAAAGAAGAGACTCGTCTACATAAGCAAGAGGTTCTGGGAGAAATTGAACATAGGCGACAAAGAGGAGTTCGAGGTCGTCCTTGAGGAAGTCTACAAGGGCAGGAAGTGATCATGCTGGGCGGAATACTTAAGCTCCTTAAGAAGGAGCCTAAGTACACGAGACCGAGGGTAAGGAGAAGAGTCATTAGACTATCGTACTCTTACGAGGGCGGAGAGGAAGAGAGCTACGAGAGGGAAGAACCAAAGGTCGAAGAAAACAGGGAAATCAAGGATGACATTGAAAAAGCCGTGGAACATCTGATCGAAGCAGCGAGACACGTTGCGTGCTCGTATTGTAGAGGGAGGATCGTAGACGAGATAGATTTTCTACTGAGGTTTCACTACAAGACGAAGCTCGTAGAATCTGGAGTTGATCCAAAGGATGTTGACAAGGTTTTCGAGGAGCGATACGCTTCTCTGGTTAAGAAGAGGGTCGAGAAAATAAGAGAAGAGCTAAAGGTCGGGGATAGAGCTTACATGATTGCGGTGAAAGACAAAGCAACGGAAACTCTCAAAGGACAGTCCTCGTAATTTTTAAATTATTTTGTACAGATTTATTACTTGGTGGTGATTATGGAGGAGAAGTGCGTCATTGCAATAAGCGAGGCGATTAAGAAAGCCATATCTGTTGCCCTCGAAGAAGTTAGAACCTCCGTCTGCAAGGAGGAGGACTTCGACAAGGCTCTACTCGAAGTTCTCGGAAAGGTTCTCGGTGTAGAGACGAATCCGACGAAGTGCGACCTCGTGCTCAAAGAACCGATTACCGAAAGAGTTTGCAGAGACTTCTACGAGCAGAGAAGGTGGGTGATGTGCAGAGCTCACCAGAAGCTCAAGCAGTGGAAGGAGGAGGGAAGAATAGCAGATATCGGAGATGCCATTGAGGAAGCTTGGGATGAGTTGAAGGAGAAGTGTCTAAAAGCTGGACACCCGATCTGAAATGCTCGACAGGATACGTGAAGTTGTCAGGGATATTTTAGCAGGTTACGGGTTAATAGAGTCGGAAGTAGTCGAGGGAACCCCAGAGGGTTTGGAAGTTGAACGTCTCATTTTGCTGACGGATCCGCTCTGTCCAGCGTGTGCTGAGTTGAAGAGTAAGATAGCCTACGCTCTCGAACAGGGATGGATCGTTGAGCTAAACGTCAATAACGGAGAGGGCAAGAAGATTGCGGACAAGCTCGGAATAAACGAAGTACCGACCCTCGTTGCTCTGCTGAGCGACGGATCTCTCGTGAGGTGTAAGTACTGGTTCGAGGGAGACGATTTCGTCTTCGACTTCGACATTCCTAAAAAAAACGACCGTGAAGTAGAGTTTTACGAAGAACCCCCAAAGCCAGACACGCTACTCGAAGACTACGACGGAGAGATTGCTATAACGTGTATGGATACTATTTTGAAGGCACAGTTAGCCAACATTCTGCTCGGGAAGTATGGGGACAAATTCGATGATTGGTGGTATCAGAACGTAACGTTTCTTTTAATGTCCATTCCTACCTGTCCAACTGGTAAGCCGATTGGTTACGGAAAACCGAAGAAGAAAAAGAGGAAGAGAAAATCCAAGGTTAGGAGGAGACCAAAAGTCGGTATAGTTATGCTCTGTAGAGAGGCTAAGGAGTTGCTAATGAAGTACGACGAAAGAGTCAAGCAACTTCCAGAATGCGACCTAATCTACTTTGCAGAAGTAGAGGAAGGAGAAGGTGTCAGGATCAAGACCGAATACCACGAGTTCCTGTCTAAGTGCATGAAAGAAGTTTCTGGTAGTCAGAAAGAAAGGTTGAAGAAGTGTGCCGAGAAGTGGAGGGAGCTAAAAGCTAAAACCTCTCGATAATTTTAATCACTTCTTTCAACGTCTCTATTCTCGCTTTGATCATCTTCTTCATTATCGTCAAAGTCTTGTCTGGAGGTTGTTTCTCAAGAATTTCGAGCTCCGCCTCAGCCTTCTCCAACAACTTCTTGATCTCCTCTACGAGGGCAGACCTGTCCACGATATCTACCCCCTCGTCCCTAAAACTAACCATCTTGAAAACGTAACCATCTACGGTTTTTCCGTCGTCTTCGACCGAGACGGGGTACTTTTCTATCCTTGTGTCAATGCCGAGGTACTGAGCTATCGAGTTCAAGTTCTTAGCTATGTAGTAAGCCATCCTCCTGTCAACTTCCATAAACACCTCTTCACCTTGCAGAAGTAGCATGAGTATCTCTGAATAAGGTATCTTCTTCCTCGACCTCAACCTCAGTTTTTTGTTTTTCGCTGGAACGACCTTGTACGTGTCAGATTCATTGGACATATTGACATGTTGACGAAATTAGTTAAATACCTTTTCGTCTCTTCTTTATATCGGGGTGATGGGAGATGGCGACTCCTGGTAGGACGTACGGAAGACCGAACTCTCCGTTCGGTGTTAAGTGGTTCTTCAAGCCTTCGATGGGTAGGGTAATCGGAAGGATTCCTGGAGTTAACAGGAAGTCTCCAAAGGTTCTCGCAGTGAACGAAGTCCTCGAAAACTTGGCTGGCAAGCCAGACCACCCAGCCACCAAGTGTAAGGGTAAGGACTGGAAGAGATTCACTTCGTGCCTCAGGAAGGAAATGAAAGCGTTGAACATAAAGGCTCACGTCAACGCAAGAGCTCCAGAGATAGCGAGAACCTACGGTTTAGAGCTTTAACCTAAATTTTTTCTTTTGAATGAATCCTTTTGAGCTTGAAGTTTTTTCTTTTCTCGAAGCTAACGGCTGGTCTGTTTTTTACAAGGGCAAAGGCTACGACCTTCTCGCCATAAAGAAAGGATTCGCTCTTCTGATCGAGTGCAAGGACTGGAACAAAGTAATAAAGGGAAAGACTTTGAGGAAAATGGTGAGGAAGCTCAAGTACGAGTACAGAAAGTTTCTCGAAGCCAACGTGGGTTTTTCCGAAGTCGTACCGATTCTCCTCGTCAGCGGAAGAGTTGACGACATGTACAGAACTGAGCCAGTTAGAGTGTTCGATTTCGAATCCTTTAAGAACTTCGTAAAATCTAAATCTTAATTACGACAAAGTTTATCACATGAAGGGTATTGCCGTACCCTTCTCAGCGTTCAAGGGGTATTACTACGACATAGTGTACGCTAACAGCTCTGGCGTTTACGTGGATGGTGACCGTGAGGAAGTTATTATTCTCAACCCTTACGATTATCTGATCTACTACCTTCAGAGCAACAACATTCCTTTTAGATGGTTGACAAAGGAGGAAGTTGATAGGTACGTGAGGGAGTTCTTACACGCTGCCTTCAGTGGTGATTGATATGCCCAAGAAGCCGAAGAGGTACGAGAAGAGAGATTTGATAAACAAGATAAGGAGTCATCTCAGGTCGAGGTACAAAGTACCTGAGGAACTCATAGACCACATAAACTTCGACGAGGTTATACAGGAAGGTATGACGATGAGCGAAGCCTATGAAGCCCTCGTAAGAAACTATCCAGATCTCAGGAAGTACCTCGAAAGGAGGAAGGACATAAGGAAGATAGAAGAGGAGATAGAAGAAGACCTCTACAAGCAAGCCAAACTCATTAGAGACATGGTAGATCTGGCGAAGCGTGGTGACGAGCTCGCTAAAGAGTTGCTTAGAGATCTTCTTGAAAGGGCGATAGTCAAGGAGGATAAAGACGCAATCGAGCTTATCAGGCTTGCGTACGATACGTCTCCTGGAGAGTTTGCGAGGTCTGTTCTTATTCCCGCTGGAGTGATAAGTGAACAGGATCTTAACTTCCTGATAGAGAAAGCCAAGGTCGTCAGACCTCCGCCACCACCACCTCCTGAAGAGGTCGAAGAGTTCGAGAGGGTTGTAAAAGACGTTGAAAGAGAAATCGAAGGTCTTAAGGGAGCTCTCAGGAAGCTCACGCTCGAAGACCTTAGGAAGATGGGAGTTTCTGGACTCAAAGCGATAGTCGACAGGTATGCTTCCGAGCTTAACCTCAAGAAGGAAAAGCTGAAGAGACTCAAGGAGAAACTTCCAGGGAAGTCCAAGGAGATCGATGCAGTAATAAAGAAAATAGATAGGGAAATCTCCGAAGCTAAAAAGTTCGTCGAAGGTCTTACGGCTTACGATGTCGAAAGTGCAATTCTCAAAGCCGTAGAAAGGCTCGGAGAGGTAATCGCACGAGTAATAAAGGAGGAGATGAAAGGTCTTGCGAGAGAGATAAGGAAACTCTCTGGAGAACTCACTCCAGAGGAGTGGAAGTGGGCGTGCGTATGCTATTACTGCGGTCAGGAGCTCGCATACAAATTTTACGAGAACAAAGCCGTCGGTAAGATTTGTGCTGTGAAGCTCGAAAAACAGTGGAGGGAAAGAGGTCTCAAGCCAGAAGAGATGTGGAATCCCGACGACTACGGAGAGTGTACGGTTTGCGGTCAACTCGTAAAAGTTTTCAGGTGTAGCGGAGGTTTGATCTACTGTCTCGAACACGCTGCTGAGCTCGGGATGAAGCTCGTGTTCGACGACGAGCTCGAACCCATCAAAACGAAGGCTAAGAGCAGCGTTAAGAGAATTCTCGAAAAGTACGGCTTGAAGTAACCAAAACATTTTTAAACTTCTATGGAACAAATTATAACATGCAGGGGGATGTATCGTACCTGTTCGATGCGATACCTTCTTCGGAGATAGACGAAGCCCTCAGAATGGATTACGAAGACGCAAAGAGCACCGCCGTCCCAGTTCCAGTTAGAGACGTTAAGAGGTTGTACTTTAGGAGCGAAAAGGCTTTCGTGAGATATATTTCGAGCGTCACCGTTAAACTTCCTGCATTCAAAGTGGTAGTCCCTTCGAGTGCTGGCGTCGGTTCTATTTACTACGTCGTCGAAGTGATAGACCCATACGATGGTGAAGTTATCGCATTCTTCAGAGGTACTTATGGTTACTACGGCGAGGGTTGTCATCAATCGGCTTTCGTAGAAAAAGCTCTCAGGAGGCTCGGAATACCACTTGAAGTCAGAGATGGAGATTATTTACTATCCCTCCTGAGAATCGTTTGAGGTGTCTGGATTGAACGATTTTTTAATAGTTTTGTACATGCTCGTCGGCTCAATTCTCGCTTCTTCTTTAATAGCTGTTGATTGTGCGTGCAAGATAACGAGAAGTAGGTTGCTTACGGTAATTGCAGTTACGTTGTTTTGGCTTCCGATGTTAGTCTTAGTCATGATAATTGAGCTTTCGAAAATGGTTGTAAAAAATAGAGGTTAAAAATCAACCTTTCCTTTAGCTATTGCGTAGAGCGTGACGAGTATCGTGTTGTTCTTCGCTATCTCGGGATCCTTGAGCTTCAGAGCTTCGATCACGTCCTCTGGCGTGACGTCCCTCCTGTGTATCTTTGCAAGAGTGTACGCAATTCTGAAGATCGAGAGCTCGAAGTTCCTGTAGCTCGAATCGGTCAGCTTCGAATCCTTGCGGAGATCCATGTAAGCTCTGAGTATCTTCTTGATCTTTTCTCTCGTCTCTGCCGAAGCTCCAGGTCTGAATCCAGAGATGTACCTCAGGAACTGTGCAAGTTCGTAAGCCGATCTACCGATGTCCATCTCCCCGAAGAACTGATCGACGAGGTTGTCAACGGTTTTCTTTCTCTCTTCAATGCTCGGTTTCTTCAGCTCGAAAACGAAATCAAATCTGTCGAGTAGCTGCTTGGTGAACTTAGAGATGTCGTTTGCCGTGGCGATAACCCTCACTTCAGCGTCGAACCACTCATCTACCTTCCCGACGGTGATTTTGAACTTCCCGATCTCCATAGCCTGAAGCAATCCCTCGAACTCTGTTGCCTTGGCTTTGTCGAGTTCATCTATGAGAGCTAAACCTTTGTGTGCTCTTACCAAAGCTCCTGGCGTCGGCTCTTTTCCTCTTGCATCAGCGGTCAATCCAACCTTGCTCATTCTCAGAGCGTCGATGTATTCCGTCTTGATTCCGTAAGGAGCTAAGTAGGTGTCGATCCACCTGATGAACTCGGTCTTAGCAGTTCCTGGCTCTCCCCAAAGTAAACAGTGTAACCTCGCTCTGTGAGTCCCAGTGTCGGTCTGCGAAGCCAAAACGAGGAGAATAGCCTTCCTGATTGCGTTGTACTGTTCGCCTTGCAAGTGCGGGGCTATGAGAGAGCTTAGGTACTCCACGAGTATTCCTTGCCTCTTCAGATCTTCCCAATACTCAACCAATTGTCTAAACCTCAACTGCTGCTCTTCGAAAATCCTTTCCTCGCTCTCTTTTAACATCTGCTCTACTTCTTCTCTGATTTCCTTGGCTTTCTGCTCTTTAACTTCTTCTTGTTCTTCGATCTCTTCGAGGATTTCGTAAAACGTGTCCTCACCGAGCTCCATGATTAACCATTGTTCTAATAGTTCTTCATGTTTTTGCTCCACGTATTCGTCTTCCATTTTGTTTTGCTTAATCTCTTCGAGCTTCTTCGTCAACGGCTTACCGACGATTTCGCTGAGCTTTCTGATGTTTTCGTCGAATCTCAGTGAGCTGTCGATGAGTTGCTCCACGTCGATGGTGTCTGGGTCGATGCCGTGCTTCCTCAGTAGTTCCCTTGCAAGTTTCACTTGTAGTGGCTTTGGCATCGGCTTACCTTCTTCCCTCAAAATTTGTCGACTCATGGTTAAAAATAGTTAAAAGAAGTTTAAAAAAGTTTTGGAAGAAGTGGAAAAATTAGGAAGAAAGCATTTGCTTAACTTTCTCTATAGCCTTATCGATTAGCTCTTCGGCTAATTCTACGTCTCTCAGCTCCGTTATTGCTCCATTAGTCCACTGAGCTACGCTAAAATCCCAAATCTCTCTCCCTCTGTTGTAAAAGATGTACACATTCCAAACTTTACCTTCGCTTACCTCGAACCTGACTTTTCCCTCGTGTCCGATGTATATCGGGTTAAGGTCGCTTCCTGCCTGTTTCGTCCACGAGGCGACGGTTATTGTCGGGTGTCCGTAGTCAATTCTGTTTTTCTTGCACCACTCATTCAAAAGTTCGACCAACTCCTCAAACTTCTTTCCGATCATGGGTTAAAATATGGTAAAACAAGTATAAATATGTTTTGGTAATGCGAAAATAAAAAAGAGGTTAAAACGGATAGGGTTTTTCACGCATCAAAACGTCACGTCTGTGCTCTTTTATTTGTTCTTCGAGTTCTTTTTCCTCTTTTTCGAGGTCTCTTATGATCTGTTCGATGATTTCCTTCTCCTCTTCGTCGTCCGTGCTCTCTAATGCTTTCTTCAGAGCTTTTATTTCCATCCTTATGATCTTAAGCTTACTCAACAAGTATTTAGATTGCTGAACTACTGGGTCGTTGTCGGGGTTGTAAAAGTATATACAGCTTCCGCATCGTCTTAATCCACATTCCTCGGGTCTAAAGTTTTCTTCAACCTCCGTACCGAAGTAATAGCTTTTTGGGTTGTCGCAATATCCAGGCATAACCAACACCTCAGTAAAAATAGGTTAAAAAAGGTTAAAAAAGTTTTGGTTATAGTTTTGGCTTGATGGTATAGAGCAAAGCCATCAAGTTATTTACAAGTCTAAGAAGCTCTTCGAACCTCAGCGGTATAGAACAAGTCTCTTCATCGTTATAGTGCACAAGTCTTATTAGGTCGTTCTCTTCATCAACGATGGCTTTTATACTTCTGCCGTGGAAGTCGTAGCATAGCTTAACCTCCTTCATTGTGAGCACCTCGAAAAAATTAAAGGGAATTCTCGAAGTCGATTATTGTATTCACGAGGTTATACAGGAAGTCGGCGGTTTCGTTAACGTTCATGCTTAAGATCCTTTGCCATTTCTTAAATGCGTTCTTGCAGCCGTTGTAAGCTCTCAAGCATGCCTTAACGCTCTCGTATCCGAAAGCCTTACAAAACTCATCTATGTCGTCGTATTCGTACCAACTTAAGGCATCTTCTCCAAAACACTTAACGCACGTCAAAAGGTCTAATGAGTCGTCATAGTGCACTTTCCAGTTTTCGTATTCGTGAACTGATCCGTAGAAGTAAAACGTCGTTTTCTTTCCGTTCTTTGCGTTTCTTAAAACTATCTCGTGCCTGAAAACGACCGCATTTTCGACGAACGGGCTTAAGACCTCCTCGCTCTTCCTCTCCCAAGCCTCAAGCTTTATGCCGTCGATGTCGATGATGATTTTCGTCTTCTCTCTTTCTCCTCTCGTTTTGAATTCCTCGACCTTCAACCATTCGGGATATACCACTTCCTTCATGAGTAAAAGTAAGGTTAAAAAAGTATAAAAAAGTTTTGGTAACTAAACAAGGAAGGTAAAAATCTTACCGCACGCTTTACACTTTGCGGAGTATTCGCTTATTACCACTCCTTCGCCGTCTTCGTAGCTTCCGCAATAGTCAAAAACTTCCGTGCTCGAACTCCTGCACTTAGGACATGGCGGGGCTACCACCATAACCAACACCTCCGAAGGCTTGGCAATATAGGGCTTGCCAACAGGAGCAGATCGGCGGGCGAAGGCTAAACATTCCTTCATGCATCATTCATTATCTATTTCTCTCTTTCTGCTTATTAACTTTTTTAGTAACATGCGGAAAATTTCCGAAGGTTACTGAGCTAACAAGTGGAGATTTTCCACATGTTACTAAAATTGCTTATAGATATAGGAGCGATAAAAAAATGATGGATTGATAAAATGCCCTCTAAAGCCCTCAGCTTCCCGCTTTCGCCAGTTCGCCCACTCTCCAGCCCGCTATTTGCCCAAGCCCTCTGAGGCGGTTTTTTGCCGAGCCGAAATAAAAAATTTTCAGCGGAACGAAGGATCTCGAACTTTCGCATCCTCTCTTTAAGAACGACGCAAGGTGTGCACGGTTTAGCAAGGTACGTTTTCGGAGGTCTTACAGGTCGGGGTCGAAGAAAATCTTTTACGAGACGAAAAATACACGAACGCATTATAAAAATAGATTTATGCTTCCTTCAGCCAAGCTCTTTGTTTAGCTCTCAAGCCAGATGCTAACCTTGTCGAACTTGCAGTTCAGCTCGTTGACGACCTTCTTGAGATCTCTGTCGGTCGTTACGACATCTCCAGCGGGAGTTACGCCTACGGCAATCTTCATCGGCTCGACGTTGAAAACCATACCCTCGCTGTCCGCAAGCTCAAGCTCCATGCTGCTTACGTACTTCGAGATGGTGTAAATCACCTCTCCGAGCTCCTCGAAAACCTTCGCAGAAATCGGAAGATCCCAAACCATCCTAACCTTCATGTTAAAAAATAGGTAAAAATGGTATAAAAAAGTTTTGGTAATCTGTTTTGGATTGGATCTGTTTGCTCCGACAAAGCTCGAATCGAACCGCTGACATGACCTGACCATACAATGATTTATGCGGTATGCGGACTCGATTAGGTAAGGAATGGCTTGGTACGCTGAATTTGCGTGAGCGGAATCGGTATTGTTTGAAACGCTGGAATGACGTTGAAAGATGTGGCAAGGTTCGTGGAAACGAAATGACGTTATTAGCACTGCTTTTGCTCGAAATGCTGGTATGATACAGCCAGAACGTATCTGGAATTAAGTGAAATGCGGACGCAAATCGAATCGAAGTTGTATGGAATGCCGAAATGATAGGATGGGAGACTACAGAATTTGCAGAAACTACATAATAGGATCTGGATCGGATAGGTTTGCAGACACGACACGCCTCGCCTTTATTTGATGTGCGGAAATGACCCTGTGCGATGCGAAGCTGTCTGGCAAGGGGAAGCGACCTGACCTGATGTTGCCTGATGTTGCCTGTTGACATTATATTGTTGGGCTCAGATTGACTGGGGCTGCCGAATTGAACATTCAAGACTCTAATAGACTCTGTTTGCAGACGTGCTCCCGAAGAGATGTACGAATGGAGTCGGATGGGTTCGAGGCTACCTTGTTCGCAGAAGTTAGAGTAGCCGAGTTGGATAGAAATGGACTGCTGGGCAGAGTTTGAGAGATTCGAATTGAAAAGAAACGCAGGAGAGAGTATAATAGGCTGGGGAGGGTTAGATTTGCGGAAACTACGTGGCTCTATTTGATAAGAAGGTGCTTGTAGGAGGGAAAGGGATCTAAGCTGTGTTAACTTGGCTGGTTGGTCGAAATGGCAATGTCTTAAGAGACGTGAAACGATACTAATTGTGGAGCCGATTTGGACAGAGATTAGCGAAAAGGAAAGATAGGATGTGCGGATTTTGCGAGGGAAGAATTTACGTGATGTGCAGACACTAAGTGAGGCTGGTCGCCACTGCTTTACTTTGATTGGCTTGTCGACATGAAAAGGAAGGACGATGTGTTGTACGAATTGCGGATTTTGTCTGGTAGTGCGTGGAGCTAATCGTTGTGGTTCTACGTGCCGAATAGAAAAGACTTGGTTGTGTCTGAAAAGTTTTGCCGACAATAAACTAAGCGAATAGACATGTCCAGAAAAGCCGAAGGTACTCGGTGCGAATTTATCTGATTGGTGGAGGCGATATTCTTTGAGTCTAAGAGAATCGTCGAATCGTGTCGAACGACTTGAGCTGACTTTACGAGGAAGGGTACGCTGATAAAACTCTATTCGATCTTCGTAGACTCTGCGAGAAAGGATAAGCTGGCAAGAGTTGACAGTACACGAGTCGACGTAGGATTGACACGCCGATTTTGCACTAACTGAGTCTCTCAGACAAGACAGGCGGATCGGAGCGTACACTGCTGTACTTGAGAAGAACTGCCGTAAGGGCTCTGGAAGATGCTGATCGAGAGGGCAGGAGTTTATACGTGGAATAGACGAGGGACTGAGTAGGTTAGAAACTACCTGATATGCGGGATGGAGACGAACCGCAACGTAAAGGCATGGCTTGAAGTGCTGAATAGAACGTGCTGGACTCTGCATGACAGTAGTAGATACGCCGATGCGAGAGTGATTTGCTGTACTTGATACGCTGAGTCGAAGAGGATTTACCGTACTCGGTTCGCTGATGCGAGTAGATGTGGTATTACGCTCCACGAATCGCTGAGTTGAAGTGGTTCTGTACGCTCCTACCCTCCCCGATATGACCTGCGGATTCGGAGAGATTTGACGAAGAGCGAGATGAATGGCAGAAATGGTCGTATCAGATCCGAGGAGGAGGGGGTTGGATAGCAGATCCGCATCGAGTAGAAGAGATTTGGATAGCGGACAAGACTTGAGATTAGATGGGTCTGGCTGAGAAGCAGAATCGGACGGATAATAAGTAGTACAGTTCGTCGAGAGGACACGTACTGCATCGATTAGAAAAGAGGAAGTTAACGGAATCATAAAAAATTAGGGTTACTGGACTTCTTCGATCTCTATGTCAGCCTGACCTTCCTGCAAGCTCCTATCACCAAGGAAACCAATATCTCCCCCAAGCTGCTTTATGATCTCAAGATTTTCCTTCGTGAAGAGCTTGTCGGCAACCTTCTTGAACGCCTTGATCCTGAAGGAGAACTCGCACGGAGCGTTTATTACCTCGCTGACCTTCACGCTGCTCCTCTGACCCTTCGGAGTTATGACGGTTATCGGATTCACGACCTCTCCGTCGGCTTTCTTTATCACGCTACCGTTCCTCATGAAGTAGATCTTGTCTGGCTCGACGAAGACTCCGTGGTTTATCATTTCCCTGTACCCTCTAACCCCGATCATCCTGAAAATCTCCTTGAGCCAGCCCTTGATCTGCCTCGGAGTCATGTAAATTCCCTTCTCATCCCTCAGGAAGATGTTCCTCTGGGAGGTCGGGGCTTCTTCCTCCATAGCCTCCATCGTCTCCGCATGCAGAGCCAGAAGCTCCTGCTTCAAAGCCTCCTCCTGCTCCTTCGACATCTTCTCCTCCCTGGCTTCCTTCTTGGCAACCCACTTCAGAGCCTCTGGATCCTCTGGGAAGTTCGCCACAATCCTTCTCCTTATTTTGCACTTAACCTCGTATACCTTATACACCTCGCTCATGTTTAGTAATGGTTTAGTATAGTATAAAAATGTTTCGGATTAGACGTACCCAGCGGTTGCCACTCCGCTGATGAGCTCGGTCTTCAGCGAGTTGTTCTTTCGATCTACCCAGACAACCACTGTGTATTCCTTGACTGACGAGTGCTTCCACTTTTTCTGATGTTTTTCGAGAGTGTCTTTCTTCTTGAAGATCTCCCCGCACTCGCATTGGTACACTGGAAGGTATAGCCTAACTGGCATAGAATCACCTCAGAACAAAATGCAGTCGGAGCACACGTCGTTCTCAGAACCGTCATCGACATCCAGAACTTTTCCTCCGAAAACCACGCACTTCTTCTCCACGAGCTTCAGCCCGAGGTGTTCAAGAACGCTCTTCGGAAGGCGTTTAAGATCGTCTTTCAGACAGACGAAAAACTCGAACCCTTGCTCCATATCAATAATTAGTCAAAAATAGTTTAAAAAAGTTTTGAATTGTTAAAGTCTCAGGGCTTTGAGTATCTTCTTGACGTTGACCTTTCGGATCTTTCTCGTGAGGATGCTTGACCTCTTAGTTACGAGAGTCACCTGGTTTTTTCCGTCGTCAACGTAATAACTTACCACTCTTCCGTCTGGAAGTTCAACTATGTAGTCAGTCAACCCTCACCACCTCCTTAAACACCACGTAAGTATCTTTCCTCATGTCGTATTTAATCACCACGTACCTGCCCTTCGCTGGGTATTCTCTCAGGAAAGTTTCGACCGCTCTGTTAGTATATTTCATTACGTTGTCAACAGTCGATCTCCAGTGGTCTCCGAAGTTGGCGATAAACGACTTCACAACCTCGTCGATCCTACTCGGCATCCCGAGAGAATGCTTTATTTCCTCCCCAATAACGTCCGCAAGCCTAAAAGTTACCTCGTCGTAAGCCTTGAAGTAAGGCATCTCTATCGAGCTCACTTTATAGTAGAAGTAGCTCATTTTGAGGTAGGTCAGCGGATAAATGTGGAGCCCATACTCGTCTATCTTACCGACCATGAGAGCTGGTGGATCCACGTTGAGGTCGTCGAAATCCAGCAGGTAGAGCGACGTGCTCCTGAACTCCTTCGTGAGGTCATCAGTAAGACTTCTATCGGCATTTATGTAACCTCTCACGCACCCGTTATCAATTCTTTCGAGTGCACTCCTGTATTCTCTGTTAACTTCGAGAGCGAAAACAGCCACGTCTTCGAGAGCCCTCTCGAAGTTCTCCGAAACGTCGTCAGCACTTCCGTAGATTGCGTACCCGTAGGTGTGAGCTATCTCGTGAACGTAAGCCCTATCATCGTCTTTTATGTTGACGTATGCGACGTTGTTCACGGCATGAGATCTACCTATTATCGGTACGAGGTCGAGCTTCTTATCCCTCGGGACGTACCTCCTGTCGTTTATGAACTTGATTAAGAGTCTGAACTTTCCTAACTTATAAAGGGACGAGAATCCGAGAGATTCTTCGTCTACGACTTTTGCCTTTCTTACAGTTCGCTCAACAGACTCTATGACGAATTCATCAGCCTTCTTTAGAATCTTCCCGAATACGTACTTGTACCCCGATGGAACGAGTATCACGATCCCTCCTTCGTGACCTACAGCTGGAACTGCATCAAGGTCTGTCAAATCAGAGTACGCACTAATGCCTCTTTTCTTTACGAAATCTCTGAGAAGTTCGAGGGTTTTTGCAATGTTTGGATCGCTCTCGTCAACCGCCCAGAAGCTCAGACCGCCTTCGAAGTACTTTTCGGCATCGCTCATCGTGTAATACGTAACTCCACCGTACTCTTTCATCCACGTATTGTTCTCAACGAATTCCATGAATGCTTTCGGAACTCTAATTAATACGTCTCTAACCTGCTCGTAAAGCTGGCTCGAAGAGGCAACGTTAGTCCTGTTTGGATCGAGATCCAGCCACCAGAGATTGTAAGTGTAGTAGAACGGTTTCCACGTAATCTCTTTACTCTCGTTAACGTATATGTCTCTAACGTAGAGCTTCGTACTTTTTTTATCCTTGAAGACCATGTTCGGCATGTCTCTGATGTTCACTCTACCGATCAGTTCGAGATCTTCGTTCATCTTCCAGTAGACTTTCTTTAGCATGTCTTTGGGTAGCTTCCATCCGTAAATGAGCACGTGAGTTCCGCTTATATCTACTTTACTCCTTCCGAAGACGACGAGGTAAGCGTCCATCGGAGGGTAGTAAACAGTCTTGAACACTACGTTCCTCGTGAAGAAGTAGACTGGGTGTCCGTTAATTGCGAATACGAGCGTCGCAAGGTCGAGTCCTTCACCGAAGTGTCCTCTCATCCACTCTGGCTTTTCCGACCCTCCGATGAGAAAAGCCCTCCACGTGATCCCCCTACCTCTGTCGATTACGTGCGTGCCGAGAGATGATACCTCAATTCTAACGTTTATGCCATCGTATCCGTATTTCTCGTGCTCTGCATCGAGGGCGTTCTGAAGGATCTCACGGAATGCTATGAAGAGGTCGAGTCTCCTTCGTGTTGCGTACTTTTCGAGAATCGGGAGAGACCAGATGATCTCGAACTTATCTATGTAGCTGGAGAGGTTCTTCGGAATTTGCGTTGCAAACTTAACGAGTTCTGGAGATTCAACCTCAAGATAGTCTGCGAGCTTGAACCCTCTTATGGCTGCTTCCTCTGGAGGGATCCCGTAGTACGAGAAAACATCTTTCGGCATGAAAAAATATAAGATGAAATTAGATTAAAGTTTTGCCCGCTCGAAGTGTGCACAGACTGGCTTCAGAAAGAACCAATACCTCTCGAAACATGTTCTGCAATCCCCAACTTCGTCGCATATCGATTTTAACCCCTTCGAGCATCCGAACCCGTCGAAGAAGCGACAGTTGCAGCACACTTTCCTAACTTCGTTGAGCTTGTCGTGATCGATTACAGGTTCCATGGTTTACCTATTACTTCTCCTTCGATAAACATCTTTCTCCTGTGCTCGTCTCTCAAGGAATACGAGGTCTTAACGAGCACTTTGTTAATACCTTCGCTCACGAGCTCGGCATCGAAGTTAACGTCCTTGTCGAAGAACTCGAATAGAGCGAGCATAGCATGGTACTCCGAGTTTATACCGTACCTCTTCGCCAAGTCGCAAGCTTCCCTCAGATACGTTCTCGGAGGAAGATCCTCGAAGAAGAACTTGACCTTCTCGTAGTTGAAGACGTACTTCCTCTTACCCTTCCTTATTATCAGCAAATCGCCAACCTTCTCGTACTCGAACTTGCTCTTCCTCAAGTCTACGTTTTTCTTCGGCTTCGGATTGTCGTTTGCGATATCTTCGACGCTTTCCTCTGGTTCTGGATTACTGTGGTTGTTGAAAATATTGCCAAAGTCGTAGTCGAACTCCAGCTTGAATCCCCAGCTCTTCTCTGGAGAAATCCTCACCTCGCTCTTGTCAACTCCGAACAGCTCGCAAACTTTTTCGGCAACGAAGTTAACGTCGTCGAGCGTTTTGCACTCCGTGAATACCTTGATCTTCTTCTCCCTCCTGTTGTAGACGATTGCTGACCCCTTCCTGAGGATCTCGAATAAAGGATTCATCCTCCTTCACTCTCCCCGACAAGACTGTTAAGAGAGCTTAGGAAAGACCAAATCGAATACTGGAGTTCGAGTTCGCTCTTGGCTTCGAGAGATTGCTTTATGAAAATCCTGAACAGTTCGAGCCCCCTAAGATACTCCTTGACGAGCGTCAGTTTCATTCCGTACAGCGGGTCGTTCTCGTCCAAGTTTTTAACCATCTCGACTATTTCGTCGTAAATCTCCTTCATCCTCCCGACGACTTCCTCCTTACTCATAATACCACCTACTTATGGTTCTTTACGAGAACCCTAAACGGCACCCTGTAGAACGATGCGAGCTTCCTGATCTTCTTTCCTCCTTTACCGATGATTCTTCCAGCCTGTTTCTCGTTCTCGACTTCGAGGGCGAGGTACACTTTTACTCCGTATTTGGCGAGGACTTCCTTCAACTCCGAAGGGTCTTTCGGGAGCTCCCTTATCACGAGAGTTCTGAGCGGAGAGTCCTTCACGTCGTTCCAGTCAACGATGGCATAGATCAACCCAGCAGCTCTGTGCATGGTTATGGCGGATCCACTCAAAATCTTCAGAGTTAGTTCTTCGTCGTTGGCTATAATCTCTCTAAGATCGGGTTGTCCCTTCACCTCACTCATCGAGACCCTCCTTAACGAGCACGATTACTTTCTTCGGATCGAGTTCCTTCAAATCTTCAATGCTCGAAATCGAGTAAAAAGACACGGAGTCTCCGACATCTATGTCGTAGTTCTCCGCCACGACCTTCGGAATTGTTACGGCGAGCGAGCTTCCTCTAACGTTCACCTTACTTCTACCCAGCCAGATCATTTCTCATCCTCCTCCTCGACTGGTATCAGCACTTTCAAAAGCGGATACACTTTACCCTCCTCAATCACGTCGAGCACTATCGTCCCCTTCGGAAGGTCTGGTAACTCTATAATTCTCCTCTTTATCTTCTCCTTCGTCCTCTTCTCGCACACCACGTAATCTACCCTGTACTTCTTCCCCACCACCATCACCCCCAGCCATTTTAAGCAAGAAATCAAACGTCGTAACAGTGTTGGACTTCATGAACGAAGCGATCCTGTCGGCAAGCTTGACGACGTTCTCGACCTTCACGTTTATCTTTACGGTAGAGTACGGAAAGTAAAACGTTACTGCCTCGTCCTCGACGACGACTTCGTAAGCTTTGGAAACGTCCAAGACCACTACTTTCCTTCCTTCCCCTTCGACCCCAAAAACCAATATCAAGCTGCCACCCCCAAGAACTCGAACAACGACTTGTTCTCCCTTCTCCTTCTCTCTTCCCTCGTAAGTCTTCTCCTCTGCACGTAGTCTACCACGTGAGCGACGGCTTTGCTCTTCATTTTGACTGGAACTTCCTTGACCGCCCTAACTTTACCTTCGTCAAACTCGACCCTAACGAGACTCCTCGTGAACGGTGCTTCGACCTCGACCTGAGGGTAGATCAGAGTCAACTTTCCCCCGACGAACACTTTTACCTTTTCACCAAACTCAACGACCTTTTCCTTGATCACTTTAGCAACCGTTTCAAGATCCGCCGAGGTCGTTGCGACGGCACTTATAACGTAAGATCCGCAAGCCCTTTCTACCCTGAGCTTTCCAGTAGAAATTATCTTCGCAGAAACTCTCGGATCGTCGTAAACGGCTTTTCTCAACTCGTCTGAGCAGCTCAGATTGACCCACTCAACCGTAAAAAATCCGAAAATCCTTGCAAGTTTTCTTTCTTCCCCTCCGACTTCTTTCCTAACGAGCTGAGCAAGGTAGATCTTCTCCCCCCATCGAAGTTTTCCGAGCATGTTCAGTGGAATCGCTCTCGAAACTCCGTATTTCCTCGCTTCTCTAACGAAACTCTCGATAGAATAGAGCTGGCTTCCCACGTAGTGAAGCCAGACTTCGCCCATGATAGTAACTAAGATGCAACATATATAAGAGTTTCGGTACTACTTAAGTTACTCCCACTTCTTTAGTTCCAGCCACTTACTCAGGTATCTGTAAAACAGCGTAATGGCGAACGTAACGATAGCTGCAACTAAGGCAAAAATTAAAGAATCTATAAATTCGTCCTTAGTCCAGACTCCGAGAATTCTCCGTTCCGTCATAGGATCTTTCTGAGTATCTTGAATACTATGACTACGATTACTGCGAGCACTATCAGCCACAGTACTCCTTCGACAAGCGGTTTGACTTCTTCCTTACTCTTTCCGAGCAGGGTTGCGAACAGGCTCGCTATCGGATCCGAAACTGGGTCGAACACACCCATTCTCACCACCTCACTTAAGCAGGGACACTATCAGCACGAACACGAAGAACACAGCTATACCGATTACGAGCATCCTTGCCTCCTCTGGGGTTATTCCGAGCAGAGATGCAATCGAATCGAATATCGTCCTCTGCTGAGTGTACTGCTGCCTCTTCTTCAGATAGTCTGCGTACTCCTCTGGAGTTATCGCACCCTGTTCGTATAATTCCTTCATGTCACTTAAAGCTTGCTGTTCGGTCTGAGCTGCAATTCTCTGAGCGGTAGCGGTTTCGTAGAGAGCCCAAGAGATGAGCACGAACCCGTACACTGCAAGACCTACCACTATGAATATCGCCAGAGCAGCCAGCGGACTAATAGGTGATCCCGTCTTCTTGAGGTACACGAAAACCCACGCCTGTCCGTCTGGCACCTTACCTACTGGCGTAGTTTGCCCTGGCTTTGCGAGGGTTGGTGTTCCTACAAGCTGCCACCCTATGGCACTCCCGAAGAAGTTTATAACCTTCGCAAATGCCTGAGAGACTACCGAAGGTAAAGCAGATTCGAGCCCGTCCCAGTTAGCTCCAGGAAGTGCTGCGAGTTTGAGCACGAGGAAGTGAGTAGCTTCAGCGGGAGCTTCTATAGGTTTAGCCAGCCTGATGTAAAACGTCACGACCCATCACCCCAAGGAATCCGTCTGAACCCACCTACTCCCGTCCCAATAATACACGTAAAAAACCAAATCCATGTCTGAGCTCGCTTTGAAGCTCCCGAGATCAGTGTCGAGCGTCTGTCCAGCCGAGACGTTGTACTCTTTCCACAGCAACCCTTTGTTACTCTTCCAATCCCACAGCTGAACCCCTATCTTTCCAGCGTCACCGTTGTTCACGATTCTAACGTGTGCGTAGAGAGTTGTCCCTGCGTCGACGCTGATCGTCTGCCCAGCGTAGTATCTGACGGGTTCGAGGTAAGGATAATACTCTATGTACGTCCCGTTTCTGTCAAACTTTGGGTTCGGTGGCACCTCACCTCACCTTCAGGTAGCCTATAGCCTCATACTTATCCCTGATAGCCTTCTTCAACCACCACGGAGTACCGTAGCTGTCGGTCTGAACCCACTTGGCTCCGTCCCAGTAGTACGCTATGAAGCTGAGATCCATGTCCGCATTAACCGTGAAAGTTCCGAGAGATTCAATTCTTTGCTGACCCCCAGCGAGAGTGAACTGCTTGTTGAGAATCACTTTTCCACTCTTCGAATCGTACAACTGTACCGCTATAGTCCCATCCCCTCCCTGGTTCTGCACACCGTAGTTAGCTCCAACAGTTGCTCCTTTCTCAACCGTAAGAGTCTGTCCAGCGTTAATCACCGTCGTCCCGTAAGTCAGAAAGCACCTATCTCTTATGAGCACTGGCTTCGGAGGCTGTACAGCCTTTATCCTGACGTAGAACGTCAACCCATACCACCCCCCGAATGTTACTTCTTTATAATTTTTCAATCAAAGTAATTTATAATGCTTTCTTCACAACCCACCTTGTCCGTGACGTAGATGTTTCCATCAACAGACTTGTAGGCGACGTGAAGCTCGTAATCCGCATCTCCGCTCGGTGTAAACGTGATAGAAGGCGTCCAAGTCTCTCCTTTGTTCATGTACTTGCTCGTGTACCTAACATACTTGTTTGCTCTCGCATCGTAGACGTAGAAGTAAACGTCTCCAGCCCCTCCGTTGTTTACGATCGTAGCTTTGGCAGTTATCGACGTTCCTGGAGGAATCTCGATTGTGCTTCCCGCATTGTACCTCGTTCCACCCACCTCGAACCACGCATCCTGGAAAACTGGATTGGGTAACTCTGGACAGACAGCCGTAACGAAGAACTCCCAGGAAGCTGCTGGATATCCCGAAGTGTCTGGCTCGGTGTTTATGTGGCAGTACCTCAATTTTTCTCCACATAGGTAGTGGGCTTTCCAGTCGGGAGCAGTTGTAACGAACTTGAAGTATCCGTTCGAGTCCGTTTTGGTGTGGACGTACGGCATGGATCCCATGATGAAACCCATGGAGATCCATGCATTGGGTACTGGAGATCCATCTCTGTACAGCTTCCCTTCTATGACTACCTGGTCTCCTGGGTAAACTGGTGCGTAGTCCTCTACTTCAACACCGTTCACGAGCATCCTGAGACCGACCCAGTAGTAGTTTCCAGCGGGAAGTGGTTCTGGATCCCAAATGTAGAAGGTCTTGTAATGTCCGCTTCTCTTTATGTTTGGGTCTGGAGGTGTTGCGATAACGTCTATGAAGTACCCTCCGTACTCGTAAACGGTAAAAGTCTTCGAGAAGAAGCCAGACGAGTTCGTGTACGTCGTAGCTTTAATTCCGTTGAAGTTGATGTCCACTCTGGCGTTGGGTATAGGTTCTTTCGTGTCGTACCTTCTAACGTATCCAGAAACCACTACGTTGTACGGAAGCCTGCCAGTCACTTCGGTTGGAGGAGAGATTAGTTCGACCTCCGAATACACCATAATCTTTCACCACCCACACCCCCACTTATCTACGACGTAAACCTTCCCATCAAGCGTTTGGTAAGCTACGTGAAGCTCGTAATCCGAGTCCGACTTCTGCACGACGCTTAACGAGGCATTCCAAGTCTCTCCTTTCCTCATGAACTTACTCGTGTTCTTCACGTACTTCCCCGTCTTGGCGTCGTAAACGTAGAGATACACAGTTCCATCGGCACCTTGGTTGACGATCACAGCTTTAAAGACGATAGTTGCTCCAGAATCTACTTCCACCGTCGTATTTGCGTCGTACCTCACTCCGTTAACCTCTATCCAGGCATCCTGAAACACGGGTTTAGGAGTCAATTCTACTCCGCCAGTAACCGTTACTGGGATGCACATCAAAAGATTATTAGCTCAAAAAGATTTAACGTTTACCTCCGAACCAGTTGTCGTAGAATCCTCTGCAAGACAGGACGACTTCTTCCTTACCGAGTACTCCAGCACTCAACCTAATAGTCAGTGGGAACGTCAGCACTCTCTCCTTAACCAATTTAATTTGAGACGCATTTATAACGCACAAATAATCAAAATACGCTGACTGCTTAATCGCATAAACTTCGAGCCGATCTCCTGGGTTTACGTTTAATAGATTAAATGCGAGATCTTTGCCGAGAGAGGATGACCACTGCCTTCCTATCGAGGTTCCGTTGAGGTAGACTTCGACACCACCGCAGTAGGATATCGACTTCTGAAAGAGCAACATGAAGTTCCCTGCTTCTCCGAACGTGTAATCGAACCATTTTACCTTAGAAGTTCCAGACGGGATGGTTCTGCTCGTGGTTGGAAACACGTAGTAGTCCATCAGCAAATCTCTCGCATTGTACGACGAGCACGAATACACTTCGTACTCTATGAAATGCGTTCCTTCTGGAAGCAACATGTCGTAACTTGAACCAATCGTCGGAGAGCCCAAACACTCCGATGGAGGATATACCGTGACTAAAGCCTTATCAGAATAGATCGGAATTACCTTAAATACGACTTTTATCTTGTTCCTTGGCTGAGTTTCGAGCAACGGATGTGGTAATTCGACCCACGCTGTTTTTATCTGCTCACCATCAGACCACACGAGATCTCCGTTGACGTATACCTTTTCTATCGAGAGTAGTTTCTCTGGAAGCGTGTTTCCATTGGCAAAAGCTTCAAGGCATAAGTTTCCTCCAGGAATGTTGTTTGGAACGGTCAGAGTTTTCTGAACGTTTGTTTCACCGAGCTGCGAGAATTCCTGCCACTTCCAAATAGTTGCACCAGAGAGAACATCCTTAATCTCCACTACTACGTACTTCGCCCCTTCGTTGTTGTAGATGTCTAAGTTTACGTTTACAGCGTCCCCTGGATTAAAACTCTTAGGGGAGATGTCGATTAGCTTTGCGTAGATTCCCACGGTGGATTACCTCCACCACAGGTCTGCATGTTTGGTTACTTTCTTGACTCTTTCGAAGTATCCGTCGACGTGTTCCCCAGTCTCTGGGTCGTCGTAGCCGTACAGATATTTCTTTATCTCCTCAGCCACTTGCTCTGGAGTTAAGCTCTTGGGTAAGACTAATTTGTGCGTAACCACCTCTTCAAACTCCACCAACAAATTATCCGCATCGTACTCCGAAACCTTAACAATCCTCCCATCTGGAAGAGTTACCTGCTTCATACAGACACCACCCTAAACGGTTTTCTAATAACTGGACGAGGATTACCTATGAAAGTAGCCTGAACTCCACTAATCTTATCGACTGGGGTTTCTCCTTCATAAACACCATCCAACACAGTCCAGAATATCAACCCGTCTCTTGGTGGGTCAAACCAGCCTTCATCGCTTATTTGCTCTATTTCGCTCTCGCTAATCGGTCTGTCGTAGACCATAGCTGCTAAGACTCGTCCGTGGAGTGGGTATCTGTACGCTACAGCCTTACCCCCTACTATAGGATTAATTGCAAACGAACCAGCATCGCCAATGTCTGTTCTTAAGTTATGATCGATAATAACTCCGTTACTTGCCAAGTAAATATGTTCCTCGTTACCGTTCATAATACCAACTCCAGTATATATTTCACCGTCCTGTAAATCAACATTAGTTGAAATAGCTTTCCACGTTCCGTCATTGTTGGTAAACCTGAGTTTCCTATCCCATGGCTGATTCCACAACATCAATTGGTCGCCTCCAAATGGACTAAAGACACAATTTCTACCGTAGGTTTGTTCGCCACCCTTCTGTAAACGATCGATGGCGAACACTGCCACAACAGAACAATAGTTAAAATCAAGCGTTTTGTTTATGTTAAACTGCATACCTCCATTGTCGAAGTACCACCCTCTCCTCACTGGCGTAACCCACTTGCAGTTGTACATTCTTCCGTGGTTGCCGTATCTGCTATGATCTTTGGCTACTACTCCCATGTTTTCGTTTAGAGGTATCCAGAGAACTAACCCACCCTCGTCTGGGTTTGTAGGGTTTTTGAATATCTCCCTTCGTTCTGAAGAGCTCAAGAATCTGTTGTACAAGTACACTCCAAGAATCTCTCCGTTAAAAACATCTGCTGGTGCTATCGACCTCGCCCCTATCGTTACTGGGTAATTGTAAACTCCCAACCTACCAGCCGTAATTGTAACAGTTTCCTCGTCGTAGTCCTTCCAAAACGTAACTATCCCGTCTGATTTCCAAGATACACCAACGAACTGTACTTCGTTCAATGTCGGGGTAAATGAGCTCGATCTATATATGGCAGTACCGTCCTCAAGCGTAACTCCAAATTGATAATACCCACTATCAGTTATGTGAAAACCATACGGAAACCTGTAATACCTCGCCAAAATCCCTTGGTACTTATCCATTCTTCTCGGAATGACAAAAGCAGCTATCGTAAGCTCGTCCCTGATATCAAAAATTGAGTTGTAATCAACCTGTATGTAGCTACTGTACCCATTGAAGTTAGCTCCGCTGATCTTCATCAAACCCACCTCGCATTACGTATTGTACCATAGTTCCCGTTACCACTCATATCTTCAACTCTTGAACCGTGACCTCTATTAAACCTGTACCACAGCACTAAGTTCTGTCTCGCTGGCGGGTCGTCTGGGTTGTCGTAGAGCTGTTCCATCTCAATTTGAGACAATACGTAATCCTTCCAAATCCATGCAGCTCCGACAATGTCCTTACTGTATCTTCCTATATAACATTCAGTTATGGCTTCTGCATCTGGGAGACTACCGCTACTCTCCATTACCCCATCAACCCAAATACTACCTATTCCATTTTCGTAAGTTATTCCTATCAGATGAAAATCTCCTTCCAATTCGCTCAAAGTTGTACTTGCCGTAATATAATACACTCCTGCAGGATCTGTTCTATAAAACCTCACGACATCTCCGTTCTCAGCTGTCGCTATCAGCCATCCTCCCACCTTGAACGTATACTTTCCTATTAGCCATTGGTTATTAGATGTCGATACTATCCTCCCCATTCTTTTCCAAAGTACACATACCGTGAACTTACCAGTTAGAGCCAAACTAACATTTTCATTCACCAGAACATAACTGTTGCTTGAACCTAAAAACCGCAATCCGTAGTGCTTTCTCACGCTCCATCTCGTATTATTCAGCCTGACTCTTTGATTCGTAACTAATTCCCTCTCGAAAAATCCCCAACTCTTCTTAAATTCAAAGTCTGCTACCAAACCATTGGTTATCTTCTGTCCATTGTACATAGCCATAACGTCGTCCTGCGTCATCCAGACATCTTTGTAAACTCGGACGTACTTTAGCCAACCGTTGTAATTCTCACCACTCCCGTACGCAAGCTGTCCCACCCTTAAAGGAGTTGTAGTATTAAAATCCCCGACATCGCCAGTAGTTCCTCCCACGTAGCTCCCGTTCAAATATATTTCGAGCGTTGATCTGCTTCTACTATACTGAACAAACGCATGTTCCGTTTCGCCTTCGCTAATATCTACGATACTGCTTATATTCGTTAAATCACCACCTATTGCAAACTCAAGTTTCGTGTTATTCGACCTCGTTCTAAGAGTGAAACCCTTACCACCAGCAACAAACGCATTGTCTCTCTTATCTACAATATCGGTAAGCGTTCCGACAGCACCTACTCCTCTAAACACTACCTCAATCCCAACGCTGTCGTTAAACACCAAGTTATCGTTATGAGGGATTTCTAAATAAGCCGATCTGTGTTTTTCGAGAAAAACCCCCAATTCCTTCCACCTCTAAGCCTTGAACTGTCCAGTAACGCTAAATGTGAAGCTCGGAGTCGTCCCAGTTATTTCCCACCTCGCTCTTATGTAGCGGAAAGCCATGTCGTTCTGCGTCATTTCGTACCACACCGTAGTTGGAGCCGTGATCATACCCACGTCTGGATCTGCCGACGTGTCGTACAGAGTTTTGTATTTTCCGCTCACCTCGTCTTTTCCTTCGATAACGACCTTCAATCCCTCACCAGCAGCGAACGTTCCGCTAACCGCTGTAACGTCTATACAAATAACCCCAGTGATGAATCTTTCTATATCTACGTCCGTACCCGTCCCCGTGGCGGTCTCCGCTCCGCTCGCCTTCAAAGTTACCGCTTCTCCCCAGTGGCTCTGAACATCTACTGGAGTTAATATCTCCGCCTGGCTGACGTTGACTCCGAGGTTCTTCGTCACGCTGTCTATGTTCAGATCCGTCGGCTTGAGTAGCTCGTCGAGCGGAATGTTGCTGACGACTCTTCCTTTCTCATCTACAATGACGATTCTCGTTCCGCCCCCAGTTGCCATGATGCGACCCTCACATCTTGCACACGAATATCTCCACCTGATCTCCAGCAGCTGCTGCCGAACCGAGTGCGATGCCGATTATCCTTCCATGCTCGCCAGCAGAGTCCGAGCTCGTGTTGATGTTCTCCGCAGCAGCTCCGCTCTCCACGGTGACGTAGACGTTCGTAGCCTCCACGCCGTCTCCTCCGACGACCTTCTGAGTGGCACTCGTGGTCGGAGCAGCGTCGGTACCAGAGTTGCTGAACGCCACGTGGCTGTGGGCTGGCATAGTGTTTTCAGCGACAACCCTTCCAGCGGTCGAAGCAGCTCTAACTCTGTCTCCAGGGTTTATTGGTCCGTCGGCTATTACCGTAGCCTTACCGAGAACTATGACTTCCACCGTTTGTCCCGCAGCAGCGTCGTTGTCGGCAACTCCGAGCACCTGAGCTGCGTTAGCGTCAGTAGCTGGCGAAACCTGACCAGCTCCAGAAACGTAGACGACCTGTCCAGCGGTTATGGCTGTGGCAGCCGTCATCTTGATCTTGACCTTTTCCCCCTCAATAACTACGCTCACGATACCACCCCCTCATGTGAAGGATTCCACCCTACCGTTAACCACCAACCTACCATTAACTTCTATCCTCTTGGCAATAAGCTTTCCGTCCACTCTAACTGTGTTGCCCGTGCTAACAGTGTAGTTTCCGAACGCAACTTCAACTCCAGAAGCGACGAACTCGTCAGTAGAAGTTGTTCTGTCTACGAGCTGAATCTGATCGTCCGTGAGGTAAACTTTCAGGAGATTTCTTGCGTCGAACTGGAGCCTGTCGGTCTGAGCCTTTATGCCAGAGAGGGTTGTCTCCGTCGCAACCTTCCCGTCGATGCTCGTGAGCTTCGAAACCGCACTCTCAACGTCTGCTTCAAGCGTAGTCAGGTCTTTGTTCTGCGAACCTCTTAAACCAGAGATGTCGCTCGACTTAGCCAAGCCCACGTTGTCAGTCTTGATAATCATGTAGATTGCTCCGTCAGTATCTTGCTGGATTGGTAGAGGTATTCTAACGTCTCTAACTTCTATAGGAGTAGCGTCAGCATCCTGAAAAGCAAGAGCCACCTTAACAACTCCTCTCGGAATGTCAGCTCCTACGAAGTTGGCTACGTAGTCAACTCTCGTTATATACTTCCTCGAAGCGTACTCGGGCATACGCATCACCTTACGGAGATCGCAACCTTCCTCACGAGCACGACCTTCTCACTATACGGTACCGTCGAGAGATCAATTTCCTTTTCTACAGAGTTATATCTATCCTTACCATCTATTAATAATTTCCACTTCATCGCTGGTACTACGAGCACTGCATTACCGCTAAGGTTCGTCTTTACAGAGAACTTCAGAACGTCGTCGTATATTATTACAGGTATTCCGTAAAGCGGGTTTCCTTCCTCGTCCACGACGATTATAGTTGCGTTCTGCGGAGTTGTCGGATAGCCAGACGGGGAGTCCCACCCTTCCGCCTGTTTGAACAGGACGTTGGCAACGTAACCTTCTCCGAGCATTTGATATTCTTTCCAGTAATTTAGAATCGTGATCTTGTACTTCTTCGTCGGTTTAAGCATAGGATACTCGAAGTTCCCGAAACCGTCTGAGAGGACGGTAATTTTCTCTTCTCCTCCAACCTCTTCAATCGTAATTACCGTTCCTGGAATCGGAAGCCCGTTTACGTCGGTAGCCGTACCGCTCACGCCAGCGTACTGGAATTCGACATCGACGAGCTCGAACTTCTTCACGCTCACGGTCTTCGTGATGTCTCCCCTCAATGCCGAAACATCCCAGGTCTGCTCTGGGAGATCGAGGTAGACGTAGCCCCAACTGTCCGTAGTGAAGAAATCACCAGTCTGGACGAGCTGAACTTTTTCTCCAGGAATGGGTTCTCCATAGGCGTTAAGTACTCTCGCTCTGATCCTACCGTACTGTAAGTTAACTTCCTGGAACCTCCCGAGACTTACGTCAACGGTTCCTTCCATCGTGTAGCCTTGAGATGGCTCGATTCTATAAGAGTAAGCTGTTCTCGTTCCAGCTTTTGGATCGTCGGTTCCGTACGGAACTTCTGGAGGAACACCAGAGGAGGCTTTGTACTCGACTTCGCCTTTTGCGTAACCAGAAATGGTCTGGAAGTCGTCATAGGAGAAAGCAATGTAAGCAGACATTCCAGACTTATCGTATTGCTGTAGTGCACCCCAGATTCCAAAGACACCGTTGGGGAGTTCAAAATCCAAATCTGCTTGACCAACTATCACTTGAGAAATTTCTGTGATATTATAACTGCTCCTGTCCTCGTTAAATCCAGGCTTAAGTAGTTTTGACAATTTAGGTCTTATGGGTCTATCGTATACCGACATAACAGGATACTCGGGCGTTTCACCACGCTCTACGTCGTAAGTTATTGAAGTAAATAATCCATCAAATGCCACGTCTGCCTGAGAGACTGACACAGCCATATCCTAATCACTCCCAAATCAATATCATACTTCCATGAGAATGCAAGCTTGAATACGTAGTTTGCCCATAACACGTTACCGTTTCCTCAGTATTATATGGTAATACGTTGATTACATCATAAGTACCATAGCGTGATGTGTATGAAGCTAAATTCGTCCCACCAGCGATAATAGTTCCGTCCCTGTCGTATCTAACATATATAGTATACGTCGCCCCAGATGGGTTGTAGACTCTTCCAGTTAACACAGCATAATACAATTTTGTTCCAGATGTTACAGTGAATTTAAGATAATCAGTAGTTTTACCTTCTGCGTAGGTGTCCAAGTACTGGTCTGCAAAAGTAGTAGAGACGCTACTTGGATACTCATAGCAATATATACCCACATCCGATTTAGAGAACGAGAAATCTGCTGCATTAGTTAACTGATTGTAAAGGTGGTTCACGACTTCAATAAGTGTGTTAGTGTTCGCAGATATATTACTAATGGCTTTCCAGTTATACAGCAAATCGTAATACCCTTTTGCTGCATAAGAGTCAACATTCAACTGATACGTATTTTCTCTGTCGATCCACGCAATGATCCAGCCATCATTCTTAACCCTGACGTTGATGTCGGTTCTTGGACCATAATCGATCGTCCCATCTATGCCGTTGTCGTAGAGCGTGTAGCTCTTCAGTACCCCAAGCACATCTGTTGGGTCAATAGTCGCACCTGAAGCTGGATCCACCCTATGATCGTGAGCGTTCCAGAAGGCGATTACTCCTATCTGTGAAGTGTCAAGGTCTGGCAACGTCGCCATCACTCATCAACCTCCGTCTTCAACCTATCTTGTCTCTCCAAACTCTTTATTCTTCTCTCTCTCGCCTTAGCCAGAAGCTCTTCAAACTCAGCCCTATCATTCTCGTTGGGAACGGACTCCCCTCTAATTACACCCTCTGGAGGAGGTGTTAGCATCGCCTCACCACCAACCGCATTCTGTACCATCGGCTGGTAAACTCCGAGAACTTCTTCAATCGCCCTCTGGATCCGCTTATCCATGCTGTACGGATAATACCTTATTGGATCTAATCTCCTGAGAAGATACCTGTCGACCAACATATCACCTCTTCTCGTATCTGACCTTCGCATAGTACGCTGCTGGGCTCGGAGCGTCGCTGTGTCTCTCGACTCTTATCTCGATGCTGCTACCGAACTCTATAGGTTTTGGGAACCTATAGGGATCATTGTATAAACCCCACGGCTGAGGTTGAGGTTTCTCTATGAGAGATCCGTCGACAAATAATTTGTAAGTGCTGTAGGTCTCGTCGTTCACTCCGACTTCCCAGAGCCAACCAGAATCCCTCACTTCGAGCACTGTCTTCTCTTCTCCAGGGTTTATTACCACGTCTTCTTCGGTCGTAACTTCAACCCAATCGTCTGGCTGCATGGGGGCAGCTCCCATGCTATCCGCTATAATTGCTATGTAGCTCTTCACGCTTTTAAGGAGGTCTCTAATTTCCACGAGTATTTCGTAGATGTTGTCTCTCTCCCTCATCTCGTGGTCTCCTCCTTAGGAGGAATGAACTGCTGGTACAGCTTGTACAGGAAGAACGCAAGCAGGATTATCGCTATCGCTTCCACTATCTCTATGATGATCAGAGCGAGCGTCTGCCTCTCCACGACTCTCACCTCTACCAGATTCCGAGCTTAACTCTCTCCGCAAACTCTTCAAGCTCTGGATGCTTGGCTACGAAGTCGTCGTAGAACCACCTCGCCTTCAGTATGTTGTTGAGCCTGCAAATCTTGTACTTTATCCTGCAAGCCCACGAAGCTATAGCGGTGTCAGTCCAGACGTAAACCTTTAACCTCGTCGTTGCTGGGATCCACATCGGCAGATACCAGTCGAGACTCAAAGGATAGCAATCGAGCCTGAAGTACTCTCCCTCCTCGTCCCTCTCTATTATAAGCTGAGTTCCGTACGCTGGATCCGCTGGAGGTTGCGGAGCGACGCCAGTCAGAACCACGAACTCCCCTTTTTTCTCGTTTGGTTTAATGTCGAAGAGCAAAGTTTCCTGGTTGGCTTCTATCGAAGGAGTTATCGTTCTCGTTTCTTCCCTTATCACTTGGTACTCTCTTTCGAGCTTGAACATCAGATCCTTCATCGGGTTCGGTGAAGGTCTCAGCGGATACGTTCCCTTTTCGAGAAGTTTTATGACCCCGTACTTTGCTGCGAGCCTCCTCTCCTCTATCGGTATCAGTTCCATCTTCATCAGCTTCTCTTCTTCCGTGAGCTCGCTGCTTATCACGTCGTAGTACGTGTACATCATCTTCTCCACAACTGTTGGAGACAACACCCAGAGACCGAGTACGCTGTAGTAGTTCGTCACGTCCGCCCCGCTCGTGTTCTTGTAGTTGAGCCACACTTTGTCGTGAGCTGGAAGGAACAGTTCTTCGAGGTCTGGATAGTTCGGCATGGCACTCGTGTCTATTTCCCTCGAAATGTTGTCTACCTTGTATTCGAGCTTAACCGACGTGTTCCTCGGCTGAGAAATGTACGACAGTACGACCATTCTCTCTATTATCTTCTTAACGTTGAGCTTCTTGATGTCGAGAATCGCTGGAGACACGTACTTCTGAGCTGGTACGGTAAAAACTGCCGAGAACGGAATGAGTTCTGGAGGGTACCTAACCCTCTGAACAATGTCAAAGGTCAACCTAACCGTTTCCGCCATACGAACCCCTCCAAACGCTGGAGGCTAAGAAAAAAATTTAGGTTAAGCCTCCGAAGGATTGCTCTTAACTCCGACAGGTATGTACTTGAGGATCAGCAAGCTGTAGGCAGTCGTGGCAACGTCGAGAGTTATCGTGTTCTCGTCGACCTTGGTTGCAGTGGCAGCTACTGGACCAATCGTGTAAGTGGCAGTACCACCCTCGTTGACTGCGTTACCCTCGAAGATTACTGCGTCGATTATCTCGTCGATCGGAGGAGCTCCAGCTGGCAAGTCGATGTTACCTCCAGCAGCGACCGCTCCAGGAGCGAAACTAATCTCCACGACCATTACTTACCACCCCCCACGTAACTTTTAACCAACTTCCTCAACTCGTCGGTAGCGTCAACAACCTCCGTCTTGTTACCCTTCTTCACAACCTTCATCAGAGCTCCGTCTGGAATCTTCTCTGGATCCTTGGTGCACCTGAACCTGTCGATTCCGTACACCTTAGGATCCGCTTCGATTATAAGCATGTTTCTGGTTTCTCCGACGACCTTGAGAGACATTGAAACCACCTCACGCCCAGACTACGTAGATACCTCTGGCAACTATGTCCAAGCTGTTGGCAGCGATAGTAGTACCAGCCTTGGCGTTGACGACGACACCTCCCTCTTCTCCCTCTTCTCCGAGCACCTTTGGTCCGACAGTGAAGGTCTGTCCGAAGCCGAGTCCGAAGAGCTTAGGCAGCAGGAAGTAAGTACCCCAGTCCTTCGGTCTCTGCCTGGCTGGGTTGACTCCGTAGCTCCATCCGAAGTCCAAGACACCCCATGGATACATTCCTCTCTTCGGGTGGTAGTGTCCTTCGGTGTCCTTGAAGCTAACTCTGTCGAGGTTGGCGTTGTACCTGACACCTAAGTGCGTGAAGATGTACATCTTGCTCTTAGTCTCGTCGGAGTACCAGTAGAGACCCATGTTGTCTGGAGTGTTCTCGTCTCTCTCGCTGAGGTAGTAGTCTTCGACGGTGCTTATTGCGTTGGCGTTGGTAGATCTCCTAACGAACGTGAAGATCTTCGGGTTGTCCTGCTCCTTACCGTTCGGAAGCTTAGTCCAGTTCTTGGAAGTTGCTACGATGGTCTTGTTTATCGGGTAGCTCGCCTTCCTGTAAGCTTCAACGTGAGTACCCACTGAGAGCGTTATCGGGTTCTCGTCAATGTGCTCTTTGTTGTAGATGTAACCCCAGACGAGGATCGTGAACGGCTGAGTGATGTCCTGAGTGCAGTACAGCGTGAGGTCGAGCTTGTCCTTGAAGTGGATGCACGTGTGTTCGAGCAAGTTACCCTGAGTCTGTCCAGTCTTTAGCAAGTCTGCGAGAGGTCTTCCGAATACGAACATCGCCTTAGCTCCTTCGACCCTCTCCTTGACAGGGCAGATGTTTATGTCCTTTCTGATAGGAATCCTGAGGTTGTCCTTCTCGATCTCCTTACCGTCTGGGCTGAAGGTTATGTAACCGTCACCAACTGGGTCGAGTGTGGTCGGATCCTCTGGAGGAATTATCTCAATTCCGAGAACCTCTGCAACTTCGTCGTCCTCGATCCTCTTCCTCCAGTAGTAGTCCTTGTACTTGAACTCAATGCTCGTTCCAGCGGTTATCGGGTTCGCAGCAGCGTCGTAGTAGATCTTCATTAACAGGGTCGGTTCATAACTCTCCACGACACCTCACCTCCTAATACTCCGATTCAAGCTCCCCTGGGGCGACACCCCCAGAAGGTCTAAACGAGGGTTGCCCCCCAGTGGGAGCTGGAACTTTTACAACCTTCTTCTTAAGCCTGATAACGTTCGCCCTCATGCCTGGTCACTCCTTGAGGAAGAACTTCACTCTTATCAGGTCGAGTATCTGGACGATCTCTACGAACACTATACCTCCAGCGACGTACTGTAACCACTGCAATCCAGGTCTCCTTCCGTAAAGATACGCTCCGATCGCAAACACGGTGAAGATTCCAGTCGTGAGCAGGGTGCTCCAGACTTCGTAGTTCTCTATTCCTCTGTCCTTCAGTATTCCGTCGAAGAGTGACTCGAACAACATGTGTCCGACCGCTCCACCGACGACACCGAAGCTCACTGCACCCACTTCGCTCGGAGCGAACTCGTCAAACATCCTCCCTGCAAACACCACCACTTCCAGACACCCCCTAAACTGGTTTACAAGAAGAATTTATCAGAAGACTATTTAAAATTATCGTCATGGCTGTATATTATGTCGTTATTTTTTAGAACGATCCGTTACAGATCGTTTCAAATTGTTATATCACCGATAGCGAGCTTAGCAACTTCGAGGAAGTGTTCGTTGAACCAATTTGCGAGCTCTTTTTTAAGTTTTTCGTCTTCCGAGCAGAGGATTTCGTATTTCTTCACGAGCTTAGGAGTTATCACGGTGACGTTACTGAGGTGTTTCACCTTGCAGTCGAGCTTCTCGCCTATCGACTCGTCGAGAGTTTTTCCGATAATTCTGATCTCAGCAAAATCAACGAACATCACTTTCCTACCCTTGTACTTGACTATCGTTCCGCTCAGCGTATCTCCGACGAAGTATCTTCTCAGCACCTCCATCAAGACTTCTCACCACCCTTTATCTTCTTCTCCCCAACCTTAAGAATTTCAAGTAATATTTTTCTTATTTCCTCGTCCTGCAGTGCTCTGTCTATGCCGTTCCTGAAACCCTCTTCTATCCACCTGATGACTTTCTCCTTCGTTTCGTCGCTGACCACTTCGTTCACAGCCCTTCTAACGAAGAATTTTATCGTCACCGACCCTATCACCGTCATTATGAGACCACCGATGAGAAAACCCACTACGCTCACGAGAATAGAAGACAACAAATCAGCCAAAAACGACACCTCTCACGGCAGCATCGTTTTGAACCCTATGGCGACGACGATTGCGAGGATTGCAATGTCCTTCAAAACCCCAAGAGAGTACTTTACCCACCCACTCTCGTGCTCCTCGTGCTTGTGCAGGTTGTTCACCTGCTGCTTGAGAGTGACGACGGACGTGTCCACATCGTGCAGACTGTCCGTAAGATCTCTTACCTTGCTCTTTACCTCCCGCATGTCTTCCTTCATTTCCTTCATAATTGTTCCGAGCTCCGTCGTCTTCTTTTCGAGCTCGTGAACGCTTTTCTTGATGTCCTTGATGTCGCTTTCGAAGGGACAGTTACCGTAAGGACACGCAACCCCATCGGTCACGAGAACCACCTCTGTAAGTAATAGTCGCTTAAAATTTAAAAAGGTTATTTTAAGGAGATTGTCGAAGTTTCGTCGAAATGATTATATTGATCGTGAGCCTAACAAACACTATGCTGAGGATTGAACACGTTCAGACGGTTTTGACAGAGGAGGAGTTGAAGAAGCTGATAGAGAAAACGGGGGAGAAGAACAAGAAGGATGCTTTGAGGAAGGCTGTTCTGCATTATCTGAACTGCAACTACGATGTCGGTGAGGACTGACCCGCCCTCAATTATATTTTTTGATCCCTTTGTTCCGAGGAATAATGGGGTAAAAGGAAATTTGAGGAGGTGACACGTGGGACTTCGATATTTTTAAATAATTTGGTACGGTATGTTTGTTAGACGTAGGGGGTGTTAGGGTGGTCAAACTATTCAAGAGACAGAAAGACGTTTTCGAAATAGACGAATTAGAAGAAGACGAAGTTGCTCCAGAAGACTACAGGGTCGTGGTGAGGTTCAGACCGAACACGAGCACGAGATGGAAGACGGCTCCAGACGTTCAACCCCCGCTCGAACTCGTCTACGAGATGTTCTTCGGTGAAGACCAGGCTGAGGCTATAGACAGGATAACTGAGTGGTTGAAGGAAGAGTACGGAGGTGGGTACTGGAAGATAGACATCACGGACAAGGCTAACAGGATCCTCAAGAGTAAGACGATCTACATTCCAGACGAGGATATAAAGTACGGAATAAGCAAGTGGGTCGTGTACGTCAAGGGAACCCAGAGCGGAAGATGGTACAAAGCCGACGTAGAGTTCGATCACTTCCCGAGCACCGAAGAGATAATCGACGCCATCGGAGGAGGGGGTAAAATAAAAGTCGTTGGATTGGACGACAGAGGTAGAACGGCAACGTACAAGATTATCGACATCGACGCTCCAGAACCAGAGTGGTTGAAGGAGCGAGAAGATAGCCTCGAAAGAAAGCTACAGAACGTACTTAAAGAGAAGCTCATCGAAGCTCAGGAGAGGGTAATCAAACAGCTCGTCGAAGGGAAGTCTAAAGAGGACAGTGAGGATCCAATAGATAAACTCATAAAAGAAATAGAAGCTCTCGCAAAGAGCGAAAAGCTCAGAAACATCGAAGAGTTGCTCAAGAGTTTGAGAGAAGGAAA
>Ga0256835_1000199_pt1 | contig 49153 bp, 42 predicted proteins | sample PIR30metaG_FD_185972 | JGI IMG/M metagenome (GOLD analysis project Ga0256835, IMG submission 185972) | Hydrothermal vent microbial communities from East Pacific Rise, Pacific Ocean - PIR-30 | ecosystem: Environmental > Aquatic > Marine > Hydrothermal vents | place: Pacific Ocean: East Pacific...
ATAAACAATACCTATCACTTGTCGATCTTGTGCCTTATTCCCCACACAATTGCAGCTTTCGGTCTTATTGAACTGTTCAGTTAGAATTGCTCAGCGTGATTTGTTTACTTTGAAAAATAGCATCGGGTGTGTTATTAGGTTAAATTTGATGTGTTTGAGCCGGGCGGGCGTCTGTTTTCCATGCGGGCCGTTTTAAGCCATGGTACGCCTGGCAGGACTCGAACCTGCGACCTACGGATTAGAAGTCCGTTGCTCTATCCAGCTGAGCTACAGGCGCACATGGGATCGGGCACGGTCACTAACACAGGTCGCCGGTTATGTCCATAAAAAATACCCCGGGCGGCACATGAAAGTGCCGCTGCAGACGGGAAGGGCATAGAGACAACCTGACGATGAAAAAACAAAAGAACAAGGCAATCGCTCCCAAGGAGGTCATAAATACCCTCAATCCACCCGACAAGGCCGGAGACGACAGCAAGTCGCTGGTCAAGTACGACCCTCTCCAGCGTTACCTGGCCGAGATCAGCCGGTACCGACTGCTTACGCGGGAAGAAGAAATAGAGCTCGGGCGCCGGGTGCAGGAAGAAGGTGACATGGAGGCCGCCTACCAGCTGGTGACTTCCAACCTGAGACTGGTGGTAAAGATCGCCCTGGAGTTTCAGCGCCTGTGGATGCAGAACCTGCTGGACCTGATCCAGGAGGGCAATATCGGGCTTATGCAGGCGGTAAAGAAGTTCGATCCTTACAAGAATGTGAAATTTTCCTATTATGCTTCTTTCTGGATAAAAGCATACATCCTGAAGTTCATAATGGATAACTGGAGGCTGGTGAAGATCGGCACCACCCAGGGGCAACGGAAGCTTTTCTTCAAGCTCAAGAAGGAGAAACAGAAGCTTATCGAAGAAGGTTTCGATCCCAAGCCGAAGTTGCTGTCCCAGCGCCTGGGGGTATCGGAGCGGGAAATAATCGACATGGATCAGCGGCTGGACGGATGGGACGTGTCCCTGGACGCTCCGGTCAAGGACGATTCCGATACCGGGCGGATAGACTTTTTGAAGGAAGACACCGATTCGGCCGAGGACAAGGTGGCCCGCAAGGAGATGGAGGTCCTGGTTCACAACAAGGTGGCCGAGTTCAGGAAGCAACTCAATGAACGCGAGCTGGTTATATTCGACAAGCGGATTTTTTCCGATACCCCCGTTACCCTGCAACAGATCGGTGATCAATACGGCATTTCCAGAGAACGCGTCCGCCAGATCGAGAAAAATGTGGTCAAGAAGATGAGAGAGTTTTTCAAAAGCCAGATACCGGACTTTGAAACTTACAATCAAAGACGGTGATAGTTTCCGCCGGCCGCCCTGCATCTCCGGCAAGCTCGAAAAGCGTTCAATTTAGGCATAGTTATGCATATCAGAAAATATCTGTTGGCAGCTGCACTGGCCGCCATCCTCCCGGCCGTGGGTGCGGGATGTTCCGGCCAGCGCGGACCGGCTGCGGTCCACAGCCCGCAAGATCCTGCCCTTGCCGAAAGCGGGCCGAAGGCCGGTTCCGGCCGCAGGGAAACTGCTCCCCGGGATGCTGCTTATTATTTCATGGCGGCCCAGAAAGAACTGAATGCCGGCAATACCGGGCAGGCCGCCGAACTGCTGAAACTGGCCATAGCCGCCGACCCGTCGGCGGCCGAGCTGAAAGTGGAGCTGGCGGCCATTTACCTGCGCCGGAAACAGATCGATGCGGCCCTGCGGCTTGTGGAAAAAGCCGTGGAAGACGACCCGTCATACCTGCCGGCGCTGCGGCTGAAAGCCGGCCTGCTCTATCGCCGGGGTCAGATTGAAGAGGCGGCTGCTGTCTACGAGCATGCCCTGGAGTTGGAGCCGCGCCAGCAGGGAGTGTACATAATATTGGGCCGGTTGTACCTTGATCGCGGACGGTGGGATGATGCTGCCAGGGTTTTTGCGAAGATGGTGAAGGTTTTTCCACGGGATTACACCGGCTATTATTATCTTGCCCGGGCCAGGGAAGGTGCCGGTCGGCTGGATGAAGCCGAGAACTTGTACAAAAAAACCCTGGAGCTGGCCCCCTCGCTAAAAGAGCCGCGCTGGCATCTGATCGACATCTACGAGCGCCGGGGGCTTTTCCGGAAAGCGGCTGACATGTGCCGCCAAATTATTGGCCGCGATCCGCTCAGTTACAGGGCGTCCCTGGCCCTGGCGCTCAATCTGCGCCGTCTGGGCAACAGCGGCAATGGCCTGAAGATTCTCAGCAGCCTGGGCCGATCTGCAGAGCAGGCCCCGGAGCTGCTCCAGGCACTTGTAAAGCACTACATAGACAAGGGGAAATATGAAGAGGCCGCATGGCTGCTAAAGGGAATGCTGCGGGGCGATCCTAAAAGTTCATCCCTTCATTACCTCGCTGCGGTTACATACGATGCCCTGCAAAAGCCTTTGGCCGCTCTCAAGCATTTCAGGCAGGTCGAGCCCGGCAGTGATTTTTACGACAGTGCCGTTGTCCAGATCGCATCCATATATCAGCAGCTTGACCGCATCGATGAAGGTATCGCGTACCTGGAAACGGTTATTGCCTCCCGTGCTCCCAAAGGTGATTATTTTCTCTATCTGGCAGGCTTTTACGAGCAGAAAAAGATGTACCGCAAGGCCCTGGAAAAGATTGAGCAGGGTCTGGCCATCGATGGTTCCAACCCGCGCCTTTATTTCAGGATGGGTGTGATCTACGACAAGATGGGCCGCAAGCAGGATTCTATCGCCGCCATGCGCCGGGTGCTGGAGCTAAAACCGGAAGACGCAAGCGCGCTGAACTACCTGGGATATACGTTCGCCGACATGGGTACCAACCTGGCCGAGGCCGAAAAGCTGATCCGCAAGGCTCTGAAGCTGAAGCCCGATGACGGCTATATCACCGACAGCCTGGCGTGGGTTTTCTATAAACAGGGCAGATACGAAGATGCCCTGGAATGGATGCGCAAGGCAGTCAGGTTGGTGCCCGACGATCCGTTTATAATGGAGCATCTGGGAGATGTCTTGCTCAAACTCCACCGGAAGGGTAAAGCCCTGGAGGCGTTTTTGAAGGCCCGCAAGCTGCGCAGGGGCAAGCCTTCCCGGGAGCTTGAGGAAAAGATCGGCAGGCTCCGGAACAGCCATGGGAAACCGCCGGGAAATGACGACCCCCGATAAAACCCACTGCCGGTGTCGTGTCATCGGGATTCTTGGGAAATCCGACGCGATCCGGTTCCGACTCTTGATCTGTATCGCGGCTGTCATGCTGACCTCCGGGTGCGCCGGATGGTTCAGGCCGCCGTCCCGGGACCAGGATGCGAGCTCTTTGCTGGCCATGATGGCCAATCAAGGGGCTGCGACCAGATACCTGAAGGCGGTCGGCAGCCTGCTGGTGGAGCGGCAGGGCCAGAGCCGGAAGGTCAGGGTGGCGGTTGCCCTGGGCAGGCCTGACAGGCTCAGGGTGGAGCTGCTTTCTTTCATCGGCCAGCCACTGGCCCGGATCGCCGCCAGAGGCGACCGGCTCTGTTATCAGGAACCGGGCCGGCGGCAGGGAGTAAAGACCATTGGCCGGGGCGGGCTGAAACGATTGCTGGGGATAGATCTGTCGGTGGAAGATCTTGTGTCCGTTCTTTGCGGCGGTTTGCCGGAGCCGGAACTTGTAAAGGAAACTTTTGCCCAGTGGGGGCCTGAACCCGGGGCCGTGCTGCTGAAGAGCCGGTGGCATCGCCTCCGGGCCAAGGTGTTTCTGAGTCCGAATCCGTGGCAGCCGCTGGCCTATGAACGATACACGCCGGAGGGAGGGCTTTGCTACAGGGTGAGCTGGCTGCAGTGGAAAAGCTTCAATGACCGCAGGCTGCCCTGTGCCTGGCGTTTTGAAAACGGCCGGGGAGACCGGGTCCTTTTGAGGTTCAGGCGGATCTACCTGCCCGCAAGTTTACCTGAATCGATGTTCAACCTGATTCCTTAGAAAAAGTCCCTTGCGGGATATCAGGACAGTGCGGTCATGAGTTGGGACGACAGGTGGCGCAATGGATCCAGGGCAGGCCAGGATTAAGCCGGCAGTACCTGTTTGCGGCAAAAACCTTCCAGGCTTTGTCGCCGATGTCACCCTCGGCAGGCTGGTCAAATGGTTGCGGCTGGCAGGGCTGGATACTGTCGTCGAATCAGGCCTGCCCGACCCCGACAAACTGGCCGGGCATTTGAGCCGGGGCCGGATCGGGTTGACCAGGTCTTTCAGGGTGGCCCGCGGGCTTGCCCCCGGCAGGGTGATTCTCATAAACGATGACCACGTGGCCGGCCAGTTCCGGCAGGTCATGGAGCAGGCCGGACTGGGGCCGGGCGATCTGGCACCGTTTTCACGCTGCTGTCTTTGCAACGGCCTGCTGGAACGGGTCGAAAGAGATCTGCTAAGGGGGCTGGTGCCGGATTATGTCTGGCAGACCGCGGAAAGTTTCAGGCGCTGCCGGTTGTGCCGGCGGATCTACTGGCCCGGATCCCATCTGCGGCATGCCCGGCAGACCCTTGCCGACTGGCTGTCTTGAAAAGCGGCAGGTGCCGGGGCGGTTGCCGGAAATGAAAACCTCATGACTCTGAAGTCATCCAAAGTAGTGGCCCTGGAGGCCCGTCTGGCAAAATGCTCCAACGTGATCACGCTGGGGGTCAGGCCAAACTGGAACGATTACCCTGCGGACCAGCGTCGAATGATAATGGAGGCCGGCAGGATATACTATCCTTCCAGGTTCTATGCCGGGCTTTTCCATACCCTGGGCCTTAAAATCTTCCCCAGTGTTGACAACTACCGTTATGCCCAGGACAAGATAGCCCAGACGGCCCTGTTCCAGCTGGCCGGAATCGATCATCCCTTCACCCGCGTTTTCTACGGCAAGCGCCAGCAGGAGTCGATCCCGGATCATTTCGAACTGCCCCTGGTGGCAAAGGTGGCGCGCGGGTCGGCCATGGGCCGGGGGGTGTTTCTGATCCGCAATTTGCGCCAGTTGCGCCGCTATTGCAAGGGGCGGCATGTGGCTTACATTCAGGAATATCTGCCGGTGGACAGGGACTTGCGGGTGGTGATAATCGGGCGCAGGGTCGTGCTGGCCTACTGGAGGATAGCGGCCCCGGGAGAGTTCAGGAGCAATGTCGCCCGGGGAGCACGGATCAGCTTTGACGATGTTCCGGCCCGGGCCCTGGAGCTGGCCCTCGAGGTGGCAGGGACCTGCCGCTGGAACGATGTCGGTATAGATCTGTGTTGTTACAGAGACAGATTCTATGTGCTCGAGGCCAACATGAAGTATGGCCGTCAGGGATTCATTCAGGCCGGGCTGGATTACCATGAGCTGATGGAGGAGTTGATTCGGGATGGAACCATTTGAACAGGTCAGTGTGCCTGAACTGGAAAGACTGCGACAGGCACTTGAAAAGCGTGAAGAATACATCCTGGCGGCCAATGCCACCCTGAGCAGCACCGCCCTTAGAAAGAAAATGGGACGTGCCGAGCACGGGTACCGGCAGGCCTTTTCCCTGGACGTGGACCGCATCCTCCACTCCATGGCCTACACCCGGTATATCGACAAGACCCAGGTATTTGCCCTCATCCGCAACGACCATATTACCCACCGGGTCCTGCACGTGCAGCTGGTGTCCAAGATTGCCAGGACCATCGGCAGGTTTCTGCGGCTCAACGAGGATCTGATCGAAGCCATTGCCCTGGGCCACGATATCGGCCACACTCCTTTCGGGCACGACGGGGAAAAATGCCTTTCGCGTCTTTGCCTGCGGGCCGGAATCGGTCATTTCCTGCACAATATCCAGAGCATCCAGTTTCTGGACAGGGTTGAAAGAAAGGGGCGGGGCTGGAACCTGTGTCTTCAGACCCTCGACGGTATCCTTTGCCACGACGGGGAAATCCACAATACAATCCTGGAGCCGGACAGGGACAAGTCTTTCGCGACCCTGGAACGGGAGGTGGCGGAAAAGAAGCAAAACCCGCAGCTGCAGCTGGTGCCCATGACCATGGAAGGCTGCGTGGTAAGGATGGCGGACACCATCGCCTATATCGGCCGCGATCTGGAAGATGCCATCCGTCTGGGCATAATCAGGCGGGCCGACATCCCACGCCGGGTGTGCAGGGTCCTGGGCGACACCAACGGAACAATCGTCTATCGCCTGGTAACCGATATAATTCTCAACAGCCATGGCCGGGACCACCTTGCCTTCAGTCCCGAGGTTTCCGCAGCCCTCCAGGGGCTGAAGAGTTTCAGCATGGAGAGAATTTACCTCAACCCGGAGATAAAGAGCCATTTGGGACAGATCGAATCATTGTTTGAACTGCTCTTCGAGCAATACCTGAAAGATCTTGAAAAGGATAACCGGAACTCGGCCATTTTCACCGGCTTTCTGGCAGACATGTCTCAGGACTATATCGAGGCCCACGTCCCGGCCGAAATAGTGCGTGATTTCATCGCCGGGATGACAGACCGCTACTTCATAGAACAGTGCCCCGAACAGTTGCGTCCCCGGGCGGTGGCAAGGTAGAGGCTGTTATGGAACCCTCCAGGCCGGGACAACCGGGCAGACACCAGGAGCGTCATTACCGCAGTCTTTGCAGGGCAAGACACCTGCGCGGATTTACTGTCAGGGTGCAGGAGAGCGATCTGCACATCATGGCGGCCGGAGATCTTTCCGCTCCGGCCCTGGATGCCCTGGTGGAGTGTCGCGGGCAGCTGGAAACATTCATCGCCGCCAATCCCGGTTTCCTCGAGGCCATGGCTCCCTGGCCCGACGATCCTCTGGCGCCTCCCGTGGTCCGGGAAATGATCGCCGCCGGCCGGGCCGCCGGCGTGGGGCCCATGGCGGCCGTGGCCGGAGCCGTTGCCGAGCACGTGGGAAGAAGCCTGAAGGCCCGCACGCCGGAAGTGATCGTCGAAAACGGAGGTGATCTGTTCATCGATGCAAAGGAAACCGTAACCGTAGGTGTCTGGGCCGGAGATTCCCCCCTGAGCATGAAGATCGGGCTGAAGGTGGAAGCGGCAGAAGGGGGGCTTGGGGTTTGCACGTCTTCCGGTACCATCGGCCACTCGCGGAGTTTGGGACAGGCAGATGCCGCCTGCGTGGTTGCCCGTTCCTGCGCTCTTGCCGATGCGGCCGCAACGGCCATCGGCAATCTCGTTGGGTCAAGAAAAGACATCGATGCCGCCATCGACTTTGGCAGGCGCATCGAGGGCGTCGGGGGGATCCTGGTAATAGCCGGGAAATACATGGGGGCCTGGGGCGACATCGCCCTGGTTCCCCTGGGGGCCTGACATTTCCGCAGGATCGGTTCCTGCCAAGACGGCACCGGCCCGGTCGCAGCCGGGTGTTGCCAAAAAAAGGTTGAGTTTTGGGGCCGCCGATAGTAGGTATTATGACGGCCGCTGGATGTAACTACTCTGCATGCCGGGAGATACGGGATGAAAAAAGCCAAAATTTTTTTCTGGTTGATCGTATTCGGCTTCATCGCCCTGATCATATATCAGAACAGATCTTTTTTCCTTGCCACCCAGAGCCTGGGGATAAACCTGTTTTTCAAGGCTTATCGGACTCCTGAGATACCGAATGCGGTTTTGTTCGTGGCATTTTTTCTGATCGGTGTTTTCCTGACCTACATTTTTTGTCTTTTCGATAAATTCAAGGCCAATAAGACCATCAAGCAACTACGCCAGTCGTTGGACTCCTGCCAGAAAACCATGGAGACGCTGAAAAACGATCTTGAGAGCATAAAGAATCAGCGTCAGGCCGGGCCGCCGGAGCAAAATGATGCTTCTGACGAGTCGCCGCCCACCGATGACAATGCCGAAAATGAGCAGTCCCCGCCTTCTGCTTCCTGATTCAGATGCAAGGGGGGTCAAGCCGTGGGGTTCCGGGCAGGATATCCCGCCTTTGCCCGGATTGCAACACAGGCGGCGGCCGGCTGATGGAATCCGTTTTCGTTGTTTGCGCTGCGATTGATGCATGAGCACAGCTAAAGCCACTCCCATGATAAAGCAGTACTTGTCCATCAAGGAGAAGTACAAGGACGCCATTGTCTTCTATCGCATGGGAGATTTCTACGAGATGTTCTTCCAGGATGCCGAGCTCGCCTCCCGCATCCTGGAGATAACCCTGACTTCGAGGAACAAGAACGACGCCGTCCCCGTCCCCATGTGCGGCGTGCCCTACCGGGCCGCCCAGGGTTATATCGCCAAGCTGATCGCCAGCGGATACAAGGTGGCCATCTGCGATCAGGTGGAAGATCCCGCCAAGGCCAAGGGTCTGGTTCAGAGGGAAGTGGTCAAGGTGGTCACACCCGGCATGATCGTCGACCACGAGCTGCTCGACTCCAAGACCGACAATTTTATCCTGGCCGTCTGTGAGCAGGGGGCGGTAATCGGGTTGGCCTACCTGGATATTTCCACCGGCGTTTTCCGGCTCACCGAAACGGGCGAACCCAAGGTGCTGGCCGATGAGATAAGTCGCATCCAGCCGCGGGAGATCCTGGTGCCCCGGAGTTTTCAGCAGGCCCGGGAAGATGAACTGCTGTTTGGACAGCAAGGGCCACGGATCGCCGTCACCCGTCTGGAAGACGGGCTTTTCAGGGCTCAAGAGGGGCGGCGCCGGCTCTGCCGTCAGCTGGGGACGCTGTCTCTCGAAGGCTTCGGCTGTCAGGACCTGACCGCCGCCCTGGGGGCTGCCGGCGCTCTTCTGGACTATGTCCAGCAGACCCAGAAGCAGGAAACACCCCATATCCGGCGGGTTGTGCCCTATTTCCTTGAAAAGTACCTGGTCATGGATCAGGCCAGTTTCCGGAACCTGGAACTGGAGCGTAACCTGAGAGACGGTGGCCGTCGCGGCAGCCTGCTGGGTGTGATAGACAAGACCGTCACCGCCATGGGCGGCAGGAAGCTCAAGCACTGGCTGCGGTACCCTTTGACAGACAGGGAGTCTGTCGAAGCCCGGCTGGAGGCGGTGGATCAGCTCTGCCAGGAGGTAAATGTCCGCCGGCAGATCAGAAAGGCCCTGGAGGCGGTCTATGACCTGGAACGGCTTAACGCCAGGATCGCCATGGGCCAGGCCAACGGCCGGGACCTGCTTTCCCTCAGGCGTTCACTGGAGCAGTTGCCGGTGATCTGGCAGGCGTTGAAAGGGTTTACGGCGCCTCTGCTCGCCCGGCGGCCCGATCTGGATGGTATCCGGCCCCTTGCGGAGCTGATAGAGCGGGCCATCCGGGAGGACGCGCCGGTAACCATCAACGAAGGCGGGATAATCAGGACCGGTTACAATCCCGAACTGGATGCCCTGATCAAGATCAGCCGGGATGTCAAAGGCTACCTCGCCGGCCTGGAGAACAGGGAGAGGCAGACCACCGGTATCGGCTCCCTGAAAGTCAGGTTCAACAAGGTCTTCGGATACTATATCGAGGTTTCCAAGGCTCATTCCGACTCTGTCCCGGCCCATTATGTCCGCAAGCAGACCCTGGTCAATGCCGAAAGGTATATCACCGAAGAGCTGAAGGAATTCGAAACCAAGGTTCTCAACGCCGAGCAGGAACGGGCAACCCTGGAACTGGAGCTTTTCAACGGTGTAAGGCAGCAGGTGGCGGCCCGTTCGGATGATATCCAGGCCCTGGCCGAATTCGTCGCCCTGCTGGATTGCCTGTGCTGTTTTGCCCAGGTTGCCGACGAGAACGACTACCACCGCCCGGTAATGGGCAGTGACGGGGTGATAGACATAGACCAGGGACGGCACCCGGTGGTGGAAAGACTGATGGCCGAGGAACGTTTCGTGCCCAACTCGGTCCGGCTGGACAATGAGCGCAACCAGGTCCTGGTGATTACCGGTCCCAACATGGCCGGCAAGTCGACTGTTTTGCGCCAGGTGGCATTGATCGTATTGCTGGCCCAGATGGGGTCCTTCGTGCCGGCCGCCGGGGCAAGGATTTCCGTGACCGACCGTATCTTTACCAGGGTGGGTGCCCTGGACAACCTGGCGGCCGGGCAGAGCACTTTCATGGTGGAGATGCAGGAGACGGCTGCCATCCTGAACAATGCCACGGCCGACAGTCTGGTGATCATGGACGAGATAGGCCGCGGTACGAGCACCTATGACGGCATGAGCATCGCCTGGGCCGTGGCCGAGTATCTTCACGACCTGGGAGGGCACGGGGTAAAGACCCTTTTTGCCACCCATTACCATGAGCTGACGGCTCTGGCCGGTGCCCAAAAGAGAATCCGTAACTTCAATATCGCCGTCAAGGAATGGAACGACGAGATAATCTTCCTGCGCAAGCTGGTTCCCGGCGGTGCCAACCGCAGTTACGGCATCCAGGTGGCCCGCCTGGCCGGTATCCCCGCAGCGGTGATCGAGCGGGCCAAGGATATCCTGGCAGACATCGAAAACGACGCCTCACTGGAAAGGATAAAGAGCGCCGGGGAGGCCAAAAGCGATCCTGAGGCAGATCTTCCGGTGCAAATGGAGTTGTTTAAACCGCCGGAAACGGATATTATCGAATCTTTATTGAATATCGATCTGGTCCGGACCACCCCCCTGGAAGCGATCAACTGTCTGAACAGGCTCCAGGAAAAGGCCCGGCGTCTGAAGGGCTGAGGAAAAGAGGCAAGGTGCTTGGCGGATTTGCAAAAGATGATATGCCGGCCGGGATGAGATTGCCCGCCGGGAATTGGGAGCCGGTGAAAAACCGGGCCGGACTATGTTTGGCTCTGGCAGTTCTGCTGGTGCTGGCAGGCTGGTCCGCGGCGGCCATGGCGGTTGCCGGTACGCTGAACTGCCGGGACAGGTATTACGAGGCCGAACGCTGTAACCTCGGCCTGCAGAAAAGTCCCGCCCGCCAGAAGTACAGAGATTCGTGGCTGAGATGTATCGGCAAGTATAAATCGATTTACCGGCACGAACCTTCCAGCCCCTGGGCGGCAGTCGGCCTTTACCGTGCCGGCCAGCTGTATCTCCGGCTTTATCGCCGCTCCGGCAAGTCTGCCGACAGACAGGCGGCCATTGATACTTTCAGAACCCTGGCCGCCCGATACCCCAAGAGCGCTTACCGGTCCAAGGCCCTGGCCGCTCTCTATCGCCTGGGAGTCAAAGGGCCGGTTGCAAAGGCTCCCGTGGCCAGGCCTTCGCCGGAAGATCTGTTCCAGGCGGCCAAACGCTCCTGGCAGAGGCTCAAGGCCAACAAGAGGCATCAGAAATACAGGGACAAATGGCTTGCCTGTATCAGGGCCTTTGACAAGGCCTACCGGGCCGATCCCAATGGCTCCCGCGCCGCCGAGGCCCTTTACTTGAAGGCCCGGCTCTACCGGAGATTGTACGAAAAATCGCTGCGCCCGGCCGACAGACAGGCGGCCGATGAAACCTATGCCTTGCTGCTGAGACGTTTTCCCGGTACCAAATGGGCCGCCCGGGCAAGTCGCGACAGGAGCGGAAAGGGATCAGGCGGCACGGGAAAGCCCGATGACAGGCTGGCGGATCTGATTGCCGCCGGTGGCGATGGCGGCAGCGGCCCGGTTGCCGGAAGCGGCGGCAAGGCAAGCTCGCGGCCGGCCACGGTGGCCTCGATCCGTTACTGGTCAAATCCCAATTATACCCGCGTGGTCATCGACGCCGACCGGGAGACGACTTACAGTTACCGGATGCTGAGACGCGACCCCAGCCTGAACAAGCCCCGCCGTCTTTACATCGATGTGGGCAACAGCCGTCTGGGGCGCAACATCCAGCGGCATGTGGCCATCAACGACGAGCTGCTGCTGGATGCCAGGGCCGCTCAGTATACCGCCGACACGGTCAGGGTGGTGGTTGATATCAAGTCTTACAGCCACTACAAGGTCTTTCCCCTGAAAAATCCTTTCAGGATCGTCGTGGACGTCTGGGGTCAGAGAAACCCCCGGGGAGACACCGTCATCGTCGCCAAACCGAAGAAGGGCAGACTTTCCAAAGGCGCCATCGCCAAGCAGTTCGCTCTGCGGGTGGGAAAGATCGTCATCGATCCGGGCCATGGCGGGCGCGATTACGGGGCTCCGGGCTACTACCGGGGGGTTCACGAAAAGTACATCGTTTTGAAGATCGCCAAGAGGCTCAAGCGCAAGATCGAAGACCAGCTCCACTGCCGGGTGATAATGACCAGGACCGATGACCGCTATCTGACCCTGGAGGAAAGGACCGCCATTGCCAATACCCGCAATGCCGATCTTTTCATTTCCATCCATACCAATGCCGCCCGTGACAAGAGGGCTTACGGGGTGGAGACCTATATTTTGAATCTGGCCACCAATGATGAGGCCATCCGGGTGGCGGCCAGGGAGAACATGACCTCCACCAAGAACATAAGCGATCTGGATTCCATCATGGAGTCCCTGATGCAGAACGTGAAAGTAAATGAATCGGCCAGGCTGGCCAACTACATCCAGGACGGGATTGTCAGGAAACTGAAAAAGCGTTACAGCCGGATCAGGAACAAGGGGGTCAACCAGGCGCCTTTCTATGTCCTGTTGGGTGCCGACATGCCGGCGGTATTGGTCGAGACGTCGTTTATCAGCAATCCGCGCGAGTGCAAGCGCCTGACCGATCCCAAGTATCAGGATCAGCTTTGCCAGGGTATAGTGGACGGGATCAAAAGGTACATGCAGGAGATCAATCCCACCATTCTGGCCGGGCCGGAGCGGGCCGGCAGGTGATCTTCCGGGACCGCCTGCGGAAAATCGACACCGGCCGGTTTTTTTCGAAAACTGAAATTTGCGGTTTGCCCGATTGCCGGGCCAACCCGGGTTTGGGAAAGTAATTTGAGTCCGATTAGTCAATTCAGCAACCAGGAGGAAATGATGAGTTACGAGAACATCGTCTTTGAAGTCAAGGAAGAAATTGCAACCATAACCTTCAATCGGCCCAAAGCTTTGAACGCAATCAACAGCGCCTTGCTGGCAGAATTGAAACAGGCCCTGGATTCCATCGAGGAAAATGAAGAGATAAGGGTCGTGGTGCTGACAGGAGCCGGAGACAAAGCCTTCGTGGCCGGTGCCGACATAAGCGAGCTGGCCAGTTTCAGTCCCCTCCAGGGCAAACTCTTTTCCCAGAAGGGACAGGCCATCATCAGCCGCATCCAGGCCCTTCCGATTCCGGCTATTGCCGCCGTAAACGGTTATGCCCTGGGCGGCGGCAGTGAGATCGCCCTGGCCTGTGATTTCATCTATGCTTCGGACAAGGCCACCTTCGGGCTGCCCGAGATCACCCTGGGAATAATTCCGGGTTTCGGAGGAACCCAGCGTTTGCCGCGCCTGATAGGGGCCAATATGGCCAAGGAACTGATTTTCACCGGCAGGCTGGTTCCGGCCCCGGAAGCCGCCCAGCTGGGAATGGTCAACAAGGTGGTGCCGGCCGAGCAGCTTATGGACAAGGTCTACGAAACGGCCAAGGCCATTGCCGCCAAGGGCCAGGTGGCCCTGCGGGCGGCCAAGGAAGCCGTCAACCACGGCCTCAACACCGATCTGGTTACCGGTCTGGCCATTGAAGTAGATGCTTTTACCGTCTGCATGACCAGCCCGGATGCCAAGGAAGGCACGACGGCTTTCATGGAAAAGCGCAAAGCCAAGTTCAGCGGCAAGCTTAGCGGATAGTTTTGCCTGACAAGCAGCCGGGTTCCGGCCTGTCCGCGATGCCCCGGAGATTGCTTCAGGGCGGCGGACTGCCGGTAGTTTCTTTACAGACCTTGTCGTATGAGGGACGGTATATGTTTTCGCGCCCTGCTTTTTGCCGGCGGGTACGGTATTTTCTTCTTCAGAAAGTTCGCCCGAGGGAAAAAGCGGTGTTGAAACAAGCAAGACGCACTTACAGACCATGGGCAGGCGGCCCAACGGCCCTCTGCCCATGGTTTTTTATTGGCCGGAGCTGCTGTCAGGATCCGGACCTGCGCTCCTGCCGGAGTGAAGTCCGGCACCATAGTGCCGATATAGTAATTGCGGCGGACTGTCCGGATAACCGGATTCACGGATGGCCGGGGGGATATAGATTGACACCTCCGGCAGCATTTGGTTATATCAATGTTATTGATAGGATAGGGATACCGGAGTATCGGACCGGTGCTTTTGAAGGCAGGTGTTCGTCATGGGCCGGGTGCGGCCTTTCCGTTCAGGCTGCCGCAGGCGGCAAGTTCTTTCGCGGGTTTGCCTGACTGCCAACGGCAAGTAAAATGAACTGCTGCCGGCGCTGACACGAACCAAAAGGGAAAGCGGGTTTGTTCTGTCATGGGTAATGGAATCGGACAGTTGATTTGGGCAGTAGCGCTGCTGGCAGCAGGTGTCGGCGTCTTTTTCAGGGTCGAGCAGGTGATGCCCAGGCTGGTTGAGTTCAGCCATTTCGCTGCCGCCCGGTGGTTTATCAGGTTCTGCTTCTATCTGATGGCCGTTGTTCTGATCGGGGGAGGAGTGAAGAAAATTATCGCCTTCGGACGCGGTCGCACCGGCCGGTCCGACAAATAGCAAGATCAACCGTAAATTTGCCAAGGTGACAACCATGCTTAAACATTCGAAGACGCCGGCCGAAACAGATGACGGGCTGCGTGATTTGAAGTCCGAAGTCGAGTACAGAGCCAGGCTGCAGGAAATAGGCAACAAGATAAACGCCGCCAGCAATCTGGATGAGATTCTAATCGACCTGAAAGACGACATAACCAGTCTGTTCGAATGCGAGCGGCTGACTGTCTACGTGGTCGACGGTATAAAGCGCGAGCTGGTGTCACGCTTCAAGTCCGGCAACGAGATAGCCGAGATCAGGATACCGGTGGACAAAAATTCAATTGCCGGCTATTCCGCCTATACCCAGAAGCTGATCAATATAGCCGATGTCTATGATGACAGGGAGCTTTCCCGGATAGACCCCGACCTGAAATTCGACAAGAGCTGGGACCAGCAGACAGGTTTCAGGACCCGCCAGGTGCTCGTGTATCCCATCATCTTTCAGAAATACCTGATGGGAGCCCTCCAGCTGATCAACCGCAAGGACGATACCCCTTTTACCAGGGACGACGAAAAGTCCGTTCAGGAGCTTGCCAAGATCATCGGGATTGCCATCTACAACCAGAAAAGGATGGCGAGCAGGGCCCGGCGCACAAAGTATGACTATCTGCTGGAAAATCACCTTCTTACCCAGCGTGAGCTTTCCAAGGCCGTGAGCGAGGCCCGCCAGCGAAACGAGCCTGTGGAAGCAATCCTGATGAAAAATTACAGTATTCCCAAAACCGAAATAGGGGAATCGCTGTCGCGTTATTACAAGGTGCCCTTCGTGGCCTATAATTCATCCTGTCCGATTCCCGGCGAATTGCTCCAGGGGCTTAAGGTTCCCTTTTTGCGGAACAATCTCTGGGTCCCCCTGCGCAATGAGGAAGGCCGGCCGGTCATCGCCATCGATGATCCCCACGATCTGAAGCGGCTCGATGAGATAAAGGCCCTTTTCCCCGGCAAGCAGCTGAAGTTCGTGGTCTCCCTGAAACAGGACATTCTCGATTTCATCAAGCTTTTCACCCACGACGAGAAGGAGATGGCCGAGATAGACCAGATTCTGTCTCAGCTCCAGGAAGAGACCGAGGAGATCGAAGAAGCAGAGTCTTCGGTGGGCGAAGAAGACAGCGCCGTTGTCCAGCTGGTCAACAAGATCATCCTGGACGCTTACGCAAGGGGTGCTTCCGACATTCACATCGAGCCATATCCGGGCAAAGAGAACACCCAGGTGCGGATCAGGGTCGACGGATCCTGCACCGTATACCAGACCATTCCTTTCAACTACAAGAACGCGGTGGTGTCGCGTATCAAGATCATGGCCGACCTGGACATCGCCGAGCGGAGGCTGCCCCAGGACGGAAAGATCAAGTTCAAGAAGTTCGGCGGCAAGGACATTGAACTGCGTGTTGCCACCATCCCCACCCAGGGGGGGCTGGAAGACGTCGTCATGCGTATCCTGGCCGCCGGAGAACCGATACCGCTGGACAAGATAGGTTTTTCCAAACGCAATTACGAGAATTTCCTCAATGCCGTGGTAAAGCCGTACGGGCTTATTCTGGTCTGCGGCCCCACCGGGTCCGGTAAAACCACGACCCTGCATTCGGCCCTGGCTTACATCAACAAGACCGAAACCAAGATCTGGACCGCCGAGGACCCGGTGGAAATAACCCAGAAGGGACTGCGCCAGGTTCAGGTCAAACCCAAGATCGGATTCGACTTTGCCGCCGCCATGCGGTCATTTCTGCGGGCCGACCCGGATGTGATCATGGTCGGTGAAATGCGTGACAAGGAAACGACTCATATCGGCATCGAAGCCTCCCTCACCGGTCACCTTGTTTTTTCAACCCTTCACACCAACAGCGCTCCGGAAAGTATAACCCGTTTGCTGGACATGGGGATGGACCCGTTCAACTTCGCCGACGCCATCATCTGCATCATGGCCCAGCGCCTGGTGCGGACCCTGTGCAAGGACTGCAAAAAGCCTTATACGCCCACAAAGGGCGAATACGAAGAACTGGTGAGGGAATACGGAGTCGAGCAATTCGAAAAGAATGTCAACATTCCTTACAGCGATGACCTGGTGCTTGCCAAGGCCAACGGTTGTGAAATGTGCAACGGAACAGGTTACCGCGGCCGCATGGGTATCCATGAGCTCTTGGTCGGCACCGAAGAGATGAAAAAGCTCATCCAGCGCAAGGCGAAGATGGAAGAGATACGGAATCAGGCTCTTGCCGACGGAATGACCACCCTGAAACAGGATGGTATCGAAAAGATTTTCCAGGGACACACCGACCTGCTGCAGGTCAGGAAGGTGTGTATCAAGTAAGCCGGATTACTTCCGCAACCGGTGGATATGCTGCCGGTTTCTGTCTGACAAATCCGGCGGCAAGGTGAAAAGATCCTTAAATTTCAGGGTCTCTCTTGTATCGACCGCCGTTTTTTCATGAACCTGTCCAGCTGACGGAGGTACAGCCGGCGCTGCTGGGCCGGTGCCAGGGAAACGGCCTGCTTTTCTACCCTTATTGCTTCTTCTATCTTACCGTTGACAAAAAGTGCTTCTGCCAGGGTGTCGAGGATGTGGGGCGAAGCCTTTAAGGCCGCGGCCCGGCGGGCCAGTTCCAGGGCTCTTTGCGGATCGTAAATGGCTTTGTCAGTCGTTGTTGCCAGCAGCCAGGCCAGATTGTTGAGAATCTCCGGCCGCTCGGGATCAAGCTCCAGGGCTTTTTCATAAAATGAGGCCGCCTTTGACGGATTCTGCATTTCGTAGTAGGCGTTGCCGATCATGAAAAAGAGGCCCGCATCTTCTGCCGTATGGGCCTGTTTGCTTTCTATGAGACGTTCGAAAAGACGCAGGTTGAGCCTTTTGCCGAACTGGCCGAAGTTGAGCTGCCATGAGCCGAAAGCCATTACCGCCAGTACAAGACAGTATATCAGAATGCTGCGTCTTACCTTGCGGTCGTGGCGCTTTATCCAGCGGCGATCCAGTTCGCAATGGCGCAGAAAGTCTATTCTCTGGGCTATGCTGAAATGATGCCAGTTTGGTTTGTCCGGAGCCTGCCCGCTGTAAGCGATGATCTTCTGGAAGGTCGTGATCAGCGGCATGGCGGTGCCCAAGAGGGAAAAGACGTAAGTGTCTGCCTGGCGCTCGAAGTTGCGCATGAAATAGCCGAATACGAACCTGAAGTAGACAACGACGTTGAGAAAGAAAGTGACCGCATATACTATGGAAGTAAAAGTTGCGGGGTTGAGTTTGTAGCTGGTCAGAACTGCCTGCAATGGCCGGGAAAATACCAGCATATAGACTATGAAGTCCAGGGTGGCGTATGATATCACCATGAAGCCTATGAAGAAAAACAGATAGAAAAGCAGGTGCTTTCTTTTGATATGGCCGATCTCGTGCGCTATGACGGCGTCGATTTCATCCGGTTCAAGCAGGTTGCCCATGGCTTCGGTAACCAGGATGTAACGGAAACGGCCTACCAGCCCCATCACGCCGGCGGTAATCATCTGGCCGCCGAAGATCGGCCACAGCAGTATATCCCGGTAAGTCAAACCGGCTCTCCGGGTAAGATCTTCGATCCGCCGGCGCAGCCATCCCGGCTTCAGCGGTCTGCAATTCCAGAAACGTTGCACCAGGACGGGTCCGAAGACCGTCGCCACCGCCAGGAAGACCGTGAAGTAGACTGCCTGTCCGGCCGGCGTTTCGATGATATCACCGGCCCAGGCCCATGGCAGAAGGCGGATGAGGTCCGCCATTGCAGATAGCAGAAGCCAGGGAAGCAGCACCGGAAGGCTCAGGGCAACCTGGGTGTGCACATACTGGCGCCGGGAGATTCCCTGTCCGTAAACCCGCTCATAGGCATTATAGGCGCAGTTCCAGACGATCACCAGGTGGAGCATGAAAAGGATAATGAAAACAAGAGCTCCCAGGGTCGGCATGACATCGGTAAGCAGATCTCCGGGCAGATAGGAGGGGAGGTTCAATGCATGGATATCGACAGCATATACAACCAGCGCCAGGATGGATTGGCGGGTCAGGGCGGAAGAGAAAAGATGATCCATTGCGGCCGAATCGTTACGGCCCGCCATGGACGCTATTCGTTTAAAGGTCAGCCGGACGAAAAAATAGAAGACCGCAGTCAGCAGGATTGCAGACAGGCAGGCCGACCAGGGCCCCAATGCCGGATGGTCTGTCGGCCGGTAAATGGTGAAGATCAGCAGGGCCAGAATGAAATAGATGAAGTTACCGAACATGGGCAGCCATCATCCGATATTTTGTTCCGGGCGGAAACCGGCGTTTGGTTCCGCCCGTCCGGTGAGCTTTGTAAGGTAGCGTTCCTTCTCGCTGTAGATACAGCCACAGTACTGCTGGCGATAGAGCTTGAGCTGCTTCGATTTTTCGATCCCCTCTTTCCATCCCCGACGGAAATCCCGGTAGTAGAACTTGACTCCTGTCTCGGAAGCCACCGATTGAGCGATATCGCGGATCAGTTCATGTTTCTGGAACTTGCTGTAGAGCAGGGTGGTTGAAAAAGCATCGAACTTTCCCCGTCTGGCAATCAGGGCCGTTGAGCGCAGCCTGTCGTAGTAACAGTAGCGGCAGCGGTTTTTTTCACGCCAGACGACGTTTTGCAGGAAACCTTCCAGGTCGTAACCCTGCTGGTAGATGACCCTGAGATCTATATCCTGCGCGTATCCGGTCAGGGTTTGCTGGCGTCTGAGACATTCTGTCAGGGGATGGATGTTGTGGCGGTAGAAAAAACCCATCAGTTCGATTCCCTCCTGCCGGATTACATCCACCGGATAGACGGCACATGGGGCGCAGCAAATATGTAGCAGCAATTTCATCGGATCACTCCCTGTCCGTCCGGACCGGATCATATTCTGTCTGCGACCGTTGAAGCTATCCGCGGCTGCCGAAGATCGCCGTGCCGATGCGGACCAGGGTCGCCCCTTCTTCTATGGCCACCTCGAAATCGCCGGTCATCCCCATGGACAGCTCCGCCATGCTGATGCCGGCGATACCGGCCCGGTCCGCCTGCCGGGCAAGCCGGCGCAGCTGCCTGAAGTATGGCCGGGCCTTAACCGGGTCGTCGAAAAAAGGCGGCATCGTCATCAACCCTCTGACAGATATGTTTTCCAGGCCGGCCATCTCCCGCAGCAGCTCGAGGGTATCGTCAGGGGCAACACCCGATTTGGTTTCTTCGCCGCTGATGTTGACCTGGACCAGCACCGCCTGACGCTTGCCGAGCTTGGCGGCTTCCTTGTTCAGAGACTTGGCCAGCTTGAGCGAATCCACGGAATGGATCAGATCGAAAAGGCGTACCGCGTACCTGGCCTTGTTGGTCTGGAGGTGGCCGATAAAATGCCATTTTACGTCCAGGTCATACAGGGTTTCTATCTTTTGGCGGGCTTCCTGGATATAGTTTTCACCAAATATTTTTGCTCCCGCGGCTGCGGCCTGCCTTATGTCTTGCGCCGGCTTGGTTTTGGAGACGGCCACCAGCTTTATTTCATCAGGGTTGCGGCCGCAGGATTGAGCCCTGGCGGTTATGCGCCCGCGGATTTTATCCAATCGTCGGGCTATATCGTTTTCCATTGAACCAGCTCTCCGTTGGGTTGTTGTCGGTCCGGCGTCTTGGGATTGAATTGGAGTACGCCGTTTTCAATCAGCATTTCGATTGTTTCGCAAACCGGCAGCCCCACCACATTGGTGTAGGAACCGGCGATGCGTTTTACAAGGAAGGCTCCCTTGCCCTGAATGCCGTAGCCGCCGGCTTTGTCATACGGTTCGCCGGTGGACAGATACCAGTCGATTTCAGCCGCCGAAAGAGACTTGAAAGTGACCTCGGTGGTTACCGTCCGGGTTGCGCAGAGATCTTTTTCCCCGCAGCACAGGGCCGTGCCGGTCATGACCTCGTGGGTCCTGCCGGAAAGCTTCTGCAGCATCCTGCGGGCCTGTCGGCGGCCGGCGGGTTTGCCCAGAATTTGCCCGTCTGCAACGACTATGGTGTCGGCACCGATTACCCAGGCGTCGGGCAGTTTCCCGGATACGGCAAGGGCCTTGGCGGATGCCAGGGATTCGACGTAGTGTTCCGGACCGGATTTGGCGATCCGGTCCTCGTCGATTCCGCTGGGAACCACCTGGATTCCGAGCCCGAATTGTTCCAGCAGTTGCCTGCGCCGGGGTGACCCGGATGCCAGGACAAGCCTGGCATGTGTTATACAGGAATTCATAATGTCCTCAAACTAACAAAAGCCAATGGGCTTGGCAAGCCGGTCCCGTCCCAAACCGTTATTCATGGTGAACAAGTGGATTTCAAAGACAGTCACCAAAGCCGATCAAAGTTAAACATTGTGTTTGAATCTGACCCGGCCAAGAGCATGCACAATTGGTTTGAATGGAGTTTATGTTTTGCGCACACCGCCATGATCTACCCGATGGCTGTTAAATCCACATTAAACGCCGAAGAGCTCTTTGTCTGCTCCACTTCGCTTTGCAGGCGGATCCGCAGGATCAGCGGCTATTTGTTCCGATCAACACTTGAAAGGTTTCTGGAAAAGCTCGCTGTCTGCTTCCGGCGGAAGCTTGGCCAGCAGGACACTGGATTTTGTCCGGGCCAGGATCTGCAGCGGCAGGCTGCCCTTCATGCGGCGGTAGACATCGTGGCGCAGACTGGCCCCCATGCAGATCACCGAGTCGTCTCCGGCGGCTTCCAGAATCGCCTCCAGGCGGCCGGGGCCGCCAAGACGGTGAATCCGCCCCAGTTTGTTTTCAGCTCTGAGCCACTCAGAGGCCAGTGCGAGGCAGTGTTCGGCCGCTTCGACCTCTGCCGGTCCGGCCTCCCGGGGTTTGTACCAGGCAAGGTCCAGGGGCCGGGAAACGGCCGGCAGCAGGTATTTGAGCAAAGGGAACTGGCGCCTGGCAGAGGGAGATCCGTCGGCGCAGACCAGGTAACGGCTGTCCGGACCGCCGCCCCGGACCACAAGCAGGGATGTGTGCAGATCCAGGGCCAGCCTGCGGGTGATGCTCCTGGCCAGAACCCTTTTCAGGCGGCCTGGCGGAGGGATGGCTATAATGAACAATTTGTATCGGTTCTGCTCGATTTTGTGATTGAGGATATCGACAAAATGCCCGAAGCATTCGTAGAAAGGGACTCTGCTGCCGTCGCTCGCCCGGCAGACGAAAAGGTGCCCGTTGGGGATTTCCCGGATCCGGATCTGGCCGGCAGGTGCGAGGGCACCCTGCCGGGCGGCCCTGCGGGCGGTCTCCATCAGGATTCTGATCCCCTCGGGCATTTCCTTTTCTGCTTCAAAGGATACGGGCTCGCCGATGGGAGGTGGTGTTTCCCCGGCACTGGTTCCCTTGCGGATGGTTATGAATGCGAGGCGGGCTTTCAACCGTTGCTGGAAGGCGACGCCGAATTCGACGGCCTTTTCTGCCCGGGAGCTTCCATCGGTGTATACCAGAATGTCTATCATTGAGTCCGATTCCTTGTTTTTAAAAGTGCTTTTCCGGCATTGCATTGTCTGCATGCGGCAGATCATCTGATGGCCGGGGCACTTTTGCCTTTCAGCCGGTCTTCGGTTCATCCATCTTACGGGATGGATGGTTGTCCGTATCGGTAAGGTTGTCGGGATTGGGCAGCCGGCAGATCCGCGGGTTTATGTCCCGGCCGAAGATCTCCCAGTTTCCCTTCTTCAAGTCCGGGCATTCCCTGAAGACGGTCAGGGGACAGGCCGCGCAGATGACCGGGCAGAAACTTTCCTGCATGGCGCGCCTGATGGCCGCTCCCGTGTTGGTGCGGATGTGGGAATGGCCCATTTCTTTCAATAGCCCGGAATTCTTTATGACCTCGAAGACCCTGTGGTTTACTCCGGCCATGTAGAGACCGCCCCCTCTGCGGTTTAGCTCTTCCAGCACTATTTCCAGCAGGTGGATGCCGCTTGCGTCCATGGTGTTTACCTTGTGCATCCTTATCAGCAGGTTGGGCATGTGGGGATGGTTGCGCAGGCGGCGCTGGAGGTCGTCCAGGACGAAGGCGGCCGAACCGAAAAAGATCGAGCCTTCCACCTGGACCACGTCCATCTGGCGGCAAATCTCGTCGTAGGCCGATCCCGCCATCTTGCCGGTTTCGAAGTCGGGCAGCACCGAGTAGATCCGCGGATGGGATGTCGACGCCAAATGAAGGCCGATCGACAGCATTACTCCTACATAGATGGCAAACTCTATACTCAGCAGCAAGGTGGCGAGAAAGGTTACCACCAGCACGGCGGCGTCGGCCCGGGTGGACCTGACGGTACGCACGATATCCTCTTTGCGGACCATGTCGTAGGATACGACCATCAGGACGCCGGCCAGTGACGAAAACGGCAGAACAGCCGCCAGGGGCGCCGCCAGCAGGAGGACGGCAGCCACCGCCAGGGCCGAAACGATCCCGCTTGCCGGTGTCTTGGCCCCGGCCTTGAAATTGACCGCCGAACGGGTAAATGAACCGCTGCCGGGGTATCCGCTGAAAAAAGCAGCCGATATGTTGGCCAGGCCCTGCCCGATGAATTCCTGGTTGATGTTGAGCCGCTGACGGGTCTGGTCGGCGATGGCCCTTGCGATGGAGACCGCTTCCACCAGCCCCAGGATGGCAATGGCGAGCGCTCCGGGAGCCAGCTGTTCGATATTGCTGAAAAGGGAGAAATCCGGCTTGCTCAGCGGCGGCAGGCTTTGGGGAATCGCTCCCACAACCGCGACTCCCTTTTTGTCCAGATCGAAGACCGCCACCAGGATACCCACGATTATCATGGCCATCAAGGTGCCGGGCCAGGCCGGGCGCAGGCGCTTGACCGTCACGATAACCGCGATTGTCAGTATTCCCAGGCCCACGGTGGCAGGATGGATGTGGTGCAGGTTGGTCAGGATCCGGTAGAGCGCAAGGAGGAAGTGTCCGCCTTTGCCGATTTCCAGCCCGAAAAGGTTCGGCAGCTGCTTGAAGGCGATTATGAAGGCCGCCCCGGCCGTGTATCCCAGCAGAACCGAGTGGGAAACGAAGTTGAGCAGCTTGCCGAGCCTTGCCATGCCCATGACGATCTTGATGGACCCCACCAGGAAGGACAGGAAAAGGGCCAGTTCGATATAACGGGCACTGGAAGGTTCTGCCAGGGGGCTCAGAGCGCTGAAAACCACCAGGGAGGCTGCCGTGGTCGGGCCGGTTATCAGCTGGGCCGAGCTGCCCCAGAGACATCCCACCAGGGTGGGGACGATGGAGGCATAGAGGCCGTATTGCACCGGCAGTCCGGCTATCAGGGCGTAGGCCATGGACTGGGGCACGGCCACCACCGCCACCGTCAGGCCGGCCAGCAGGTCGGCCTTGAAGAAGCTGCGCCGGTAGGTGCGCAGCCAGGCTAGAAATGGGAAAAAATCAGTGCTGTGTACCTGCATGCCCGGATCCCGCGGTATAAGGCCATGTTTCCGGAGGGCCGGATTGCGGCCCCGGGTGTTTCGACTCCGGGAAGATCATCCCTGGTAGAGAACCGCCAGGATAGTTGCCGATCCGGACTTGGCCTTCAGAAGATGGGGCGTGGTCGACAGGTAGTAGGCGCTGTCACCAGGCTCCAGCTCGTAGCTTTGCTTGCCGATGGTAAAGACGACGACTCCCTGAAGGACATAGATGAACTCTTCTCCATCGTGGACCGAAGGCTCGTCGTCCTCGGCTTCCTCCAGTTGCACCAGCAGGGCTTCCATGTGGCGGCCCTTTACGTCGGGAGCCAGGCTCATGTAGGTATAGAGGCTTTTGCTGCCCTGGCGGGAGGTCGAACGGGATATCGTTTTGTGGTCGCCCTTGCGGGTTATGGCGTACATGCTGGTGCCTTCGCCGGCGATTATGCGTCCCACCGCGCTGTCCAGTGCCTTGGACAACTTGATGATGGCGCCCAGCTGGGGCTGGACCTTGTTGCTCTCGATGGCAGCCAGAAGGTCTGTCCCGAAACCGGTCAGGGAAGAAAGTTCTTCCAGTCCTATTCCCTTGGATTCACGAATCTTGCGGATCCGCTGCCCGATTTCGTCCACCTGGGCCGGTTCGGCACTGCTGATATCTCCGGTCAGATCCTCGAAGTAATCGACGTTTATGTGGGGTTTGGAATTGTTGTCAGGCATGAATTTCTCCTTTCCTTTTGGAACCTGGTATCTTTGGCCGGGTTCGTCCGGCGGCCCGAATGGCGTCTAAAGCCTGTCGAAGGCACCCAGGTGCCGGGCTATTACTATGCGCTGTATTTCCGACGTTCCCTCGCCGATGTCGAGCAGTTTCTGGTCGCGGTAAAAACGCTCCACATCGTATTCTTTCATCAAACCGTATCCTCCGTGCAGCTGCACGGCATGATTGGCGCAGCGGTACATGACTTCCGAGCAGTACAGTTTGGCCATGGCGGCTTCTTTGGAAAAGGGCTTGTCGTTGTCGCGCAGCCAGCAGGCCCGGTAAAGCAAAAGGCGGGCGGCGTCGATTTCAAGGGCCATATCGGCCAGCTTGAAGGCGTTTACCTGAAAACGTGATATGGGCCGGCCGAACTGCTCCCTTTCCCGGCTGTACTTGAGGGCCATGTCTAAACACCCCTGGGCGCCGCCAAGGCCCATGGCTCCTATCGAGAGGCGGCCGGCGTCCAGGGTCTGCATCATCTGGTGAAATCCGTGGCCGCGGGTTCCCAGCAGGTTTTCCCTGGGGACCCGGCAGTCTTCGAAGTATAGCTGGCTGGTGTTGGACGCGCGCCACATCATCTTGTCGTGCATCGGCTTGGCCGTGTAGCCCGGCGTGCCCGACTCGACGATGATGCACGAAAGCTCGGGCTTGCCGTCGTCCCTGGTGCCGGTCCGGCATAGGACCGTTACGCCGGCCGAGATGTCGGTGGAAGCATTGGTGATGAAGATTTTGCTGCCGTTGATAACCCATTGGTCGCCGTCGAGAACGGCGGTGGTTTTGGAGTTGGCGGCGTCTGAGCCGGCATTGGGCTCGGTCAGCCCGAATCCCCACAGGGCCTCCCCGCTGCACAGCTTGGGAAGGTATTTTTGCTTCTGCTCCCGGCTGCCGAAATAGTATATCGGGCCAATGCCCAGTGAATTTTCAGCGGCCACCGTGGCGGCATGGGAGCCGTCTATCCGGGCTATTTCTTCCACTGCAATTATGTAGGAAAGATAGTCCATCCCCTGACCGCCGTATTGTTCGGAAACCACGATGCCGAACAATCCCAGTTCTGCCATCTTGGCCATGGTCTCATAGGAAAATTCCTCGTTTTTGTCCAGTTCCCGGGCAACCGGCTTGATTTCGTTTTCGGCAAACGACCTTACCGATTCACGCAGAATTTCCTGTTCCGGTGATAGTGTGAAGTCCATCGCACCTCCCCCATGGCTGGTTGATCCGCTTGGCAGGATCATGGTTTAGAAAGATCGGCACAGGCAGCTGCGGCCGCCCGCGAGCGGCTCGAGCGGTCACATCTTCTGAATGCCGGGCCTGAAAAGATATTTTGACTGCAAGCAGGAGCCGGTGTCAACCATTAATCCTGTAATCCTGTCGGTCTGTCAGCGTTGGCCTTCTGCGGGTAGATTTGTAGTCGAAGGCCATGCCGGCCGGGAACCGGTTGTCTTTTGGCTCGCAGAAAAAATTCCGCAATGGCGGGAGGTGTCATTTCCGTGTTGAGAATATGCGCCGGCCTGACGTCACTTCGGGTGAGAAAACAAGGACGCCGGAAGTTCCGGATGGACTTCCCGGTTGCGTTGTCGGAGTTTTTTTAAGGCGCGCGCCAAAGCCGCTTGAATTATCATGCCCGCCTGTCGCAGGTCCATTCTATCAAAGCCGATCCCCAGGTCAAGCCGGCCCCGAAGCTTATCAGCAGGACATTGTCGCCGGGCTGAATCCGGCCGGACCGCTGGGCTTCGTCCAGGGCGATGGGAATCGAAGCCGAGGATGTATTGCCGTATTTTGAAAGGTTGACGAAGAACCGGTCCATTCCGATATCGAGTTTTTCGGCCACGGCGCGTATGATCCGGATGTTGGCCTGGTGGGGCACCACCAGAGCCACATCGTCGATTGCCAGGCCGTTTTTTTCCAGGGCCGTCATGGCGATTTTGCTGAGGCAGTTCACGGCGTGTTTGAAGAGGCGGTTGCCCTCCATCTTGAGGAAAAAGGGCTTGGCGGGCCCCATGTCGTCTATGGGCGGTTTGGAATCGTTGCCATACTCGGCATAAAGCAGATCCCACTTGGCACCGTCCGATCTCAGGTGAGTGGTCAGCACGCCGCCGGGTTCCTGTCCGGACTGCAGCAGGACGGCTCCGGCGCCGTCTCCCAGCAGCACACAGGTATTGCGGTCGTTCCAGTTGAGGATCGATGACAGTCTTTCAACCCCGATCACCAGCACGTTGGCGGCGCCGTTGACCTTGATTGAGTTGACACCGGCCTCCAGGGCGAAGATGAAACCGGAACAGCCGGCAGAGACGTCATAGGCGGCCGCGTCGGTTATTCCGAGTTCTTTCTGGACCATGCAGGCGGCGGAAGGAAACTGGCGATCGGCCGTTACCGTGCCTACAATGATGGTGTCTATCTCTTCCGGCCGGACCCCGGCCATGGCCAGGGCCCGGCGGGCGGCCCGTGCGCCGAGCCTGGCGGTGGTCTCGTCTTCGGTGTCACGGGCGATGCGCCGCTGGCAGATCCCGGTGCGGCGTCTTATCCATTCGTCAGACGTCTCCACTACGGATTCCAGATCGTGATTGGTCAGCACATGGTCGGGCAAACAGCATCCTGTTCCGGTCAAGTGGGCGTTGATCATGAGGGCTTCCTTAATACGAGTTGCTTATTTGTTTACCGGCTCTCCGGGCCAACGTACACGCGCCGCTATCCATAAGCCGGCAGGGTGTCTCCGGTCCCGTTTCACTGTCCCGGCCTTGCCGGCAGCTATGGCTTTCGGTCTGCCGCGCCTTTTAATCACATTCCGCTCCGCTTGTCAAAGAGATGAAGGACCCAAGCGTGCATCGTTCTCCGGATCATGCCGACAGCCGGCAGCAGGATTTGATCATCGATGTTGTTGCCAGCAGCGGTGTGATTCTGATATCAGTGACAGGCTGCCAAAATTTCCTGAATCGGCATGCCATGGATGATTGTGTTATGCTCGCGATATGGCTTGAAAACAACAGGCTAAGCCTGCGCAACGACCTGCCGCGCCCGCAAGCCGGACCCGGCCAGGCGGTCGTGCGTGTGGATCTGGCCGGAATATGCGGCACGGACCTGGAGCTTGTGAAGGGGTATACCGGTTTTACCGGGGTGCCCGGACACGAATTCGTCGGCCGGGTGGTGCAGGCGCCGGACAGGCCTGAGCTGGAAGGCCGCAGGGTGGTTGCCGAAATAAACATTGCCTGTGGTCACTGCCACCAATGCCGCAGCGGCCGGGAGCGTCATTGCCTCCACCGGCAGGTGACAGGCATTAGGGGGGCAAACGGAGCCTTCGGCGAATATTTGAAATTGCCCGTCACCAACCTGGTAACCCTGCCCAGATCGGTCAGGCAGCGGCAGGCGGTGCTGGCCGAACCTCTTGCCGCGGTCTTGCGTATCGGCCATCAGGTGGAAATTGAGGCCGGCATGCGCATCCTGGTCATAGGGGCCGGGCCGATGGGCCAGCTGATAGCACGCTGGCTGCAGGCCTTGGGAAACCGGCCGGTTGTGGTCGCCCGCTATCCCGGTCAGCGCGGGCTGCTGGCAGACCGAGGTATCGACTGGTGTGCTGAAGATGATTTGAAGCCTTTCCGCTGGTGGGACCTGGTCATCGAAGCCACCGGCAGGCCTGAAGGCTTCAGCCTGGCCCGCAGGGCGGTCAGGGCCGGCGCAACGATAGTTGTCAAGAGCACCTACGAGGCTTCGCTCGATCTGTCTCTTGCGGAGCTGGTGGTGGACGAGATCACCCTGGTGGGTTCGCGCTGCGGAAGCCTGGAAGAGGCCGTCCGTTGGCTGGCTTCCGACAGGATCCGGCTAGACGGTCTTGTGGAGGCCGAATATCGTTTGACCGATTTTCAAAAAGCCTTCGAGCACGCCTCCCGGCCCGGAGCCCTTAAGGTCGTCTTGCATCCCTGACGGCCATGCAGGCGGGGTATTCAATAAACAGGCAGGAGCGGCAATGAAAAAAGCAGGCCGACGGGTCAGGATAGAGGTTGATTCAGACATCGGGGAGCTCAAAGCGGTCATACTGCACCGGCCCGGACCCGAGATCGAAAACATGACTCCGGAAAATGCGGAAAGGGCCCTCTACAGCGATATTCTGAACCTGGCCGTTGCCCAGAAGGAATACGAGCAGCTGGAAGCGGTTGTGCAGGCCTGTGCCGAAACACTGCACGTACGGGTCCTGCTGGAAGATATTTTGCGGATGCCCGGCCTCAAAGAAAAGCTGGTGGTCAGGGTTTGCGAGCAGGAAAAGGCCCTGGACCTGCGGGAGGCCCTGTCCGACATGCCGCCGGCCGAACTGGCCGGCCGGTTGATCGAGGGTGTGGTGCTGGTCCGCGACAATCTGACCCGTTATCTCAGCAAGGAGCGCTTTGCCCTTCAGCCCCTGCACAATTTTTTCTATACCCGGGATGCCGCAGTGGCCATGTACGACGAGGTTCTCATCTCTTCGATGGCAAAGGCGGTAAGGCGGCGCGAAGCCCTGATAATGGAATCCATCTTCGATTACCATCCCCTGTTTCGGGCCAAGACCATAAACCCCGGCGGGCAGGTGTTTTTCGATCCGGCAGCCACCATCGAGGGCGGGGATGTGATCGTGGTAAGATCTGATATCCTGCTGATGGGATACAGCAGCCGGACTTCTTCACAGGGCATCGATTTCATCATCGAACGTTTGAAACGCAAGGTCCGGGGCAAAAGCCACCTGCTCGTCCAGGAGCTTCCCTCCCGGCCTGAATCCTTCATCCATATAGACATGGTTTTCACCCTTCTGGATAAAGACTGCTGCCTGGTTTATGCTCCCCTGATCGTTAAGCCGAACAAGTATCGCACCATCCACATCACCCTGGAAGGCGGGAGGGTCGCCGGCATAAGTGAAGAAGAAAACCTCCTGCGGGCCCTGGACGGACTTGGAATGGAGCTTACCCCGGTATATTGCGGCGGCCGGGGAGACACCTGGGTACAGGAAAGGGAACAGTGGCACAGCGGGGCCAACTTCCTGGCCCTGGCCCCGGGCCGGGTGGTGGGCTACGGGCGCAATGTCTACACCATCGAAGAGCTGGACCGCCACGGTTTTGAAATCGTGACCGCACAGCAGGCAGCCCGGGACATGGAAAACCTTCCGCGAAAATGCGCCATCACCCTGGAAGGCTCGGAACTTCCCAGAGGCGGCGGCGGCGCCCGGTGCATGACCATGCCGGTACGGCGGGCGGCGGTTGACTGGCCCTAGGGCCTGGGCCGGCGGTCAGCCTTCCAGATATTCCCGGATGATTTTCAAAACCCGGCGCAGCGGTTCGGCCGCCCCCCACAGCAGCTGATCGCCGACGCTGAAGGCGGTCAGGTAGCGGGGGCCGATGTTGAGCTTGCGTATCCTGCCGATGGGTACCTGCAAGGTGCCGGAGACGGCCGCCGGGCTCAGCCTTGCCACCGTCTCTTTGCGTTCGTTTTCCAGGACCCGGACCCACTGGTTGTGAGCGGCCAGGATCTGCCTGATTTCATCCACGGACAGATCCTTTTTCAGCCTGATGGTGAAGGCCTGGCTGTGGCAGCGCATGGCCCCGATGCGGACACAGAGGCCGTCGATGGGGATGGGATTGTCGCTGCGGTCGAGGATCTTGTTGGTTTCGGCGTATCCTTTCCATTCTTCGCGGGTTTGCCCTGCTTCCACGGGCCGGTCGATCCAGGCGATCAGACTTGCGGCCAGGGGAGCGCCGAAGCGTTGCGTGGGAAAATCGGGATCTGAAAGGATCCGGCTGACACGCCGGTCCAGCTCCAGGATGGCGCTGGCCGGATCTTCCAGCAGGCCGGCGCAGCCGTTGCCGATGGCTGCCATCTGGGCCACCAGTTCGCGCATGTTCCGGGCGCCGGCACCGGAGGCCGCCTGGTAGGTCATGGAAGTCATCCATTCTATAAGGTCTTGGGCAAACAGCCCCCCAAGGGCCATCAACATCAGGGAGACGGTGCAGTTGCCGCCGATAAACTGCCTGAGGCCGCGGGCCAGGGCGTTTTGAATCACTTCCAGGTTTACCGGGTCCAGAACTATCACGCTGTCAGGCTCCATGCGGAGGGTTGAGGCGGCATCGATCCAGTAACCTTTCCACCCCTGGCGGCGCAGGGCGGGATAGTATTTTTCCGTGTAAGCTCCTCCCTGGCAGGATACGATGATGTCCATGCCGGCAAGGCGGTCGATGTCGGTTGCGTCCTGCACCGCCGGTGCCGGCGTTCCGATATCAGGAGCCGGTTTGCCGGCCTGGGTGGTTGAAAAGAAGAGAGCTTCGTAGCCTTCAAAATCGTTTTCGGCCCTCATCCTGTTCATCAGTACCGAGCCCACCATGCCGCGCCATCCAACGAAGCCGACTTTCAACATTCTCATATCTCCCGGTTATTCGTATTATCTTTACTCTGCCATCGCAGTTTCATAAAAAGCGTCTTCTGGATTGTCAACCCCCCATCTGGCAACCGGCCAGCTCATGCAGCATGAGGCACCATGCCCTCTGGCCCTTGCGGAAACTCGAGAGCCTGAAAAACTCGTTGGGGGCATGGATACACTCGTCGTCCAGGCCGAAGCCGAAACCGATGGTATGTGCTCCCAGGTATTTCAGGAACCAGCCGCAGACAGGTACGCTGAAGCCCATCCTGATATAAAGGGGCGGCCGGCGATAAATTTCCGTGAGCACCCGGGCGGCCGCCAGATTGCCGGGATGGTCATGGGCCACCCGGTACGGCAGGGCAATGCTTTCGAATTCCGTGACGGTCATATCCACCTGCCCCGGACAGCTGTCTTCCAGATGCCTGCGCAGCAGCGACCGGATCTGCTGCGGATCCTGATCGGGAACCAGACGGCAGCTGATCTTGGCATGGGCCTGGGCCGGGATGATGGTTTTGAGGCCCTCTTGCTGAAACCCGCTCCAGATTCCGTTTACATCCAGGCTGGGCCGGTACCAGGCCTGCTGCAGGGGGCTGTATCCCTTTTCTCCCCAGAGGCCCTTGAGGCCGAGATCTTCCATGTACCGGTTTTCATCGAAAGGGATCTGTTGGAGAAAGCTCGCCTCGGTTTCGGAGATCGGGTCGACGTCGTCGTAAAATCCGGCCACGGCCACCGATCCGTCAGGGTTGTGCAGGCCGGCGATAAGCCCGGCCAGTGCATGGGCCGGATTGAGGAACGTTCCGCCGAAGGTTCCCGAGTGCACGTCCCTGGCGGCCGAGCAGATGTCGATCTGGAGCCCCGCAAGGCCCCGCAGACCCAGGATCAGGGCAGGCTGTTGAGGCCCCCACTGGACAGAATCGGCATTGAGGACCATGTCGCAGGCCAGCAGCTCGCGGTTGTTGCCGATAAGTTCCGGCATCTGAGGGCTGCCGATCTCTTCCTGGCCTTCAAAAAGGCACTTTATGTTGACAGGCAGCCTGCCTTGGGTTGCCAGCAGGGCCCGGAGGGCGATGACGGGAATCAGCATGTTGCCCTTGTCGTCCGAGGTTCCCCGGCCTACAATACGGTCGTTTTCGATCACGGGCGAAAAAGGCGGATGGTGCCACAGGTCCAGGGGGTCGGCCGGCTGAACGTCGAAATGGCCGTAGATCATTACCGTCGGCCTGCCGGGGGCATGAAGCCAGTCGGCATAGACGGCCGGATGCCTGCCGGTCTCGAGAAGACGGCAATTTTGCATTCCGATCTGCCGGAGTTTGTCCTTTACCCAGACGGCGGCCCGTTTGACGTCTTGTTCATGGGCCGGCAGGGCGGAGATGCTGGCAATGGCCACAAAGTCCAGCAGTTCTGCTTCGAAGACAGGCTGATTTTGATCCAGGTAATCGGACCAGGCCGCCATGGTGTCGTAACCTCCTTAAAGTTGTCCCGTGTTTCCGTGTCAGGGCCGCCAATACGCCTTTGCAGCTTCCGGCAGGCCCGAAAAGCGCTCAACCGAGGTTGTATGCAGGCCAGTGATGTAATACTTTTAGCAGGTGGTTACAAGTGAGAGCTTGGCAAATATTTCGATGCCTCCGTTTTCCCGTATCTTAAGGAGTGTTTCCGGATGTTACGCATTTTCAAAGACGATGTGCTCGATCCTGAAAAGTTCACCATGACTCTCGAGCTCGTTCCCGGCGGAGATTCCACCGGACGCTCGGTCGATACCGTAATGGGGATTGCAGCCGATGCTTTTGCAGACGGCCGGATCTCGGCGGTGAGCATAACCGACAACCCGGGCGGTAATCCCTCCCTGAGCCCCGATGTGATCGGCCACCGCATTTTTACAACCGGCATGGATGTTATCGTCCATTTCACATGCCGGGACACCAACAGGGTGGGCATGGAAAGCCGGGCCCTGCAGCTGGCCATGATGGGCATGAAAAACATCCTGGCCCTGACCGGGGATTTTGCAGGCAAGGGCTTTGGCGGCCAGGGGGCACCGGTCTTCGACCTGGATTCGGTCCAGCTTCAGATCCTTCTTGGGCTGCTGAGCGAAAGGATGGAAGAAGCCGGCGACCCGGATGGTTTTTTCACCGGCTGCGCAGTCTCACCTTTCAAGTGGACCGAAGCCGAGTCTTTTGCCCAGTACGGCAAGCTGTGCCGCAAGATCGGAGCCGGAGCCGGTTTTATTATTACCCAGCTGGGATATGATGCCGCCAAGTTCGGCGAGCTGATCAGGCTGATGGGCTTTCTCGGCCTGGATGTGCCGGTGCTGGGCTCGGTTTACATGCTGACGCCGGCCGCTGCCAGGATAATGAACGCCGGCCGGGTGCCGGGCGCCATGGTCACAAGCGGGCTGCTGGCCGAGGTGGAGAAAAGGTGGGCCGACAAGAAGGCCGGCCGGCGGTGGTCCATCGAGCAGACGGCCCGTCTGGCGGCCGTTCTCAAGGGCCTTGGATACCGGGGGATTCATATCGGCGGAATACACAAGGATTTTGAAACCGCCGGCAGGATACTTGACCGCTTCGAGCAGATCCAGGATCAATGGAAGGATTATCTGCCCCGGTTTCGTCACGGACCGCCGGGTGGTTTCCAGGTCTTTGACTTTGACCGGACTGATGAAGATCAGGCCCCTCGTTTCGGGCGCAACCCGGAAAAGGTGCCCTTGCTGGAAAGGCTGCATTATCTTTTTCTCAAGACGGTGCACCGTTTCTTTTTCGACCGTAATTCGGCCCTGGCCGCCGTTTCCAGGCAGTTTGCCGCCGTAATGGATGCCAGCCGCACCGGCCGCCGGCTTGTCCACCTGGCCGAATACGGCAGCAAGCATATTCTGCTGGGGTGCCGTCAGTGCGGTGACTGCGCAATCGAGTACGCCGGTTTCCTGTGCCCCGAGGCGGGCTGTCCAAAGCATACCCGCAACGGTCCCTGCGGCGGCAGCCGGGCCGGTTGCTGCGAGGTCTTTCCGGACAGATACTGTGTGTGGTATCGTGCCTACCGCCGGATAATAGCCATGGACGGCAAGGCGGTTCACAGGGCCGGATGCGTTCCGCCAAGGTTGTGGGAACTGGATCGCAGCTCGTCCTGGCTGAATTTCCACCTTGACCGCGACCACCACGGCAGCTCCAATCAGCTGGCCCGGCGGTGCGATGTGAACGTGTGCAGCCTGAAAATCTGACGGTATGCCGCGACGGCCCTGACCGGGTTGGCAAAATACGCTTGCCAAGGCCGGAACCGGCCTATTGAGCAGACCGCTTCAGCGTAAGGGGGCACTCCCCTTGCCGGATGATGAAACAGGAGACCGGCGGGTCTCCCCAACTTCTACGGGATGGAACGCCATGAACCAAGCAAAACCTGAGATAGTGATTCCCAAGGAAAAGGCCGTGTTCTGGATGGACGCCAATGGACGCTGGCGCAACCGGCACGGCCCGTTCGCCCACAAAAAGATCATCGATTATTTCAACCGTTCCATAGGCAAGGATGAAAACGGCTTCTTTGTCCGCCAGGACAAGGGTGATGTTATCGAAAAGGTTTATTTCCGGTATGAGGACACCGCCCTGTTCGTGGTCGATTTGGCTGACGGAGACCCGCCGCAACTGGTCTTGAACACCGGCCGGAAGATTGCAATGAATCCGGAGAGGTTGTTCATCGAAGGTGATATTCTCTACTACCGTGATGACGATGATAGGATCAAGTTTACCGACAGGGCGATGATGAAGATCGCAGACCGGCTGGAAGAGGAAGAGGACGGGTTGTACTTCAAGGCAGGGAAAGAGAAGATAAGAATACCGGATTGACGGCCGCCTTACAGGGGTCAAGTGCAGATAACAGGGGGAACGAGATATGACCGGAGGTGATCTTTTTTCAATCGGCATAGATGTCCGCTTCAGAGACCTGGATGCCATGGGGCATGTCAATAACGCGGTCATGTTCACCTATTTCGAGGAAGGCCGCAAACATTTTTTCTTTGGAGCCTTCAAGGGAGCGTCCCTGAAAGATTTCAACTTCATCCTGGCCAGCATAAGATGTGACTACCTGCATCCTGTCCGGCTGGAAGACAAACCCCGCCTCTGGATGTGGGTCGAGGATATCGGGAGAAAAAGCTTCAGCCTGGCTTATCGCCTGACGGCAGACGGTGACAAGGACTTCGTATTTGCCCGGGGCAGGTCGGTGCAGGTTTGCTACGACTACAGCAGCGGCAGAAGTATCCCCGTTTCCGACAGGATGCGGGAGGTTCTCGAACAACATCGACACAGTGTTTGAGCGTTGACCGGAGGTTGAATATGAACGGGACCGGAAAGAGCATATGCCCCCAATGCGGAAGACCGGTCGAAAAGGGCTGGAAGTTCTGCCCGGTCTGCGAGCGGAAGCTGCCGGAAGATGTCTGCCCGGCCTGCGGCAAGCCTGTGGAGCCTGAATGGAAGTTGTGTCCCTTTTGCGGCCAAAAGTTGCAAAGCCTTGTCTCCGGGCAAGAAGCCGGGCAAGAGCCTGAAGACAGCCGGGAAGAAGGCTTCGAGGAACCGTTGACCGGGATGCGTTTTATCTACGTTCCCGGCGGGACCTTCGAAATGGGAGACATGGAAGGTGAGGGGGCTCCGGACGAACAGCCTGTCCATCTGGTAAGGCTGGACGGGTTCTACATGGCTGCCTGTCCTGTTACCCAGCGGCAGTGGCAAGTGGTGATCGAGGGCAATCCTTCCCGTTTCAAAGGAGAAGATTTGCCGGTCGAGCAGGTCACCTGGGATGCAGCCAGGCGCTTTGCGGAACTTTTGAGCCGGATGAGCGGTTCCGGTTTCAGGTTCGACCTGCCCAGCGAAGCCCAGTGGGAGTATGCCGCCCGCAGCGGCGGGCAAAGGCAGCGCTGGGCAGGAGGGGCAGAAGTCGAGCAGCTGGGATGGATTGCCGAAAACAGCGAAGGCCGTACCAGGCCGGTCGGCCGCAAGCAGCCCAACTTGCTGGGTCTTTGCGATATGAGCGGCAATGTCTGGGAATGGTGCCGGGACGACTACCTGGCCGATGCCTACAGGCGGCATGCCGCTGACAATCCGGTCGTGTCCGGAGCAGGCAGTGAAAAAGTGCTCAGGGGAGGCGCCTGGCACCTGGATGCCTGGAGTGCAAGATGCGCCCGCCGGTTCAGCCTGGATCCTAAGTTGACGGGGCCGGGAGTGGGTTTGCGGCTGATCGCGGTCAAAGATCGATAGGGAGCAGAAAAGCATGAAGGTTATCGTCGATCTTTGTGCCGTGCCCATCGGGGCAGGCCGGGTTGGAAAGGACCGCCCGCAAGCCGGCCGAAGACCGGCGAGCCTCGTTCCAGGGGCTAAGTGCTCTGGAGAGACATGCCTGCACGGCGACGCTTAGGTTTGCTCAATATGCTGATCCGGTAGGCATTGCAAGCTTCTTACTGCAAAAAACGGGCTGCTGTTCAAAAACTGCTTGACCGCAAATTGTAACCGGAATATACAAGCTTGGTCCTACTCACTTGACCCGTTTGCCCAAACGGGTCAAGTTTTTCAAACCCAACACCACAAGCCTGCGGGGGAGGTGAAAACGGGCGAATTTCAACGGATGGAGGGATGGAATTGAATCACTCAGCCACCGGAATCCACTGTATCCTTGAATTATACGGCTGCCCCTTTGACCTGCTCAACGATGAGGATTTCCTGCGTCAGGCGGTTCGTCAGGCCGCCCGGGTCGCAGACTCGTCGCTGCTTCAACTGACCAGCCACAGTTTCAGCCCCCAGGGTGTGACCGCCCTGGGACTGCTGGCCGAATCCCATATTTCCATTCATACCTGGCCTGAAAGCGGCTATGCAGCGGCAGACGTATTTACCTGCGGCCGGCGATGCAAGCCGAAGGATGCTTGCAAGTTTCTGGTTGCCCAACTACAGGCCGAAAGGTTCGATCTGTCGGTTTTGTCCCGGGGACAGGATCTGGCCGAAGCCGGGATAGTGCCGATGGAAGCATTTCGGCAGGGAAAAGAGAGATGTTCGACAAACGTCCAGAATCCGCCTTTTGGTTGACTGAATACAACACACCCCACGACGCATATTGCCATGGCATCGTGAAGGTGCTGCACCAGCAGACCACCGCTTATCAGCAGATGATGATCGTGGACGGCGGCACTTACGGCAAGGCCCTGATCCTGGATGGGAAATGGCAGTCTTCCATGGTGGATGAATTCCTGTACCACGAGCCATTGGTCCATCCGGCCTGCGTTTTACAGGGCGGCCCGCAGAGGGTGCTGATCCTGGGCGGCGGGGAAGGGGCCACTCTGCGTGAAGTGCTGAAGTGGCATACGGTCCGGGAGGCGGTGATGGTGGATCTCGATGCCGAAGTGGTGGAGGCCTGCCGCCGGCTGCTTCCCGAGATGCACCAGGGGGCGTTTGACGACCCCAGGGCCGAAGTGGTGTTTGCCGATGCTTTCCAGTTCGTGGGCCGTGATGAGCGGCGCTGGGACGTGATCATTTCCGACCTGACCGATCCCCTGGAAGACGGCCCAAGTTACAAACTCTTTACCAAGGACTACTTTGAAATCTGCAAGCAGGCCCTGGCCCCGGGCGGATGCTTCGTGCTCCAGGCCGGCGTGGCGGGACCTGCCGATCTCGGTATTCATGTGCGTCTGGCGCGCACCGTGGCGACGGTTTTCAGGCATATGCTGCACTTTGTTTCCCATGTGCCCACCTGGGCCTCGCCCATGGGGTTCGTGCTGGGAACCGACATTGAAGCCGCCATGGCAAATCCTGATCCGGCCGCCGTCGATAAGCTGCTTTCGGAAAAGACCACCGGCGGGCTCAAGATGTTCGACGGCCGCACCATGCTGCACCTTATGCATCCCCCCAAGTATTTGCGCCGGGCGATCGAAAACGAAAAGAAGATCTACACCCTGGCCGATCCCCCCAAGGATTTTTGAGACCGGTTCGATCCGGCACCCGGCGGGCCTTGCTGCCGCCTGCCGGCAATATTCTGTTCCGTCGACTGAAAGACAAAGGCCCGGAATCGCAGACCTTTCGGGCCGTTCAGGTTCGTCTTCTCCGGTGTTCAAGGTAGTAAACCAGATGGGGCGAGCAGGGCAGGGCGGGTATTTCGCCCGGCCTGACAAAATCGGCCCAGACCACTTCCCGGCGGTCGATTTTCAAATCGCATCTTTGAGGAAGATGATACTCGAAGAAGGTAACTGTTTCGCGTTTATATTCGTAGTTGCTTTCTATCTGACCGGCCGGAATTAAGCCGCGGCGCGATATATGCACTCCGATTTCTTCTGCCGTCTCCCGTACTGCGGTATCACGCGGGTCCTCATGGCCCTTGCGGTAGCCGCCGGGGAGGGTATACTCGGGTTTGTAGGAGTTGCGGATTACAAGCAGGCCGTCGGGGCACCAGAGAGCCACATTGACTCCCCGGGTCCGCGGTCTGAAAATGTAGAAAAAGACTCTGGAGGCCCGATAGGCGGCCTTCAAGCCGGCCCGCCACAGCCTGTCGCGGAGTATTTCAGCCGCTTTTGCCTTACTGTTCAACCTTTTCAAAGTATTCTTTCTCGGCACCGCATTTGGGGCATACCCAGTCATCGGGCAAATCTTCAAATGCCGTGCCGGGGGCGACCCCGTGCTCGTAATCGCCTTCGGCCGGGTCGTAAACGTAACCGCAGGGGCATTCATATTTGTCCATATTTGTTATCCTTTCGGTAAGTTGCTTAAATCAGCCGATCGGGGCAGGGGCCGGGGCGGAACCGCTGCCCTAAAATCAAGATCCGAGAAAACCGGATTTGATGTTAACCTGTATTTCACTTGCCGATCAAGCATTTTCCCTTTGTCCGTCAGGAAGAGACGTTCCGGTTGCCTGATGGAGTTGCTTTTGGAGAAGGCTGGGTTTCAGGATCGTTTACGGGGTTTTTGGGCAGCTTGATGACAAAACGGCTGCCCCTTCCCGGGGTGGAGGATACTTCTATCGAGCCACCGTGCTGTTCTACGATTTTACGGGCGACGAAAAGACCGAGGCCGGTGCCGGACCGCCCCTTTGATGAAAAGAAAAGGGAAAAGAGGTTGTCACGGGTTTCCTTGTCCATGCCGACACCGTTGTCTTCGATGGAGAATATTACATGATTGCCGGTATCCTTAAGGGTGAACGTGATTCTGTGATTATCTTTGCTTTCGTCCTTGAGGCAGGCGTCGACGGCGTTTTCGATTATGTTCATAAGAGCCGCCTGGAGATAACCGGGATCGACTGAAATGGTAAAATCATGATCCGGGCAATGGTGAATGAACTCTATGCCGCGGCTTTTTATTTTGGCCACGGCGGCATCATACAGCTGTTCTACGAACTTGCGGGCCTCTATCGGCTGGCGCTCGATTTCGCGCTTTTTGGCGTAGAAGAGAATATCCATTACCAGTTTGCGGATCCTGCCCACCATGGTCTTGACGATCTGCCAGCCTTCCTGGCGCTTGGCCTCGTCGTTGGATTTGAGGCCGGATTCAAGGATGTACATCCCCCCGTCGAGGCCGGTCAGGAGCCCTTTGAGTCCGTGGGAGATGGTGCCGATCATCAGGCCCAGGGCCGAAAGATGATCCTGGAGTTCCGATTTCTCGCGCACCAGGCGTTCCAGGTTTTCCGTGTAAGCCTGGAGCTGCCGCCTGACGGTGATCCTCTCCCGGGCCCGCTTCAGGGCAATGTCCAGGGCGTCGACGTTTATCGGCTTGGTTATGAAATCGGTTGCTTCGTTTTTAAGACTCTCGACAGCCAGGCCCATGTCGCCGTGGCCGGTTATCATGATCACTTCGGTCTCCGGATTTTCGCGCTTTATGATCTTGAGAAGCTCGATGCCGTCCATGCCGGGCATCTTTATGTCGGTCAGGATGACGGGAGGGCGGCGCTTTTCGAAAATCTCCAGCGCTTCTTTGCCGTCCTGGGCGGTGTAGACCGTATAGCCCTTGTCGCGCAGGGCGATATCAAGAACATCGCGGATGTCTTCTTCATCGTCGACTAGTAAGATACTGGTTACCGGATCGCTTGCTTGCATGTCAACTCCCTGAAGCGTTAGTGTCAGAGGCACCGGAATTATCGATCTGCTGGTCTTCTTCACGGTATGTCGGCAGCTCCACCAGGAAGCAGGTACCCCGGGGTCTGTTGTCATGAACCGATATCCGGCCACCGCAATCTTTTATGATGCCGTAACTTATGGACAGGCCCAGACCGGTTCCCTTGCCGACTTCTTTGGTGGTAAAAAAGGGTTCAAAAATCTTTTCCTTGATGTCCTGCGGTATTCCACAACCGGTGTCACAGAGGCGGCAGAAAACGAACGCGTCTTTCTGGCCGGTTTCGATGGTGATGCAGTCCTCGATCTCGATTCGCCCGGGGGCACCTTCCTGCCTGCTTTCCTCGATGGCATCCCGGGCGTTGAGCAGCAGGTTGATGAAGACCTGTTCCAGCCTGCCGGGGTCACCGGTGACCTGGGGCAGGGAAGGGGCCATGGACCACTTGATGGCTATGCCCCTGACTTTCAACTGCTGGCTGAATATTTCAAAGGCGCTTTGAATGACATTGTTGAGGTCAACGGGACAAAGCTGGCTGTCCGACTTGCGGGCGAACTGGCGCATATGGTTGATTATCCGCGTGGCCCGGTCGACGTTCCGGTCGACCTTGTCGAGCATGCTCGTCAGCAGCTCCATATCAATATCCTCGTTACGGCGCAGTTTGGAGATGAAGAAACTGGAGGTGGTCTTGATCACCGAAAGGGGCTGGTTCAGCTCGTGGGCGATACCGGTCGCCATCTCTCCCAGGGTGGCCATCTTGCTGGCCTGAATCAGTTGCTGTTCCGTCTCCAGCCGCTTGGTGATGTCGCTGGTGGTTATCAGCAGAACGTTTTTCCCGGCGTATTCCGAAGGAGAGATGCGGATGTTGACATAAATGGTGTGCCCGGAAGAGTGTTTGTGGCGTATCTGGTACAGGTTGCTGGCGGTCCGCAGCCTGAAGCCCCAGTGATCGTAATCTTCGTCTTTGAACAGGAAGGTGAACGGTTTGCCTATCAGCTCCTTCTCACTGAAACCATAGATGGATGTGACACTCTTGTTGTAGTCCAGGATTTCCAGGGTTTCCCGGTCCACCACGAAGACAGGATTCGGAATGTTGCTGAAGATATCGTGATACTTCTTTTCGGAATGCTTCAGCTCTTCTTCCAGGAGTTTGCGCTGGGTTATGTCAAGGGAGATCTCCATGGCGGCCACGACGTTGCCGTTCTCGTCCCTGATGGGCGAAGTCTGAACCATCCAGTAGGTTCGCGAACCGTCCTTGTTGATGCCCGATTCTTCTGCCCAGTGGGGCTGGCCGTCGGCAAAAGTGGCCTCCACCGGGCAGCGTTCGCACTTGGAATCGCGTCCCTTGTAGGCCTGATAGCAGAAGTCGCCGGGTTTGGGCGCAAAGCGGCGGGCGAATTCGCTGTTGTATTTGAGCAGGCGATAGGACCGGTCCTGTACGGTTATCAGGCACGGCACGCCTTCGAACAGTTTCTGGTATTCGTCGCGCTGGCGGTTGAGTTCCTGCTGGTGCTGGTGAATCTTCTGGGCCATCTGGTTGACCGCTTCGGCCAGCTTGCCCATTTCGTCCACCTGCTTCAGTTTGACACGATGAGTGTAGTTTCCGCGGGCTATCTCTTCGGTTCCGGCGATCAGCTTGCGGATGGGAATATTGACGAAGCGGTGGAGGAAAACGAAGATTATTCCGGAAGTGATCATGAAGATGAAGACCGAAAACCCCAGCACGCTCCTTTCTATCTTGACGATTTCCTTTTCGGTGCCGGCAAGGGAGACCACAACGTCCAAGGCTCCCAGGATGGTATTGTCCTTGGGATGAAAATGGCACTCGCCGGTGGCACAGCCCGGTGCGTTGGCGATGGGAGTGATGATGCCCAGCAGGTGATGACCGTCGCCGGCTCTGAAAATACGGATTCTTTGCTTCAGGCTGACCTTTTTGAGGGGCGGATCGCTCCTGTGACAGATTATGCAGGCCTCATTGCGGATGTTGGTCTTGGTGTCTATCTCGTGTTTGTGGTTGGAGAACTTTATTTCCCCGGCCTTGTTGTAGATCCTGATGTTGACAATTTCGGGCAGCTTGCCGATGTTGGCGATGATCTGGGTGATATCGTCGCGTGAATTTAGCATCATCGCATACTGGGTGCCCAGCAAGATGGTGTGGGTCAGCCGATCCGTGGAGGCGATGATGTTGTCCATCAGCTTTTGCTTCTGGTAGCGGATATTGAAAAAAGCCCACACGATGATGTAGATCACCAGCAGGGAACCCACGGTGAGAATCAGCTTCATGGTCAGGCTGCTGCGGATATGTTTGACAAGTGAAATCATCTTTTCAGCAAGCCTCAGCTGTTGTTGCGGTCAAAAAACGTCTGAAATCCGGCGTGATCGCCAGATTGGAATCAAGGCCGAGCTCTTTGGCATCGATCCCCATTGCCAGCCCCAGCAGTTGCGGAAGATATATCACAGAGATGGAGATATCCGAAGCCAGTCTTTTGGATATCTTTTTCTGATAAGCCTCCAGGTTCATCTGGCACATGGGGCAGACGGTGACGATTGCATCGGCGGTCCGGGCATTTTCGAGGATTTTGCCCGTAAGGGTCAGGCCGACCTCGGGCTTGGTGTTCATAAGAGCAGCCCCGCAACATTTGGCCCCCATGGGCCAGGCAAGCGCCTTCGCCCCGGTGGCTTCTATCAGGGCCTTCATAGATTGCGGGTTTTCCGGATCGTCGAAGGCCGCCAGCGGCCGCAGGCACTGGCAGCCGTAATAGGGCGCAACCACCAGGCCTGTAAGCGGTCTGGCCAGTCCGGTTGCTACAGCTTCGGCACCGATGTCGGTCGCCAGGATGTCCAGCAGGTGCCGGGGCCTTGCCTTGCCCCGGACGGAGAGCCCTTCCTCGGCCAGAATCTCGTTAACCTTTGCCCGCAGGTGTTCGTCGGTGCCTATCTCGATGTTGCTTTTGGCAAGATTGAGATAACAGGCGCTGCATGGAACCAGGATGTCCATGTGGTCCATCTGTTCGGCCAGGGCCAGATTCCGGCCGCTCAGGGCCAGGGCCAGCAACCGGCTCCGGGCCTCGGCGGCGCTGGCGCCGCAGCATGTCCAGTCCTCCACTTCCGTCATTTGGACTCCCAGGGCCTTCATAAGAGCCTCTGTGGCCTGACCGTATTCGCGGGCGGAACCTTCCAGCGAACAGCCCGGATAGTAAAGATAGCGCATGACGTTTTCCTTCATCGGTCGTTGCGGGTCAGCTGTCGGCTTTCCAGCCGGGCAACCTTGTCAAACAGTGCGGCAAGGCGCATGTCTCCCCTGGACGGCGGCCTCAGATCCACCTTGCCTTTTGCCATCAGCTTCAGACCCAGGGAAGCAAAGCGCAGCGGAAGCAGCGGGTTTTTCATGGCGCTGAAGTACAGGGTCATGAACTCGCTTTCCCGGACACGGCCGTGGCGGCGCACGCTTTCCAGGAAGCTGCCGTAAAATGCCTCAGATGTCCTGTATGCTTTCACCTTGCGCCGGGCGGCAGCCTGTTTCAGCCTGTACATGGCCTCGGTAAGGGGCAGGCCGCGCGGACAGCGCAGGGTACAGTAATAGCAGGCCGAACAGAGACAGAAGGTGGTGGAAGAAAATATCTCTTCTTCCTGTCCCAGCAACACCAGCCGCCAGAGACGGCGGGGAGTAAGATCCATGGCAAACTCGTTGGGGCAGGAACCGCTGCATGTGCCGCACTGAATGCAGGCCCGGATCATCCGGCCGATGTCGTCCATTTCCCGGTTTGCCTCTGCGTTGCTCCGGTATGCCGCTGGCACTTGATCGACTTTGTTCATCAGACTTTCCCCGCTTCCAGGTCCAGGGGTTCATCGAATGCCTGGGTCAAGGCGTCTATCGTTTCAAACATCTGCTGCCGCAGGTAGCCGTTGATGACCGAAGCCCCGTTGGGGCAAACGGCCGCGCAGGTGCCGCAGCCCTGGCACATGGCTGTGTTCACAACCACCTTGGTCCGGTCAGTATCCAGCATGCGCGCTCGGTAAGGGCAGGCTTCGATGCACCGCTCGCACAGGGCGCAGAGGCTGTAGCGTACCTGGGCCACCGGGTGCCCGGAGCTGATCCGGCGGCGGGAAATTATTCTCAGCGCCCTCGAAGCAGCCGCCTGGCCGGTGGCCATGGACTCGACGGCCGCCCGCGGACCAAGGCAGATGCCGCAGGCGAACACGCCTTCTTTCAGGGCGTCCACCGGCCGCCACTTGCTGTCGGCCGGCCGGAAAAATCCGTGTTCATCGACATCGACACCAAAAGTCGCCGCCAGTTCCGCCGGCAGACGGGGAACGATACCGGTTGCCAGAACCAGCAGGTCGGTTTCGATTGTCAGTTTCAGGCCGCTGACCGGATCGGTGCAGTTGACCTTGACGGACTCGGCGCCTTTTTCTCCGTCTGCCACTTCGACCTCCGGCCTGTTTTCCGGATCGTAAGGGATGAATATCACCCCGGCCCTGCGGGCGGCGGTGAAGTAGGTTTCCATGAAGCCCGGGGTCATAATGTCGCGGTACAACACGTATACGGCCGTTTCCGGGTTTTGCTGCTTGATTTTTAGGCAGTGTTTGATGGTGGTCGGGCAGCAGACCCGGCTGCAGTAGTTGCGCGGTTTCCGGCGGGAGTCCACACACTGGATCATGACCACCGTCTCCAGGCCGGCCGGCTTGATGGAAGTGTCGGCCAGTGCCTGCTCCAGCCGGCGCTGGGTGATTATCCGGTCGCTGCTGCCGTAGCCGTAGGCCGTAGTGGTTGCTTCCCTGCCGCCTGTGGCCAGGATTGCCACTCCATGTTCCAGGGTGCTGATTTCGCCGTCCGGTCCCCGGATGGTGGTGAAAAAACTGCCCACTTGACCGTAGCCGCCGACTATGCCGCTGCCGGTCATGGTTTTGATGTTCGGATGACTTTCTACTTCCGACACCATGGTCCGGCACAGGTCCTGAAGGTCCTGGCCGTCGATGGTGGTTTGCAGCCAGTCCAGGTTGCCCCCGAGCCGGTCGCTTTTTTCCACCAGGGTAACCCGGTGGCCCCGCTCTGCCATCGTCAGGGCGGCCTGCATGCCGGCAACTCCGCCGCCGACAACCAGGGCCGTGGCCGCAACCTCCACTTCGGGCAGCCTGTCCACCACGGCCGCCTTGAGACGGGCAAGGCCGGCCTGCAGCCTGGCAACCGGCAGGGCCGGGGCAGGGGGGCTGGAGTCAGGTCCGGTCAGACCCAGGTCGACCGCGTCGATAAGATGGGGCGCAAGTCTGATTGCGGCCGACAACGCTTTGATCTTTTTTACGAAAAGGTAAGGGTGACAAGCGCCCACAAGGATGCGGTTGAAATCTTTGGCGGCAGCGGCCTCTTGGGCCTTTTGCCAGCCTCCGGCCGTACAGAGCCGATCGACGAAGACCACTTCGCCCACGGCCGGGTCCGTCTTCAGCCTTTTTTCAACGAGGGGGCCATCCCTGTCGGTTGAAAGCCTCTGGCCGCAAGTGCAGACTATGGCCATGATTTTCGGACGCCGGCCGCTGACGTCACGATATGCTGTCTCTTTGTCATCCGTCTCGGAGCTGCCGTCGCCTCCTCCCATTGCCACGGCGGCCCGGGCCGCGGCGGCCGAGGCGAATATCACCGATTCGCTTATGTCCTTGAGACCGGAGGCCGACCCGCTGACAAAGATTCCGGGCCGGTCGGTCGAGACCGGGTCCAGGGGGGCGGTTGCCGGAAAGCCCCATTGATTGAGCTTGCAGCCGGTCATTTCGGCCAGTTGCTCGGTGCGGCGGGCAGGCCTCTGCCCCACTGACAATACCACCAGGTCGAAAGTTTCATCTACCAGTTTGCCGTCAGTGCCCATGTAGGTCAGAACCGGGCTTCCGCTTTCTGGATGGGGCGTTACCGAGTGGACCCGGGTTCTTTCAAAACGCATTCCGGGCCGGGCGGCAGCCTCGTCCAGGTAGCGCTGAAACGGCAGACCGAAGGCGCGCATGTCCATGTAGAATATCGCCGTTTCGACATCCTCTCCTGCTTTTTCCCCGGCCAGCAGGGCTTCCTTGACAGCGTACATGCAGCAGACCGAAGAACAGTAATCCGTGTTGGTTTGCAGATCGCGCGATCCGACACATTGCAGCCAGGCTATCTTCCTTGCCGGCTTGCCGTCGGCCGGCCGCACCAGGCGCCCGGCCGTGGGGCCGGTCCCGCTTACCAGGCGCTCGAATTCGATGCCGGTGATGACATGGGGGCAGATGCCGTAGCCGAGGGTGTTTTTGCTCTCGGCCGGGTTGAAGTAATCGGTGCCGCAGGCCAGAACGATTGCTCCGACCCCGATCTCCAGGTCCCGGGCGGCCATCCGGTCTTCGAAGATCCTGACCACCATGGGGATCATGCGGGCCGGATCGAACGGTTTCATCAGGTAATCGAAGGCGCCCTCTTTCATGGCTTCCACAGCCGTTTCCACGGTGGCATAGGCCGTCATCATCACCACCGTCAGCTCCGGCCGGACCTGCTTTGCCCGTTGCAGCAGCTCCACACCGTCCATGCCCGGCATCTTGATGTCCGTCAGCATGAGACCGTAGTCCTTGTCCCGGAGCATCTCCAGGGCCTGCCGTCCGGATTCGGCCATATCCACTGCAAAACCCTCGTCCACCAGCCATTCCTTGAGTGAATCCCTGACGGCCGGCTCGTCGTCGACCACCAGGATAAGGAAATTGCCCCTTTGCTGGTCAGACAGGTTGATGGCCCCCGTAGGGCATACTTGCAGGCATTTGCCGCAATGGTCGCAGGCGGCCGGGTCGATAACGTAAGGGTTGGGCACGGCATGGGGCAGGGGCAGGTAGATGGCTTTGCGGGTGGCCAGGCCGGCGTTGAAGTCGTCCGGGACTTCGACCGGGCAGACCTGGCTGCAGATTCCGCAGCCGGTGCAAAGATCCGGGTCGACCTGGGTGGGGGCCTGGCGCAGGGTGACGCTGAATTCCCCCGGTTTGCCTGAAACCGAGGTCAGCTCGCATCCCAGGCGCAGTTCGATGTTGTCGTGAAAAAGCCCCTTGCGCAGGCAGAACTGGGAGCCCGAGTCCCTTTCCACCAGGGGGAGCATTTTGCACATCCCGCAGTGGTTGGTGGGAAACTGGTAATCCAGCCGGCTCAGGATGCCCCCCATGTGGAGGCTGCGGTCGATCAGAATCACCTGGTGCCCGCTTTCGGCCAGGTCCAGGGCCGAACGGATACCGCTGATGCCGGCGCCGACCACCAGGGCTTTGCTGCTATTGGTTTTCATTGACATCCCTCCCGGCTTTCGGCGCTAGTCGATACCGACGATTTCACTGAACTCATCCTCCCTGAACTCCGTAAGCGGCGGCTTTGCCCGGGGATCGCTGCCGGCCGGGTAATCGAAGGCCTTCTGGGTGTCGGCGGCAACGGTGCAGAAAAACTCGGCCAGGGGAATATCGTTGGGACAGGCATTGGAACATTGGCCGCAGCCGACGCACGCCAGGCTCATGTGAGCCAGGCGGGTCAGGTGGTAAAAGATCGTGTCGGTGGGCATTTTGACCGCTTTTTTGCGCCGGGCCCAGGCCATGTAACGGCTGGGCTCGTGATCGAAGGCGTCGGTGACGAACACGCATTCGCGGCAGTAGCATACCGGGCAGGCCACCCGGCAGTTGTAACAGTTGACACAGGCGCAGAAGTAGGCCCCCAGCTTGTCGATACCGCCGGTGGCCGCGGTCGTGTCGGCATACATCTGCTGCCGGAGCTGCTTGCGTTTGTCTGTCAGGCTTTGCAGGTAGCGCTCGCGGGCATCGGGCAGGCTCGCCGTTTCCAGGTTCAGGGCTTCCAGGAGGCGGGCCCCCTTGTCAGACTGGCTGTAGATCATTATTTCCTGCTCGCAGTCGAGGCCCCATAGGGCGACAACGACGTCGGCGTTGGCGGCAGTGGGCTGATCACAAAAACGGCAGGCCGGTGCAAGCTGATCGGAGGGGTCGGCATCGGGCTTGGCCGCCAGGGCTTGGGAGTAAAATTGGCGCGAACTGTCCTTGCCGTTTGTCGCGACAAACTTCAGGTAATCCCTGTTCCGAAACGCGCCCAGGCAATCCATGCCGATGATCAACAGCCTGTCGAAACTGCCCTGTTTCAGTTTGACAAGCTCAACGAAGGCCCTTATTTCACAGGGCCGCATGACGGCCGCGATTTCACCGCCGGGATCGGTGCGGGTCAGGCGGCAGACCATCTTGGCGCTGTTGAGAGGAAAAGAAGGCGCCAGGGGATCGGCCGCGGCCAGCATGTCGGGGTCTTCTGTAAGGGTCGGCATGACCATGCTCCCGTTGGCCGGGAGCATCGGTGCCAGGATCTGGTCGGCCATCGGGCTTGCGACAACCGACCGGTAGAATTCCTGCAGGGTCGCGATCAGATCTTTGCCGTTTACCTTGAGTTTCACGCAGGTCGCCATTTTGTTCATATCCTCCGCCATGGTCAGATCACCATCTGTAATTTGGCCTGGTTGGGACCCAGCTGCCTGATTTGAGCAACCAGATCGTTCATCACCCCGGCAAACTGCACACCGTCACTGGCTCCGATCCAGGTAAGCCGCAGGCGTTGGGGGTCGAAACCGAAACGGGGCAGGATCTCCTTGAGCAGTTTGATTCTCCGGCGGGCCTTGAAATTGCCGTTTATGTAATGGCAGTCTCCCGGATGGCAGCCGCTTACCAGGACTGCGTCGGCACCTTCCAGCAGGGCTTTTAGAACGTACTGGGGATCGACCATGCCGGTGCACATGACTCTGATCAGGCGCACGTTGGGCGGGTAGGTCAGCCGGGAGGTGCCGGCCAGGTCCGCGGCCGTATAAGTGCACCAGTTACAGACGAAAGCGATGATGACCGGATCGAATTCACTCATTGTCCCCCCCTTCAAGTTGGTGATCTCTATCTGCCCAGGGCCGCAACGGCGTCCATGAGGCCGTCGATCTCGGCGAAAATCTGTTTGCTGACAAAATGGCGGCTGACCGCGGCCCCGCTGGGACAGTGG
>Ga0256835_1000200_pt1 | contig 48643 bp, 53 predicted proteins | sample PIR30metaG_FD_185972 | JGI IMG/M metagenome (GOLD analysis project Ga0256835, IMG submission 185972) | Hydrothermal vent microbial communities from East Pacific Rise, Pacific Ocean - PIR-30 | ecosystem: Environmental > Aquatic > Marine > Hydrothermal vents | place: Pacific Ocean: East Pacific...
CTTCGGTGGCGACAGTACCAAACATGATAGAGGATAAAGATAACAAAGCATATATCACGCTCTATACACCATTAGATGTGCTTAACTGGAGAGAGACTAAGCGTTCAGGCAAGGTCGAGCTTGTTAGAGTTGTGCTGCGCGAGATTGACGAAGTCGCCATAGCTGAGAGTGAAGATACTGAGATGGGTACAACCGACATTAAGTATATGTACAGAGAATTACTTATTGAAGACGGCATATACAAAATCAAGATATACAGAGAAGACGAAGATGTAAAGACAATAATTCCTCTTGCTAACGGAGAACATTTCACAGAGATACCTGGATTATTCATAGGTACAACTTCTAATACAGCTAGGGTTGATAAGTCTCCGGTGATGGGGATTTCTAACTCGAATATTAAGCATTACCAGACATGGGCGGAACTCCTATACCTCCAAACATATGTAGGCCACCCGCAATTAGTACTCACAGGCTTAACACCAGGATGGAACAAGCAAGCTGAGAAGCAGCAGTTTAAAGTTAAAATGGACGCTGCCGAGATTTTGGCGCTTGAGGGGGACAGTTCAGCTGCGCAGATATTGGAGATAGACACCAAACAATTGATTCATTTTAAAACATTAGAGGTATTAGAGTCTTCGATGGCTGAGCAGGGTGCGCGTATCAAAGCCATAAGCCATAAAGCGGGTGTTGAGTCAGCTGAAGCACTTAAGATAAGAACATCAGCGTCGATGAGTAAGTTGGCGTCCATAGTACAAAATGCATCTGAAGGACTAACAGCAGCATTGAAATGGTTAGGCGAGTACATGGGCGAAGATCTCGAAACATATACTATTTCAATTAACAAAGAGTTTTATTCGCCTAATCCGGATGGCCCATTTTTAACATCGATTTCGAATGCGGAGGTAGCTGGCACAGCTCCAAGAGGCACAGCTCTCAATTACCTAAAACAAGTTGAGTTAGTGGACGATAACATACCTAACGAAACTTATTTAAAGGATATGGTGCTAGCCACTGAGCGTACACCGATGCCTAACAAACAACAAGGCGGTACTTCGCAGATTAATAAAGTACCAGGGTCGGCGGCGATACCGGCCAAGAACAAGAACAAAAATTAAAATAAACTAAGACAAGGAAAGAACATGTTACCAAAAATAATTGCTGATTTATCAGTTGTAGAAGAGAAATATAGAGCGTTGTACACTAAACAAGATGACGGTACATATAAGTTAGATGATAATGTAACCGAAGATGTCTCAGGACTCAAAAATACTAATGTCGCGCTTAAACAAGAGAAGCTCGAGCTGAAACAAAAACTCGAAGAACTAGAGAGGTTTAAGAGAGAAAAAGAAGAAGCTGAGCTACTTAACCAGAAGAAGTACGAAGAACTACTAAAAAGCAAAGAGGAAACATTTAAGACAGAGCTAGAACACGCGAAAGCACAAATTCAAAAATTACAAGACTCCATCAGACAAACTAAGAAAGCTGAGATTGTAAATAGAATAGCGAGAGAGTTAGCTGGAGAAAGAGCACCCATACTTGAACCACATATTCAGAGTATGGTAGAGGTAGATCTTAACGAAGAAGGCATACCTGAAGTTAAATTTATGAATCATTCAGGTGAGATGATTAATGAAGATGCTGTATTGGCAGAGTTCAGAGGAAACAAACTTTTCCAAGCTGTGATTAAGGGCAGAAATAGCACAGGTGGAGGAGCTGCCGGAGGAGCTGATACAGGTGGAGCTGACGATGGTTCGTATGATAAGTACTTTGACGAGAACAGCCCTCATTACTCACCTTCAAAACAGTACGAATTGCAGCAAAGTAATCCCACTTTACACGACGCTCTTTTCGCTAAATACCTCGCAGATAAATATTAATCATAACAATCTATAACCACCCATTATAAATCTCCTGGGTGGTCTAAGTAACTTTTCAGCAGAACTATATTATAATATATCAATAAGTGCAGGAGGACTTAGGCGGTGAAAGAGGACCTACACCGTTTAACATAAAAATCACAAAAGGAAATATTATGGTAGTATTGGCTGATTTGATCCAGAGAGATCAATATGACAGAGAAGTACTCAGACAATCACTAAGAAAATCGGTACTTTATAATTCAGGTCTAATAGTAAAAGATCCTAATCTTCGTAAGAAAATGATGGCGAATGTGGGCTCAACATTTGAGTTTGACTACTTCTATGACCTAGCAGATAACGAAGGTAGAATCTCTGATGATTCAAACACACTAGCAACAACTGACGGTATTAATACAGGAACAGATGTAGCTGTTGGAAACTATAGAAACCGTTCTTGGGGAGCAAGAAACATTACAGCTAACCTTTCACATACAGGTGATCCCATGCTGGCAATCGCAAGCAGAGTAGGAGCTTATTGGGCTAGACAGATGGACTACACAACATTGTCTATTGTTAAAGGTATCTTAGCAGATAACACAGCTAATGATGGTTCAGATATGGTTAACGACCAAACAGGTAACGCGGTTGATATCAATATGATTCTGGACACACAACAAACAGCTGGTGACGCACAAGATATGTTTGGTGTAATGATTTGTCACTCTGCGATTAGAACTAAGCTCAAAAAAGATGGTGTTACAGATAGAATCTACGACCCTGCTACAGGTAAGTTCCTATATGAAGCGTTAGGCGGATTGAGACTAGTGATTACAGACGCGGTTGATTCGCCTTCAGCAGGTAACTACACATCATACATCATAGGCGGCGGTATGATTGGTTATGGTGAGGGTAAACCTAAAATGGCTCATGAAGTAGAGAGAACAGCTGCTATTGGTAATGGTGCGGGTGAAGAGACATTGTGGGAGAGAAAGAATTTCTGTCTGCATCCTTATGGATTCAGTTTCCAAAAAGCGGCTATGGCATCGACATCTCCAACAAATGCGGAGTTCGAACAAGCGGCTAACTGGGATAGAACAGCTGACAGAAAAAGAATCCCGTTTGCGGCTTTAATCAGCAGCATATAAGGCGGTGTGATCGTGACAGCTTTAATAGTGCACCCTGACCCAGGATACAATACTTTTGTTGATGTGGCTGGAGCTGATATTATAGCTGACGACTACATCGATCACGCTATATGGGATATGATGACGCCTGAAGATAAGCAGCGTTGGCTGTTGTTTACAGGCAAACTAATTATGTCTTTGAAAGATATAGAGATACCAGATAGTACTGTAGCTTGTTTAGCGGATACTCAAATACAGATACTTATGCACATATTGCGTAATGATTTGTTTGCAGATAAACCAGAACAGCAAGTTAGGGTTGAGTATTTTAACAAGATGAGTATTGAGTATTTTAAAAATAATAACTTGGATGATATTGTTCTAAACGACATCCCAGCAGGAGCATGGGATTGTCTGGTTTCTTTGGGTGCGGCAAAACCGAAGTTTTTGGGTAATGTCGGAGTGTTCAGGAGAACACGATGAGAGCACCAGCTAAAGATCAATTCGGTAAGGTTATAAGACATTTGTTCGATAGATTTGGACAAGAAGGTTTGCTTCACAGTGTGCTCTCTTCTGACTATGACACATCAACGGGGGAAACAATAAGACAAGAGAACACAGCGGGTATTTTATATACAAACACAAATATTGCAACATTAGATGACATAAATATTAAAGAGAAATATATCCAGTTTGATGATGGACTGGCTAAGTTTCAGTCAAGCATAGTGTCGTTTATTTTTATTAATGAAACTATAGATGTGGATGAAACAAGTTACATTGTGACAGCTAGTTCACGGAAGATATGGTTTAAAAAGTTAACACCCTATATTGTTAACGATGTTATACTGGCTTATGTAGCTGAAGTGGACGAAGAACATGAGTAGTACAGCTTATACATATCGCCCAGGATCATCGATTAAATGGGATAATTTATCTGGTGTTATAGAAGATAATATCAAAGAGGTAATCAGAGAAGAGACTTTTAATTTGCGTGACGATATTAAAGCTGTGTGGCCGGTGAAGACAGGTAGATCTAAAATGAATTGGTATATAAGAGGAAACCGATATGGATGGTCTATTGTAAACCCTACGATAAACCCAAAAACGGGTTTCCATTATATTCCTTTTTTATGGTTTGGTGGCTCAAAGCAGCTACCATTAGGTGGTGATCCTATAGTAAGAGCTCGAGCAGCTATATTACTGAGTAGATTTAAAAGACTTAAATGGAACGCTAGACGAAGAAGATACGACCCTATAAAAACCAGAAGAGGAGATCTGAGAGTATGAAGCTAAAAGATGTACTAGTAACTATAGAAACAGAAATCCACGATAATTGGCAGGGTTTAGTTCACTACGATGATTCTATAGCTCAGCCTTCAGTAGACGAATGGATACATGTAAATGTAGCCCCTATAACAAGTGTGGATAAGTCTTATGATGGTTGTAGTTATGATTTATTCGGCGTTTATGTTGAGTGTTACGCAAAAACAAAAGTAAAAGCATATGATTTAGCAGATAGATTCATGGCTTTTTTAACAAACAGAGAAATAGGTGGTGTGTATTTAAGGGATTCACATCCAGTCAGTCAAGGTAATGTAAATCGTGAACGCTTTTATTCAAAGTTTGTGATTTACGCAAATAATTAATAAGGAGATGATATGGCAGTCAGTGGTATAGATACCCAACTGGTAAAAGTGACAGTGGATAATGTAATTGATGGCGCAGCAGAGGGTTCACCTTCGGAGGTATTATGTGTATTAGAGCTTGGTAACTATAAACAGTCAAGAGCTAAAAAAACATATGCGTGTATGAGTTCAAACGAATCAACTGTTGGCCTTGGATCTATTACAAGAGATCCTTTGACACTAGGTTTGCTTTATAATGAAGATAATACAGATGGTCAAAAGAAGCTAAAAGATGCGTTCAACAATAATACTGAAGTAGATGTTGTAATTGAGTTTAACAACACACCAAGTGGTGGTGCGCACGGCACACAAATCAAAGCCAGAGTGGGTGTAGCTGAGTGGGATATGGCAATGCCCAAAGACTCTAAAATTGAGCTCACATTTTCTCTTGAGTTTAAAGGTGCTGCAGAGGTTGTGGAAGCGGCTTAAAACAGAGACAGACACGTGTGTCTGTTTCAGTGACACCTATTACCTTGTCATAGGTGTCACTGAAGCAGATTTTGCTTGAAATTAGACAAGGATGTTTATATGAACATATTTACACAGATATTTGGAAATGAACCGGTAGAACACCATATAGAGGCGCTAGGACAAACTGTTAAGTTGAGAAAACTTACATTAAAAGAACAGTGGGAGTTTCAACAACGAATGATTAAAAGCGTTCATGGTAAAGATATAGAAATTAATTACGAAGAAGCGACTAAAATTAAATACGAAAAAATTGCGAAAGCTTTAGTCGAACCTTCAATGTCGGCGGAAGAGTTAATGTCTTTACCTGCTGATGCCGAACCTGCTATAAATGAAATTTACGCGTTAATAGACCCTAAAGGTGCTGCGGCTGTTGAAGAAGCTATGAAAGAAGAAATAGAAGAGGGAAAGTCCCTTCAATAGATTTCTTTAAGTTTCGGTTAGCTCGTATTTTAGGTTGTACGGTTGAAACATTACAAAACAGTATGACAGCTGAAGAATACGAGCAATGGAAAGTGTATCTTAGTTATGAACCGCCGAACACAAATGAAATACAGTTAGCTGTCTTGATAGCGGCTGTTACTTCTTTTATGGGTGGTAAGAAAAAGGCTAGTGATTTTATAATAAGTAGTGTACCTAAAGCTAAATCCACTGTTACGGGTGAAGAACTAAACAATTTAATAAAAGGAATGTTTTAATGGCAATTACGATACAAGATCAAGTCATTGTAGATATGAGAGCTGATATCCGTAAATTGAAAAGAGATTTAGCGGAAGCAGAGGCGGCTACCAAAGCTGCCAATGCCGGTATGCGCGCACAATGGCGAGCAACAGCGGCATCGATAAGATTGACTACTTCTGAGTTAGTTCGTTTAGGTGTGACGATGTCTGTAACACTAGGAGCACCTGCACTGCACAACATTACCAAACAGGCAGATGAATGGAGTTTATTAGCGAGTAGAATTAAGTTAGTATCTGATTCTTATGACGAAGCGGCTAAGAAGAGAGAGGTATTATTTGACATAGCGCAGGAAACAAGAACCGATATAGTTAGCTTAACTAACCTATATACTAGAATAGCCCGAAATACAAGACAGCTCAATATTGAAGATGAGAAGCGTTTAAAGTTAACGCGTTTAATTGCGAAAGCTCTTATTATATCAGGGGCAGAAACCAGATCAGCTGAAGCGGCATTGGTACAATTTACCCAAGGTTTAGCAGCTAATGCATTGAGAGGACAGGAGTTAAACTCTGTAATGGAGCAGACACCAAGAATCACACAAGCATTAGCTGATGGTATGGCAGCGGCTGTTAAGAAGAATAAAGAGCTGGCCGGCGTTGTGGCCAGTTCAATGGGTGTTACTATAGGTGAGTTAAGAAAATTAGCAGAAGAAGGAAAGATAACAACCAAAGTTGTCTTTGACGCTATATTAAGTCAAGAAAAGAAAATTAACGAAGAGTTTGGACAGATAGTAAAAACAGTAGGCCAGGCAGGTGTACAGTTAAGTAATGCATGGAAACGCTTTATAGGAAACCTAGATCAGTCGATAGGTATGACACAATACCTAGTAAGACAAATAAATCTTTTGCGTGACTCATTAAGAGATGAAGATAAGGAATTAAAAGGCTACCAAAATCACTACATAGGTACGATAACATCTATTATAGCGTACATAGATAAATCTATCGATGTGCTGTTGTATTTAGGCGTAATGTCTTACAGAGGTTATACAGTCGCGCTAGATTCTGCAGCTTTAATAGGTAATGTGTACGCGAATAAGTTATTAACATGGGCTGAGAAATTATCGGCGTTTTTTAGGGAGATCAAACTTAAGGCCAAATTAACCGGTATGGAAATAGCAAACTCTCTCAGTTTTAAAATAGGTGATGTAGAAGTAATTGGACCAGCTTTCTCTGATAAAGATATTTTAGAAGTTAAAAAAGAAATAGCTAAAGCAGAAAACACAACTATTACGCGTGAAAGAGAAAGATTAGAATTAATATCGGAGCAGACAAATGCGCTGAGAGACCAATATAACGAATTAGCGTCAATGATAGATAGACTGGAAAAGACGGCGGATATAACTGTTGATGACAGGATTAAAGCAATTCAAAAAGCTGCGGAGAAGTATCGAAAAGCTTTAGAGTTTGTACGGAAAGAAAGTGTGTACCAGCCGAGAGAACCAAAGAATGACCCAGAAAGCAACTTAAACAAAAAAATTGTGAATGGTTTATTAAGACGATATGATACAGAAAAGCTAGTTAACGACGCAATAGCAGATAGGATAAAATTAGCCGCAGAGCTCAAAGTGTACGAGGAGAAAATTAAAGAATACCCTAAAGTCGAGATTTTGGCCCAGGCCGATGTCGACGCTACTATGAAGCGTTTGGAGAACATACGCAAAGAAATAAAGCAAGTAAAAAGCATAAAACCTCAAAATTCCGCAACTGCAACCAGATTATCGCAGTTGCAGACGGAAGAGCTTAGAATGCGTGTAAAGCTATATAAAATTGAAGAAAACGCACAGCGTAAACAAATTAAACTTCTTCAGCAAGCCGCCGATTATACAAAACAGATAAGTGACGCCCAAATAGAGCGACAACGAATATCTTTCGAAATAGAAAACATAGATTCAATAGACACATTTGAAGGTAAGATATTAAGTTTGGTAGATGAAGTTGAGCGCTTAAAAGTCGAGTTAAACAGTATTGAGTTTAAACGGTCGGCTTACGAAGCTATAGAAATCAAGAAAGCTGCTGATCTGGTTAAGTTAGAAGAGCTTAAAACCGACGAAGCTAGAAAACGGTTAGAGTTGGTTAAGAAACAACATGAGCTTGAAAAAACACTCAAACAACCTTTAGTAGATGCAGCAAAAACATGGGCTGAAGCGTTTTCTAGAACTGGAGAGTTTTCAGAAGCTATAAAAGCGGTGTTAGATAATTTTTTAGCCGATCTCCGTCAAGGTTCTTACGGTAATTCCGGCCAAGCTGTCGGTTGGTATTTTGCTATACTTCAAGGTCTTGGTGCATACTCGAGAAATCGTGCGGATGAGCGAGAACAAAAACTAAAAGGTGAAGTTGAGTTTGATTCTAAAGATTTTCTGGATATGGCGCGTGCTTATGAAACAGCTACTTATCCGTTGTTAGGGGCTGTAAGGGAGACAAACAAACATTTACAGAATTTAGAGTCCATTTTTGCGTCAACAGCTAAAACAGTTTCGAATACACAACTTACAGACGAACAGGGAAGGGTTTGGCTTAGCTCATTAACCAGTGATGGTAGTGATAACTATAATTGGAGCGATACAAGCGGATTTTTAGGGTCCGACCATTCTAGCAGGACTTTGATAGATTCAGGTATTTTATTAGAGACACAAAGACTGGGCGACCTCATAAACGCCAATACAACAGCTATAAAAGGTTATGTCACAGCTAGATTTGAATCATCTGGTTTTTGGGGCTGGTTATCCAGCTCATCGACAGGAAGGGAAACTTTTGAACTGCCTCAAGAAGTGCAAGAAGAATTTGCAGCTGCTTTCAATGAAGGTTTCCAAACTATTCTAACAGCCGCTGTAGCATTAGGGTACGATGAAGACGACATTCGCCGCGAATTAGAAGACCAGCAAATATCTATAGATTTTACTAGTCTTTACGATTTAGATGTTGAGGAAGCCAACGCTAGAATAGATGAGATATTTAGTACGATATTTAACGGAATCGTAGCCGATATAAATGATTTTCAGTATTTAGTAAACCAGTTCAGAGAAGGCACAGAAGATGATTTATCAGCGTTAGTTCGTCTTAGTTTAGAATATCAGCAGGCTGGCCAAGCACTACAATTGGCTGGGTTTGATTTCTCTGAAGCTTTGCGCATGGTGAGTATCGGCGATATAAAAGCGCCGACAGAAGAAGAAGCATTAGCGCAGTTCTATGAAAGATTTCCTGGATATACAGGCCAGGTACAAGCTACAGCTTATTATGAAAGTCCGCAAGCTCAAGTACTGGAGTTGGTAGATTTAGCTGGCGGTTTAGATAACTTTGATAGTATGTTAACATCTTACATCAATAGTTTTTTAACAGAAGAACAACGAATACAGTACGAAACTGAAAACCTCACAAATGTGTTGGCTGACTTTGGATTGACTTTACCAGATACGATTGAAGGGTATCAAGAGTTAATGAATGCTCAAGATAGAACAACTGAAGCGGGTAGAGAAGCTTGGTTAGTTCTTCTTCAAATGGCACCGACATTTGCAGATATAGCAAACGCCGCTGAAGAGGCCGACGACGCATTAGAACAGACAAGTGATTATGTAGAAAGATTAACACGGGCTATAACAGCGGATTACAGCCCATATACATCTGATCAACAAGCAGCTTTTCTAGATCGTTTCGCGCAACTTCAAGACACATCGACTGAGGAAGGCGCAAAAAATTACTTAGATAGTTTAGAAGCGGCTTTAAGAGCTAGCTATGAAATGTCGCCGACTTTAGAAGATTATATAGGAAGATATAATACATATATAGATGAGATACAGAGAGTCGAGAAAGAAAAAAATATAGACGATTTATGGGAAAAGGCCGATGAAATTTTACAAGAATTAAGAAATCAAACTAGTGTACAAGAAAGAGCTAGTTATCAGGCAGCGTTATAAGGAGCAAAGACATGACGATAAGCATACCAGTAAACACAAAATTATTATCTTATACAGAGGCGCCCACCAACATGTTGCAAACCTATGGGTGGGATATTGATTATAAGAAATATGATAAAGTAGCCGATTGGGAAGGTATTTATAGAGCTAAACAAGATTTGCGTACAAATAGTTGTGCGGTGCCACGAGATCTACTGGCTAATTCTAGTAACGATATTAATGAATATTTCGTGAAATTTGTACGATGTGAAACAGACAGAACTTATTATCACGCCCATACAGACGCTTATTGGCATCTTGGGCTAGGCGCGGGCGCTAACGCACCTATCAGGTTAATGACATGGGGGTTTGGTTTTATGTTATGGGATTATGCGTTCCCTCGTAGTTTAAATGGTATTTTCTATCCGGATGAAACAGGCGAAATCCAATTCCCTCCTGCGGGGACGTCTGAGTATATTAAGTTTGAGATGGATGGGTCTGATGTAAAAATTACTAAATACTCAGGCGGAACATCTATGCAGAATCCGGGTAATGTTGATTCCACCACAACTATGACAACTACAGCTTTTGCCGCAGCTTACCCTAATTTAGTTTTCTTTGACGATATGGGTAACTATAAAGCAACTATAAACGCCGAATGGAAAGACACAACGGACGACATTTTAGCTGTTATTTCCGAAGTACAGTTCGGCGGCAGTTTACACATAAAAGACGACACCAGATGGTATCAATTACCTACTTATGAACCGGAACTAACATTAGATATAAAAAACTACACAGGTTTGTCTGCAAAAGATAATTGTTCTATTATAGTTCAGGGTTTAGCTGCATTTGATACTCTTGCTTTGGGTAACATAGTGGCGGAGCAGATAAATGTCAGTTTTTTTCATCCCGATGGTACAGAGTTATATTCGCTGCAGAACTATCAAATAGACAACCGTAGAGATGTAAGAGGCGTGGCAGGTGCTAAAGGATCCACGGTTATTTTGTATGCAGCCCATGAAAATAGCGCTGTAGATACTCAAATAATACCAGAAGGAGGGTCGGTTAAAATAGACTTTTTTGGCGACTCCATATTTGTAGGTAAAATACAATTAGGCTTAGCTGTAGTGGTGGGTATTACTGATTTTCAGTTCACGACAGAATTTGTTGATTTTTCTCCCGTGGAGATTATCTTCAATGTGGTTCATTATAAAGAAGGGTTGAAAGTTAAAGATTATAAAGGAACATTTCGTTTTTGGACGCAGCAATTTGATATCCATGATAGGTTATTTGTGTCCTTGGGCGGACAGCAAATAATAATAAACGGTTCTGATACTTTAGATAATTGCGCGCCTGATAGTTCGGATAGATTCGCTTCGACTATGTTGCTGGGCCGTATTAAACAATTACCGTTAAAAACCATCAAAGAAGATGATAGGTTGGGTGTCCTAGCCCAGGCAGATTTTACTATAAGGGAGATTGTATGAGTTGTGTTCTTTACGGCATCGAAAACATACCGAAGATACCCCCTAGCCTTAACGATGAATGTTTTTTGGTACTTCCGTTAAAAACGAAAAATACCGTGTTTAAAGGTTTAGGTGTTAAAGCTTTTACAACTCCATTAAATTTCGAAGTAAGTATATTATTGCGAAACGATGGTATGATGCATGAATGGCGTCGGTTTTACGAGAAGATAAATTTTGGTGGTGATGCGTTTTTTCTGAAAATTAACTATTTAGGTAAATTGCGTTATTTGTTGGTTAAATTAACAAAACTGTCACCTGACTTCAAGCGTACAGTTGACGGGTGGCAAGGAACGCTAAACTTGCAAGAAGTAAACCCGCCTAATGGAGCGGTTTATGACGATAACGGTGATTGGGTTACGGATGATAATGGCGATGTGTTGGAGCTAGAAAATTGTGTTTGGGGGCCTTACTCCACAGGTGTGCAAAGTGGTACAGATGAAGAAACTTACGACACATATTCGTGTTTAAATTCGTATAAAGCGGCCGGTAGCAATCCTGAGGAATGCGACATACCCCAGACATCTGTGGTGGATGTTTTTGGCGATGGTAGTTGTTTAGCTTTATATAGGTTTGACGGGAACACTGAAGACGCAGGAGGAAATTATAATGCAAATTCCGCGGACAATACATACAATATAGGTTATATAAAGGAATCTGCGAAATTCAAAGGAAATAACAATGGTATTGTTATATCTACACTGCCTATAGACTATAATAACTTCACTATCTCTTTTTGGTTTACCCCTGATAAAAGCCAAACCAGCTTTGTGTATGAGTCTGAGGATGGTCAGGATACTAATGTAATAATAGAGTACGATGAGACAAACCACAGCATAAGAGTAAAAGGCGTATCTTTAAACACTGACGCTTATTCTGGGAACGGTACACTTACATCTGTTGACGCCACAAAAGGTATTTTTACACCTCCGTGGCAGTTCATAAGTATTGTGTTTAAGACCGACCACACTGTACTAATATATATTGACGGTCAATTGACTACGGAGGATGTAGGGCATATAAATCCTCAGGCGGATACATCGATTATACTAGGGAGAAATGGATTTGCTGGCCGTTTAGACCAACTACGATTTTTTAGCAGGGCATTAGCTGGTTATGAGATACAGAAATTATACGGAGAAAAAGCATGAGTTACATTAAGTATCCTTACGATAAACTAGGCGAGTGTAGTTTGTTAAACGACACGCAATTAACTTCACCTGTATATAACGGCTTAGGTACTAAAATGCGTAGAGGTAAAACAGTATGGACACTGACAATGTTTTTTGACTCCGATGAGAGACAACAACATTGGGTAGATTTTGTTAAAAAAGATTTACGAAATGGTGTACTACCATTCTTGGTGAAAATACCTAATTACGACAGGCCTCTTTATCACTTAGTCCAGTTAAGTAGTTCCGCTGTACATACCACTAAAACAGAAGAAGGCTGGAGTCAGTCTGTGAAAGTTCTGTTGTTTTATGGTGACGGCGTGGTTTTTGATGAAAATGGCGAACCTGTAACCGATGTGAACGGTGATGTAATAACAGCAAGCGAAATCTGTGAAAACATCACAGTTAAATATTATGGGGAGGCTGTGGCGTCAACGAATACAGAAGGATCGGTAGCTCCTATGCAGGGTGTACTACTACCTGGCGGTAACGTAGGAGGCTACTCTTTATGTTTCGATCCTGAAAACCCGTTACAGAACAAACATTTGGTTCAGGTATACGAACCTGCAGAGTCAAAACACATGTTGGCGTGGTATAGGTTCGAGAACAATTTATGGAACCATATGGACCCGCCTTCTTCTTGCTCACGCGAACAATATACAGGTGTAGATACATCAGAGGTATCGTATGGGCCGGCAAGATTTAAAACTGGTTTACATCAAGAGACTAATCCATTAAATGGATTAGTTGTTACAGATTTTCCGTTTGTGTACACAAACAGCGCTATATCTTTTTGGGTTAAAGATATAACCGACGCTAATGAAAATCAAGGCAATAAAGGTGTGATATTTAAAGCATTTGGGGAACAAGATGTAAATGCAAAAGTGATGATATCTAACAACACCACCGATGAATTAACTGTTTCGGGTACTTATTTCACCACTGACGCCAAAGCTGATATCGGCATAGATGTTTTAAGCAAACCTCTATGGAGTAACATAATTGTGTCGTTTGTGCCCGAGGGTACAGCGAGGAAGTGTCGTATCTATGTTGATGGACAAGATGTTACAACACAGGAAGGGATTATGGTCAGTACACTAAATAATGCGGATAAATTTCAGTTTGCATTACGCGAGGCAGGTGAGACAGTTCCTTTATATGTTGACGACTTAAGATTTTTCAGCTACGCTATAAAAACAGAGGTAGTAGCTCAAAAGATCCATAACACAGGACTGAAAAGTACTGAATGGTTTCGCGACGGATCCGCTTTACTTTTATATAGGTTAAATGGCAATCGCGAAGACTGCGGAAAGAGGTATTTAGGCGAGGGCTCATCTAATACACAATATGCTGATGATAGTTTTTTCCTTTACGATAGTATTGTGGACATGCATCCTAAAAGCATGATTAACGATAAAGTAGAGATGAATATATTACCAGTGGACTGGACTAATTGCAGTATAAGTTTTTGGGTGTATATGGACAGCGATACAGATCAAACATGTACAGTACTAAACGGTAATAGCGGAGAACAGCCGCGGTTACAAGCAGATGTGTATATCGACGGTCCTAACGGAAGCTATATTTCTGTACACGGATCAGAACTAGATACATGGGCCACAAGCAACACAGGTATAATTAATTCTAAAAAGTGGGAACATATAACTATAAACATACGCAATAGAGTTATACGGATGTATGTAAACGGTGAAGATGTTACTGATACACCAGGGTTAACAAACGCAACTGTATCTAGACAACATTTTTCAGTTGAAATAATGGATTGGAGCTCTTCCGTTTCTTCGAAACTGGAGCACATTAGGGTATTTAGACGCGGTTTAGCGCCGCTGGAAATAGAAAGCTTATATACAGAGCGGAAAAAATTAAATCACTGGTAAAGGAGAATATATGCCTCACATAAACACAGTTTTATCTAATGAAAGTAGTATAGGCGATTTAAAAGATGTGGATACATTTTCAAATCCGCCCAGTACAGGGGCTACTTTAAAATGGAATGGTTCACAGTGGGTACCAGCAACTTACGCAGGCGTAGAAAAATTAGATGATTTATCTGATGTTGATACATCTACAAACACACCTGCCAACGGACAAGTACTTTTATGGAATGGGTCACATTGGGTGCCAGGCACAGCCGCTAACTCGATAGATGACTTATCTGATGTTGACACATCCACAAACCCGCCGGCAGACGGCCAAGCTTTAGTTTGGGTAGCTGCCGCTAATTTATGGAAGCCGGCTGTGACAACAGCCACAGGTTTAAAAGAAATAACCGAAGGTGGAAACACTGGTTGGCGTATGTATAACGCAGATCCAGCTAACTATGGTGATATAGGTGAAAAAGCTGTAGATGCGTCTTACTCTGATAGTAGCTCTTCTACGCGCGGGGCTACAGGAGATAAAAGCTTTGCTTGTGGTGCTGACGCCGTGGCCAGTGGTATGGGTTCGTTTGCAGCGGGTTTAAATTGTAGTGCTTCTAGTTATGGTAGTGTATCCGTAGGCGGTAGTAACTCATCTACCAGCTATTATACTTTTTGTTCCGGTGTGGCTAGTACTGCGAGCGGCATGATGTCAACAGCTATGGGGTACATGTGTACGGCGTCCCAAGAAGCTTCCGTAGCTGTAGGCAAACAAACATCAGCAACAGGTAAATACGCTTTCGTCGCTGGTTATAATGCTAAAAGTTCAGGTGAGGGAGCAATATCTTTGGGTTTGGGTACAGAAGCTAACGCAGACGCCCAAACTGTAATTGGAAGATACAACAACACTAATGGGAATGCAATTTTTATTATAGGTATAGGGGCGGATAACAACAACAAAGAAAACGCATTAGAAGTTGACGCAAATAACAAAACTGTTAAGTCTTTCGCGGCTGTAAATGCTATTGACCTTGATGATATGCATCTGGTTAGTAAAGGTTATTTGTTGAGCGCTAATTTCGGTAACGCTTTACCTACAGCAGATCCAGGTGTACCGGGGCGGTTGTGGAACGACGCCGGTACAGTTAAAGTAAGTCAATAAGGAAAATAAATGCAAGTAGTTCAAGGAAATTATTTACAAAACAAAATAGTCGGTGTCCCTGGCAACAACGTAGGGCCCACAGAAGAGAGGTTTATAGAAGGTAATCTATGGACAAACCCTACTAACGGAGAGCTAACGATACCCTCACCGCCGACAGAATCAAATCTGTTAGCGGCGGGTTTTGAACAGGTTGAAGGTGGTAACACTACCCAACCAGTGGCGCCAGAAGACATAACATACGCAGCTTTAAAAACTAAAGTGGGCAATAGTCAACTAGAGCCTGGTAAGTGGTATAGGATAACAGACTACGCTAATACAAACAAGACATATTTTGGTTTATCTTATACAGGAAGTGTAGAACCGTTAATGGTACAAGCTTTTACAGATTCTGTGTTGCTTAATGAAGCATACGCAGAAAACTTCCCACAGGACATTGTACGCTATGATATAAACGATAATGCTATAACAGATGAAGGAGACGCAGAATGGGAAGATAGTACATCAACAGGCGGCGATTTTACCGTTTCCAATTTTACAACAACATCGATAGATATAGATAAGCATTTGATCATAGACGATAATTTTTATCTTTATGCTGAAGATGATGATAACGACCATGAATGGACATCCGCTGATGTAGGAAATACTTTAGATATATCTTACCCATCAGCAAATGTAACTAGAATAACACAGACAACCCAATATGTCAATTTTAACCACCCTGATTATAATTATGGTGAGTTAAGTAGTTCATATAAAATAGCTGAGAAGACAGGTACAGTTTATTATAGAGAAGATCCTGTGCTGCGTATAAAAACTTTATTCGATTTTAGGGGCACTGCCCACGCACAAAAAAGAATAGATGTGACTAACATACCTGATTATGCTAGCGGTACAACATACGCCAAAAACACCCTAGTTAAAGTAAACGATAACATATATAAGAGTATGGTTGAGACCGATCAATCTTATACAACTAACGATTGGGTACTGTTCGCTGTAGATGTACCTATTAGTTATTTATATGTTCATAATAGAATAGCTGGTACCCAAGTGGAGCTTGACGATAATTATAAAATGGTACCTACCTTTAGTTTATGGGATGGTTCGGAATATCAGATAAGTTATAACAAAACATCTGATATAGTATTAGAGTCGCCTAATATAACTTTTGGAAAAACTAAAGATTATCAGAAGCACACACAAGTTTATGTTCCAGCTGGAGCTACAGGGGTGGCATTTTCGGGTAAAGTGCAAAATGTTAAGTTGGGTAGATATTCGAGTTACATCTATGTCAACGGAAATGCTTTAATGGAAGATGTAACTATCGATTATAACATTAGCGCAATTACGGTGACAAATTCTTTTGCTCGTTGTATTGTTAATGAATTAACTAACTCAGTTATTCAGCAGGTATCGTTCTCAAATTTCGGATATGTTAGATCTTCTAATTTCAAACGATTCCAGTACGGTAAAATAGGTTTCAGTTGTTGGGATTTACATTTCGGTAGCGTAAATAATACAACATTGGGGGATAACTGCTCTGATATGTTTTTGGCCTATAGCTCATTCAATGTCATAGGTAACTCTGCGTATAACATACAAGCAAGGGTAAATGGTTTTTCTAACAACAACATAGGTGACTTGTGGAAAGGCTTTAAAATTATGTACTTCTTCAATTATAACCGAATAGGTAATTATGTAGGAAGTGCTGCCGTTATAGAAACTAAACAATCTTGGCAGAATAATATCATAGGTAACAGTTGTTTCACAGGAACAGCAAATAATTCATTCGGCCGTTATGTACTCAATAATTACATTGGAAATAAAGTAAACCAGTTAAAGATCGAAGGATCAATGAACAGTAATGTTATCCAAAATAGTGTAACTCGTATATTTTGCCACGATTTATATAACAGTATTATCGGTTCAGGAAGCTATAGATTAACTTTTGCGGCTAATATTCAAAACTGTACATTTGAGCCCGGTACAAGAAATATAACATCTACAGCTAATGCACCTTTTCAATATAACGCTGTTGCCGATGGGTATATGACACTGGATGGTTCTTGCCTCATCCCATATAACACCGCTAGAACAAAAATGTATAGAAGTAATGGACAGCCTAGATTAGAGTACAGAGACGATAAAGATAGATTTATTATGTTGAATCCTGCAACATGTACTGAGATTATACCTGATGTTAAGTATAGCGCGTTTAACGAGCCGTTATACACATTCAGCGTTGAAAATGGTTTGTCCGTCACTGGAGCATCCAACAATAAATGTCCTGGTGTTTTGGGATTTAGTCAGCCTAACGGCGTAGCGTGTAGTGGCTTAAAGACATATGATGAAGCCGTACAGTGGTGTGCCGATCAAGGTGGTAGATTACCTACCATAGTAGAATTAGAGCAAAATAGTACTCAAGGTACTGGCTGTGGTTATGATAATGAACTATGTTGGTCACAATCACCGTCACCTACCACAGACCACTATTGGGTGTGTAAAGGTAACGCCGGGGCTGATTTACAAGAAAAAGAAAAAACAGATACTGCGTATGTGCGCGTAGTGTATGATAAGTTCAGAAGAAATTAAGGAGTAGAAAATGGCTGTGCATATAAATTTGGAAGAGTTAAGAGAAAAAGGAAATTTGTTTGTCTCTTATGTAGATGAAGATGGCGATACAATAGAAGAGTTTTATTCGGTTGTGCGTATAAAGAAACCGTTGAAGCATCTACAAAAAGAAAAAGAAGAGCTGGAATATAAACTAAAAACAATCAATAAATCGTTAGAGGCTGCTAAATCTGTCAAAGCAAAACTTAAAAAAGGACTGAAAGATGTCACCAGATGAGTTGGCTTCTAGAGTTAAATCGCTCGAAGCAAGAATAAAAGAACTAGAACATTCTTGCTGCGGTGTAGAAGCCATTAAAGAGCGTGTAGAGAATAATTTACTTTTAAAAAAATTAATCGAGGAAGTGACTAAGTTGGAGGCGAAAATAAACACATTATACAAAGTATGGTTTATGGTAATAGGTGGCTCTATAGTTATATCAATCTTGGTACAGCTACTAGGGGTGCCGCATAAATTAATTAACCTGTTAGGAGGATAAGAATGAGCAAGAAACATTTTGGTTTTTATTTAGGAAAACACTCGCGCCGAGAGCTGGTAGGGGTACATCCTTACTTAGCTTTTATGGTTGAAGAGGCTATAAGACTCACAGACATAGATTTTATGGTGTTTGATGGTCTCAGAACTAAAAAAGAGCAAGAAAAGTTCAGACGCTTAGGTGTATCATATACCGATAACTCATATCACTTATATGGTTTAGCTGTTGATCTGATCCCTTATGTAGAAGATAAACTAACATGGGACCCTAGATACTTCCCAGATATTGCGCGAGCATGCAAAGAAGTTATAAAGAAACATGATCTGCCTATTCAATGGGGTTACGATATGTGGAAATGGGATATGGGGCACTGGCAGATAAGCCACTTAAACGGTAAAGATGCAAGAAGTGTGTATGATGCGAGGAAGTGGTTAAATGTATAACGCCCTTAAAAAATTATCTAAAAAGACCATCAGAGATTGGTGCACTAGATGGCCTGAAGGTATGTACAACATAGATACAGGTAAATGGGAGACATGGGGTTATTGCTGCCGCGAGCATGACAGAGATTATGAGAAGAAAATAGGACGCTTAAAAGCTGATAATAAGTTGTTTAAGTGTGTAAAAATGTCTGGTCACCCATTTATAGCAGGCTTAATGTGGGTAGGTGTAAGGATATTTGGCTGGTTGCATTATTAAATTTATGTTTGCCTAAAATAAGCATTCATACTTTGAGTATATGCGCATATTCCGCTATAAGGCATAGTATAACATACCCCAATATAGCGGAATTTATTATATTAAATTTAAAATTAAATGAAAGGATCTGTAATGATTAAAAGTATAGAACGATTTGCTAGAGAAAGAGATATAGATAAGTTATCACCTAATGATGATGCCTTCGCCGCTAATATAATAGAAGAGGTGTTAGAACATAGAGGGTATGTAATAACTCCAGAAATGCGTACAACACTAAAAGATAAGTTTAATTCTTTCGTTGTTAGTTTGGAGGAGGAGAACATAATCACTTTCAGTACAGCAAAAGGCATAGAAGGTAAAGTTGATGCTATGGCTGATATAGTTGTGTTTTCTATAACAGAGATGATGAAGTTCGATTATAAACCAACATGTGTGTTGAGAGAGGTATCTAAAGAAATCAATAGTCGTAAAGGTAAGATAGTTGATGGTAAATTTGAAAAGTTTAAACCTGGTCAAGATGGTTATGTAGAACCATATAAAGCTGATTATAGAAGATGTGAGGCGTAGTGTGGCTAAATATGTGACAAGGGCAGATATAGAACACATACCTGCGGAATTTGGTTTTAATGGTTTTGGTGAGGTAGTTTACTATAGAACATATAGCAGACTCAAACCAGATGGTACACAAGAAGATTGGCATGATACTGTAGTTAGAGTAATTAACGGTTTATTCGATATTAGAATTAAACATTATAAAGATAACGGTTTGCCTATACCTGAACACTGGCCTAGCTTAGCTAAAGAGATGGCTGTGTCGTTAACTAAAATGGAGTGGATGCCGCCTGGTAGAGGATTATGGGCGATGGGCAGTCCTTTTGTATATACTCACGGCTCAGCAGCTCTTAATAATTGTGGAGCAGTTGATACTTTTGACCTTGTTGTATCAGCTGGGTGGGCTATGGACATGTTGATGTGTGGGGTCGGTGTAGGATATAACTTAAACTGGCCTGGCGATGTCGTTGAACCTCAAGGTCTAACACAGGTATATAAAATCTCAGATGACAGGGAAGGCTGGGTTAAGTCTGTAGAGTTACTTTTAAACTCGTACATTAAAGGCACTAACCCATATGAGTTCGATTATAGTTTAATCCGTAAAGAAGGTGAGCCTATAAGAGGGTTTGGTGGAGTAGCGTCGGGGTCAGCACCGTTGAAACAATTGCATGAGCGTATAAGAGAATATATGAGGCTAAGATTGATAGGAGAACATTCACCAGGTAGAACTGTCTCAGATTTATTTAACGCTATAGGTGCTTGTGTGGTGGCGGGCAATGTTAGAAGAAGTGCTTTAATTAACTTAGGCAGTCCAGACGATGAAGAGTTTTTAGATTTAAAAGATTACGAGAAGAATCCTGATAGAATGGACATAGGCTGGATGTCTAATAACACAGCTGTGTTCGAGACAAGAGATGATTTTAATAAGCTGCCACAGATTGCTAAGCGTGTGGTTAATAACGGTGAGCCAGGCATATTAAACTTGGTAAACATTAAAAAATACGGTCGTTACGGAGAAAGAAAGGCTGATATAGCTCACTTGGCTAATCCTTGTGGCGAAATACCTTTAGAAAGTTTTGAGTTGTGTAATTTGGTGGAGGTGTTCCCGACCAGATGTGTAGATGAAAAAACTTTTCAGCAAGCTTTAATCTATGCTACATTTTATGCTTCGACAGTGTCACTACTAAAAACACATAGACCAGAGACCAATCAAGTTGTAGCTAAAAACAGAAGAATAGGTGTGTCGCTGAGCGGGGTGACTGATTGGATAGATAAGCTAGGCGCCACAAAAATAACCAAGTATCTCAGAGACGGATACAACATTGTTAAATCTGTAAATGCTGGGTTAAATTCTGAAGCAGGTGTACCTACAGCGATAAGAGTAACTACTATTAAGCCAAGCGGTACAATCAGCCAGTTAGCTGGTGTTAGTTCGGGTATGCATTTTCCTACTTTTAACTATGCGATTAGAAGAGTTAGAGTAGGTAATACAACGCCGATATGTCAAGTGTTAAAAGACAACAATATCCCTAATGAGCCAGACCAGTTTAGTGAGGGTACTACAGTGTTCTCATTTCCTATTAACCAAGGAAGCACAAGACCGGCGACATCTGTATCTGCCTGGGAGCAATTCGCTTTACTAGCAATGTTGCAAAGAGAGTGGAGTGACAACATGGTCAGTTGCACAGTGTACTTTGATAAGGAAAAAGAAGGACATCAGATAGAACATATGCTAGCTCAGTTTATGCCTGTTATAAAATCAGTGTCAATGTTACCACACACAGACACAGGCGCATATCCGCAAATCCCTTACGAAGGCATTAGTAAAGAGAAATATGAACAGTTACTAAGTGAACTACCTAAAATAGATTGGTCGCAGTTCATAGGCGATAGTGTAGCAGATAAATTCTGTAACTCAGATACATGCGAGGTGTAAAATGACAGTACAACTATTAAGCTATACTCCTTTGGAGGTAGCGATAACAGCTACGAGGACATGCTGGAATAGTTTTGATAAAAGCGATAACGGTGGTGAGAGCGACAAAGCTCTAGTAGATAAAGTAGCTAATAAATATAAGCACTCATCAGTAATAGAGCATTTAGTGTATTCGTTTAGGATACAAGGTATATCACGAGCTTGTCTGCAAGAGCTAGCCAGACATAGAATAGCTTCGTTGAGTGTTAAGAGCACGAGATATACACTTAAAGAGGTAAAACATTCGGACAACCTAGGTTTCTTCTTGGTCAAGACAGGTGACTACGACATCGACAAAGCTAGCTTAGAAGCTTTAAGGAATGTGCGTACAATGTTGCTAAAAGGTAAGTCTAACGATAAAGTTAAATATTGTTTGCCTGAAAGTTTTAAAACAGAATTGACATGGACGATAAACGCTCGTAGTTTACAAAACTTTCTGAGATTGCGGAGCTCTAAAGAAGCATTGTGGGAGATAAGACGATTAGCAGAAACTGTTAAAAAGTCTCTGCCGGCAAGTCACGCTTATCTGTTTTAGATAAGCTGTGCAGTTAAAATTTATCTTAAGTTATGCTCTTCAGCCAATTGCTGAAGAGCTTCCAATAAAACATCTGCGTCGTTAAAATCTCTTTCGAGAAATTCTTTGAACGAACTATTGACTTCTTTGTCAGTACCTACAACTACGCCAGGAAGTATGGCATGAATAGCCGCGTCGATGTCGCCACAGCCAGCAAAGCCTATTGCTATTCCTAAGTTAAGTATTTCTGTGTTTGTCATTTATCTTTCCTTTATTTTTATTGTATTATATTATAGCATATTTAGAATAAAAGACGGCTTAAAATTCGGCTTATTTCAAAATTTATCTTTATAACGGCGTGCCCATTTATATATTAAATAAGCGGTGTCAAGTTCGCCATTCTCCATAGCTGCTGCGAAGTCATTTCTGTCAGCTTCGCTAAGATTGGATATGAGGTTGGTTTTTATCTTACTCGGTAAATCTCTCAGCGAACCATTGATATATAAGAGTATTTTTTCCCCGCCTGTTATACCTTGCTGGTGTAGCAGGTACTTAACTAAATCGTTATAATAACCAATTCGTTTAGCTGTTCTATCGATGTCTTTAAATCTTAACGAACACAAGACATCTTGCACGGCAGGTTCGGTTTTGTTTTTACGCCATGTAGCATTAACATCTACTAATTTGTTTTTCTTAGCTCTTTTAAGTAGTACATTACCCCAATAATTATTCAGTTGACACACACCAAAACAGTTGTGATATCTGTTAACAGCTGTATAGTTTCCGTCTGATTCGAGTTTATATACTTTGAACTTGAACTGCTGTGGACTCGACAACTTAGCTTTAGCAAAAATATCGTTACTTAGTTTTTTGTAGTTAGGCTCAACAGATTCAATTTGTTCCTTTTGTATCGTCTTATTAGTAAATGTTTTACCGTCGACGCGCATAATCTGCGTCATAGATTTATCGCATGTTTGTGGATAAACATTTAACACAGTTGTGGTAGTGCCCATAACTTTGGCTGTTGTATATACTGTCAAAGGAACGAACGCAAAAACCAAAACAGTAGCCCAACTAAGCGGTATAGTATTGTTATTCATCAGCACCCTCCAAAGATATTTTCATATCCATACCTATCACAGAAACTGTTTTGTGCTCAAAGACATCTGACGCTAATTTACTCAGTAACGCATCTTTAATGTCTGCTTCTGCCGTTTTCATAATTGTATGCATCACTTGAGCGTAGTGAACAAATACCAATGCTATATCTGCCATAGCTTCGGCCCAGTCTATTGCATCGTTTTCGCGATACCATAATACAGTACCGTTACGCAAAGCTTCTAAGCCATATGTTGTCAGTTCTTTATCAAACATAGCGGGGGTTAATCCTGAGTCATCTAGTTTTTGTGTGAAAGCTACTGTAAGTTGTTTTTTGGCTATCAAAGTCCAAAAATCTTTAGTGTTCACGGTTATGTTAGGTGTTTTCATTGTATATGTCCTTTTCTAAGTAATAATGTAAATAAGCTTCTTGCTTTGTCGCCTTCGATTTGTGTTTCTCCAGCGAATAACGCTTTTATTTCTTCTCTTGTGTCTTTATCTATTCGTGCATTAAATATTCTAGTTAACACACCAAGGTTATCTGGTATTGCTTCGTAGAACATTATTACCAATCCGTCATCATAATGAACGGCTGCTTTCACTTTACTTGTTATATGTTTTATAATCTGCTCCGCGTCAAACGCGATATCTGATTCGAAAGAATATGTTTGCTGTACAGAGCCCAGAGAAAAAGCAACGCTGTATAGATAAACCGTTTTAGTTTTTATGTTTATTGTTACCTCAGCCATTCTGTCTCTCCAACCACTGCTCTGCCATTTGTAAAGCTTTAACAGGTGTGTCGGCTATAAATGGATGGTTTTTACTTCCAATTATAGTAACTACACCTGTTAGTTTATCCCTGTTAATTTTAGTCTTTTTATACTCGACATTTAGATCTACACCGTATTTGTGTTTTAGTCGCTTTATAGTTTCGTTTGTTTCGTTTGATATATAACACATTAATCTATCTCCTCAACTGTTTTATCTTCTCTAACTCGGATGAATGTTGGTTGTATATATGTGTCCATTTTTTGCTCGTAACCGACCTCAACCACTTTATCTTTAAAACAACCCCATGATGTGCGTTCGCTGTCAGATAAACCTGAAGAAACCTTAACTTCTACACCTTCTGAGTCCCGCAACAATAAAGAACCAATCACATCTTGGGTTTTTGCTGTTTCACCTGGTAACTCATCTACGCACAATAAATCAGCTGTGTTTCTTATTTTATACTTAACAACATCTAATGTTCTGCTCTTAGTGTTTCGCCATTTGTGGTGTGGGTTTTTAAGCATTAATCCTTCATATCCTTCCGCTGTTACGCCACTCATATAAACATCTAATTGTTCTCTGTTGTCTAGTATGCGAGATTCAACATGATGATCTGGAGCAGCTGTAATCAAACGAGCTCTTCGTAGTTTGAAAGGCTCTTCGCTAATGTCGTTGTTAAAATCATCCCAAGTCAGATAATCAAATATCATAAATCGATTACCTTCTTGGGCGTGTTGTAATTTACCGCCTCGTTTAGTCCCTCTAAGGTTAGCCCGGCGTCTATCACCTAACTTTCCATCACCATATATACGCTCAGCAACATAGACACCGTCAATCAATAGGTTAGGCTCTTCGGCGTCACCTATAGTGTATTCGTGCCCGCCGGAAGTAAAATATCTATTAACATCGTCCATCCTGGTGATTAATGTATAGTTGCCGTCATATTTAATTTCGGTGTACACAGGATAGCTGATCTGGTCAACAGCTTTGTCTTTGGCTTTCATAATTTTAGCTTTCGTGGGGATTAAACCCGGATAAGCTTTATTAATAAGTGTGGTCGATACACCGGCATCAATAGAACGACACAATTTCAGATTCTCTAAATCGTCGCGACCGCCAATCTTATCACCGGAGACACCATACACCGCAAACAGGTTATAAACTTCGCGCAGATACAGCCTCCATTCGTGGTTATCTTTGTGTTCGCGCAATATTCGCAGTTTATCTAATGTGCTAGATGTTGCGCGCAACTCTTTTATTATCTCTATCATATAGATTTCCTTATATTTGTTATAAGCCATATTATATAATGTTTTACCTTATAGCAAGCTTAGCTGATTTTGATCATATCGATCTGTGTTTTAAAACTACCCGTTTATCTTCAATGTCAGTTAAGTATTTAAAAATAAGCGCATTCCGCATTAATAATATATAATACTATACACTTAATGCGGAATTTGCTTATATGCCCCTTTTATGTGCTGCTAATGTGCTAATGCTGGTGTTGTGTTTGGCCTGGCTAAAATTTTATTTTTAAATAAACGGCGATCAAGGCTAAGGTGGCCAAGCTCCCGTTTCCATCTTAAATCATTTAGCTGGTGAAGGCACCAAAAAAAATATAATATAAGCTGTTTTATATAAATATTTTTCCCCTATTTGAGTGCGCGCAAATGCACATATTTCAACACTCTCCATTAAATTTCAGTTTGATCCAAACGATCAAATAACGGGGGGATCAACCTGAAATTGACACGGAATTTTTTTATTTATCGCAATTCAACCTCATCGCCTGTTAATGCGATTAATGATTAACTTTGTAATAAGTTTTTATTAAGGCCAAATATGATATAATATGAATACCACATTTAAAAGGGATATTGATGGTTAACGAAAAACATACGAATAAAGATGTACAAGATGATATCGGCCATATTATTTAACAACGAAACGGGTTTAAAAGATAAAGCGCTTTATAGTGGTACACCATTCTACGTGATAAGATATGCTAGTTTCGCGTCATTCGTGAAGCATTTAAAGAATACAACGACTATAGTGCCTTATGCACCAAAGAACAAAGATATCTGTGCAGGCGCTTTATCTACTAAGAACAAGGCGTACTACCCTGTCTTAGACGCCGAAGGTGAAGTATTACCCGATACTTACCTGACCAGGTCAGCAGCGGCGTTATCGGATAGAACATCGTTGCTTTGTATAGATTTTGATATGCATTTGATGCTGGAGGTTTATACAAAGCTAACAAAGAAGAGACATAAGATAATAGACAACTTACCCGATGAGCATACTATAAAAGATTTATTGTTTCGTATAGGCTTGGATACAAATAAACTAAACCATATTATATATAAGTCATCTTCTTATGGTAAAGTTTTAGATAAGAAGGTGGGTGTAGTTAAAACAAATATGCACGCATGGTTTGAGCTGGAAGCACACAAGACCATTGAAGATGTACGGAAATTCGTAACCGCCATATTCAGTAAAGTTGATGATGAACTACCACAAAAACTCATAGGACTAAATAAACAGGGGCGCCGAATTACTAAGCCTGTGATGCCGGATATGGCGGTTTATTCTAAAGCGCGTTTAATAGTCCAAGGAACTGATATAGAGAAGAGAGTAATTAGTTCTAAGACTGACGGTTACCCTATAAGCCAGTTTATATTTAAGAAATTGATGAATAGTGGACAACCAACTAAACCAGTACATCTGTATAAAGATATAAGTGTGTACGAGGAAAACCACAAAACATATAATAAGCTACAGCAAACAAAACTAACCCCAGCACAGTTCAGACAAAAATTAGAAAGATTAAAAAGACAACAAACATCAGGCGAGATTTATATAGACGACATGATTTATAAAGACAATCAACCGTATATGACTTATGCTGGTTTACTCGATAAAATTAAAAGAGACTATGCAGCTAATACGGATAGGCTATTCTCTGAACGCTCTGACATTACAATGAACATATCAGATATAAATGACCCCGAACACGGCAAGAAAGATAACTGCTACTTAGTTATTAAACCAGACGATACAATGGCTGTTTATCATTTTTCCGAAGAGAGATGGTATCGTGTGATACACAGAGTATTAGGCTCTGATAAGAAAGTAAAAATAATCAAAGATAAGTACATTCCGTCAAAAGGGATAAAAAGTTTCTATAAAAACCATTGTATAATAGCTCCCACAGGTACAGGTAAGACATATCATGTTTTGAAGAAAGCATGTTACATGTTGCAGGACAAGACAGATAGGACTACAAAGATAATATGGACAGTGCCTGACTATGCCGCGTTGCACTCAATAGAAAGCGAGGCGAAGAAGTTAATACCTAACAACATAAAATTCAAAGCATTAAGAGCGGGCGTAGATAAGTTTAGTGCCTACGATGATAATGACATTATATTGGTTACGCCCGATAAATTGACAGGTGATCTTCACAGATTTACCAGTCATTTAGATACAAGCTCACCTGTTTTATTTGACCCTGTCAGTTTACTAAAACATAAAGATATAAACTTAAATTCGTGGTCGTTTATCATAGATGAGGTGCACACACTATTTAATAAAGCTGATAGCGAGATTAATCAATTTATGTACTACAGAATACTGCAGCGGGAATTTAAATACAATAATTTAATCGTCATGTCGGCGGATATGCTACCTGAATTATTACCGGGCAACCATGACAGGGCTTGGCTGGAAACCTCTCAAATCGAAGATGATGCTTGGCATATAGATAAATATGATTTAGCTAAACCGAGACATGTGCATGTGACTTATAATTTTCCTTGGGAACCACTATTACAACCTAATGTCAAAGCACTTATATTAGCTCCTTCGCCCAATAAGGCTGTAGGTATATACGAAGAGATCACTAAAGTGAATAAGGGTAGTGTTATGTTGTATTTAGGCTTGCCCCGAAATGCTGCTGAGATGACAGTACAACAGTACCCTTATAGGTTGCCAGACGGTTCTATAGGTTATAAGGAATACTCGAGACCGTCGCATGATGAACTACTAAATGCCGATGTGGTCGTGGCCACAGCATTGACAGCAGGTACCTCCCTCTCAAATAAATTTGATTACTGTGTTGTTGATATGGTAGGTATACCGCATGTCCTCGAAGCCCATTCAGTAGAGGTACAAAAAATATCAAGAGCTAGACACCCAGATGTTAAGCGTATATTAGTGATATCAAACACACGGTTTGAGAGAAACACTTTACCTCCGCTTAAACCGTTAAGGACCATACCTGATGATATGTTGGTGCCGGACTATACTAACTCAAGAATCTTGGGTGTCAATAGACACTTAACAGATTACTTAACACCAGAGAAGCTATCACTAGACGAAACCGATCTTTTTAAAAAGGCCAAAGATATAGGCAGTACACTATTCAGAGAGGTAGCTGTATGTACTAATGACAACTCAACAGAACAAAGAAAAGCAGTTTACGATGTTTTAAAAGAAGCTTCGACATATTTCAGACTTAGAGATAAAATACTAGCTCAGACAAAGACATCCTATCAAGGCAAGTGGGGTTTAGGTTTCGAAGCTTATTTTGACGAAGAAGAGAAACTAGACACAGATAGAGGTAAAGAACATTTAATGGCTGTTAAAGATTATAAGAAATATATAGAAGAGTGTAGTTGGGAAGAGTATTTGGAGTTTATGAAAACACCGCCTGTTAACAGGGCAATGGATAAAGCACAACAAGATTTGCGTAAAGTTGAAGTGCCTGAAGAGCCTATCAGCATAGCAGGTACATCGTTAATTGAACACGCCGCAGAAAGTAAGCTGGCGTGGAATTTAGATTTCTATAGGCAAATGCATAAACAACCAGGATTAGCCAAAAAAGCAAAAAGGCAAAATGATCTGTTCCTTGACATCGGCACCAGATTCATTGTTGAGAATATTGAGCGTGATACATATTATCCTATAGGCTTATTAAAAAGAAAACTGAAAGACTTCATCAAAACATCGAAAACAAAGGAAGCAATCGACCACGCCGACAATCCGAGAATACTCTTAAGCAAGTTAGGCCGCATTACATATTATCAGATACTACAGGTTAAAGGGGTAGCTAAACATGGTCATCCTAGGGAAAGAGATTTTAAACAGATTAAACATTTTAATGAGCGGAAAGTGACACATTTTTGTTTCGAGTTAGGGTGGTTTGATCTAGATAACCCTGACTATGTGGTATTGAAAGAAAATAACGATAAACCGATACTAGGCCAAGGCGAAGTAAAAATATAGAATAGCTTTTAATTAAAGTATAAGGAAAATTACACTATAATAAAGAGTAAGAGAAATCTTATATAATATAGAAAGGAACAGAAATGGACATTACACATGAAGAATATCTCGAACTGCAAAGCAGAGATAAAAGCACACTGACACCGGCAGAGTTTTTACAGATGTGGCGCTACGAAAACCAAGAAAAACAAGTTATCAGATCAAGTCGTTACGGCAACACAGCTGAAGAACTTTACGAAGTATTCAGAGAGGACATCCAAGCGCACAAATCGGCTAATCAGTTTAAGTTAGCTGTAGGCAGAGCGGATTTATCTATATCTCACGCCAGAGCAAGAGCGCTCTTTCCGTTGTTTAAGCAAAGATGGGCTCGCGAATCAGGGCACACAACAGAAGATACAAAAGGCGATAAAAATGAATAAGTTAACTACGCAGCCTGTAACAGGGCCACTTAATCATGTATATTTCAGATATATGATGGACACCCCAGAAACATTAAAAGAGCAATTAGATCCAACTAAACCACTAATGTTAGATGTCGAAACACACAGAAAAGATTACTCAGGAGTGAGAACAGTTCAGCTATACCAAGAAGACTGGCCCCAAGTACTTATATTCGATACAAACATTACCCCGGTTAAAGATATATACGAAGTAATTAAAGATATGCATATTGTATCGCACTTGAGTACTATGGAGTTAAGCTGCTTCCAGAACGAGCTCAAACCTGACAATGTTAGTTGGAAAGATTATAGCCCACATAACCCGTTTAAATATTTCTCTGATACATTTTTGTTAGCTCGCCAAGAGTTGTATGATCAGACTGATAGTTTTAGCTTAGATAAAGTGGCCGCTATCGTACACAATAAAGATTATTATAAAGATTACGCGGCTATGTTAGGTTTATCGTCTAAAGACATTGAAGGGTATAAGAAGTACATGCAGAAGAGCTTCTTAGATACGCCCAAGTCAGATAAGAAAAACCAACCGCTTGTCGAAGAGCAGCTTGTCTATGCAGCTATAGATGTCTTGGTTATGCCTCTTATATATAATAAGTTTAAGCATCGTGAAAAAGATTTCATCATTGTGCTAGATTATAAATTCATTGATCATTGTACACGATACCAGTTCGTAGGGTTGCCGTTAGATGTACAAAAATGGCGGGAACAAATGGAAGAGCAAAATAAAATAATTGCTGAGAGCCAAGACTTCCTACCTGATGGATTTAATCCACGATCATATAAACAAGTTAGAGCTTTATTAAATAGTACTGCTTCGGACGACACATTTCTAGCTCAGGTAATGGATGGGTCTGATATATGCGCTGATGGCTCGCCTGCAGATGCTTACTATGCCGACGACCCTGATTATGGTGAGTACAGAAAAGAAGTTGCTAAACATATCAGAGCTTACAGATCGGCCGTTAAGCGCCAAGAGTATTTGAAAGCTTATTATGAACAATATGAAAAATATGGTCGTGTTAAAGGTTTTATCAGCCCCCGAACCATATCAGGGCGGATTGCTTCAGATGAGATTAACATGACCAACATACCTAGATCGCTTAAAGGGCTGTTTGGTGTAGATAAGACATCGAGCACTAAACTCATCTACGCTGATTACTCGCAGCTGGAGTTGAGAATGTTGGCAGCTGTGCTGAATGAACATTCTATGATAGAGAAGTTTATGAATGACGAAGATCTGCATGTGTTCGCCGGCTCCAGGATATATAGTAAGAAACCTGAAGATGTCTCCTACCAAGAAAGGTTCATAGGCAAATTCTTTAACTTCTCAGCTTCATACGGCGCAGGTGTAGCTCGATTATGCTCTATGCTGATTAAGCAAGCGGGCATCTATATGTCCGAAGACGAAATGAGGCCACTGCACAAAAAATGGAAAGCGTTGTGGCCCCAGATGGCTAACTGGCATAGACAAAACGCTCGATCGCATACCAACATCGACACTACTTTATCAGGTAGGAAATACAAAGCTAAAATCTACACTGACCTTAATGCGATTAAGATGCAAGGTAGTGCCGCTGAGGTATTTAAACTGGCTCATCTATATATGGCGCGTAACTATCCAAACATTCCAATAGGTGCCGCGATTCATGATAGCTTCGTGACTGTGACAGATAAAGATTATGAGCTGCTCATGGTGACTAAAGCATGGTGCATGGTCGTGGCTTGGTTTGAAGTAATTAAACAAGCCGCCTATCCTCGATTATCTATGCCTACAGATGTGTTCTTAGGACATAACTGGGGAGCGATCGATAATGATGATGAATACGACAGTGTCTATAAGATTGCCGGTACCTATGAACAATACTTAAAAGCCAAAGATATTGTGATATCAGGTGCTATAAGCAGTAATATAAGCGCTTTAAAAGCCTTATAACACTATTCCGCGTATGTATGCGCATATTACTATGCCTTAAACGCGGAATTTATTATATTAAATTTTAGGAGATTAAGATGGAAGTTGTAATAATAGATAACTATATTAAAGACAGCAGAGAGTGGGCATTCGATGAACTTACCGACTTCGCCAAGGCTAATTTACTTAAACCCGAACATAAAGATTGGTTAGCGTCATCAAAAAATGATAAAGCGTATCTGATAGCTGATGACGATGAACTTGTTTATTTCTTGGTTGAGTGCGATGAGCGGTTCGAGAAACAGATGATGGATCATTTTAGTGCTAATTACGGGACTACGATGGCTTGGGTCTGGAACACAGAAAAAGAAACATGGGAGATGATATGAGTCTATTTAAAGAAAAAGAAGCTATTGAGCCTTGGAATATAACTGATCAAGTTAAAGAGCGCGATGCCAACACGCCTGAACTGGATATGCATATTCCTTGGCTGGATGGAGAAACGGAGGCCACGCCTGTTAAGCCTCCCATCGACAGAGAAGTCAGTGTGGTCATTGATGCTGACTCTATTTTGTATATGGCCGCACATGTCGGTGATAATAATTATGTTCCTCAAGAACCTAAGAGATCAGGTAATCTTTTCCAAGACACAGCTGTATCATTGCTAGATGAACAAATAGGTACATTTGACGCTATAATAAGTCGTATATCTAACGATGTCGCTGAGAGGTTATCATGGAAAGGTTTAGGTGTAAAAGAAACGACACTACTATTCACGCCTAGGGATGAAGTTAGGCGAGAACACGGGCTGCGACCTAATTTTCGTTATCAGTTAATGAACGACTATAATGATTTTATGACTGATGTCTATAAGCACATGGACGGGTTCGTCTATACACCTCTAAAAGGATATAAAGCCAATAGGGTTAATATGCCATCGCCACCAAATGTGGCTGAGATAATGCAACACGCTATTAAGGTACATAAATATATTTTAGCTGATGGTTGTGAAGCGGATGATGTAGCTTACAGGCTGAAAATGGATGATCCTGACAATGTTGTATTGTGTGCCATAGACAAAGATATATTAAATGGTACTCCTACTGGTAGTATAGCACACTACAACTTTAGAAAAGATACATGGATAACTACCGAAGAGGATGATGCGTGGTTATTTGTGTACAGGCAAGCTTTAATGGGTGATGCTTCAGATGGCATACCCGGCATTTATCGTTGCGGAGCTAAAACTGCTGAGAAGATATTACCTACATGGCTGGGTCACGAGGAAAGCTGGCGTGCTGTCTTAGATGAATATCTTCAGCGCGGTTATACAGAAGAATATGCAGTGTTGATGTTCCGCCTGGTATATCTGGGCCAGTTCACATCAAAGGGCGATATACAATTATGGTCGCCTCAATTTACAATAAAAGATTAAAAACTACAATGGATTTAAGATAGGTGTAAACACATTTATGGTATAATTATAAATATAAAAACAATATAGAAAGGATTTAAAATGAATAAGAACCCGTTGAATACTAAACCAGCAGGGAACCCCCTAACAAGCAAGCCAAGTACTGAAACTAAGCCGGCTGATGCAGGTAAAGTAGTAGAGACAAAGCCAAGTACTGAAACTAAGCCGGCTGATGCAGGTAAAGTAGTAGAGACAAAGCCAAGTACTGAAACAACCACCAAACCGAAAAGAGACTATGTTGGTACACCAAACGAGGTGTTTTTAGAGATTTTACCTGATGAGAGAATTTCAAGACACAAAGCATTGAAGCTGGTTAGAGATTTAGGATTATCTTGTTCTCAAGCAAGAATGGCTGAGATCATCGAGCTTAAATACGGACCAGAACCAGAGAGAGAAAAGAAAAACAAAAACACATCGACTAGTAAAATCGAAAGAGAAAAAAAGAGAAAAGAGGCAGAGGAAAAAGCATTGGCTATCGTAAGAGCTAAGCGTGAAGCAGCTAAGAAAGGAGAACCCGTAGATGGTTACAAGGCGGAAGTATATGTAGCTGCAGAAGATCCTGCAATCAAAACAAGTGATGACTCTAAACTTGATGAAAAGGCTAAAGATCCTAAGTCAGGTGATGACTCCAAACCTACTGAAAAAACAAAAGATTCTAAGTCAATATAATGACTTAACCGCTTCGGCGGTAAGTGTTCAAAACAGGGCAGCACAGTTACCCATCAACTGATATCTCTTCCCCTATTCCGGCTGCCCTGCTTTGAGTACTTACTTGTTAATGTGTTTAGATAAGCGCGAGCGCTAAGTGTCAGTTAATTTTCCTTTCTTGTAAGTACTCAACCATATGGGCCTTAAGCATAGTAGCGATGCAGTGAGTGCCATCACGAGCCTGGTGCCATTCCAGGAAGGCCGACTAAATAAACTAGATAAACTAGAGAAACGGAGTACATAATGGCTTTATTTAAAGAACAAGAAGTGTTGAATCAAAATCAACATAAACAAATTCCTCTACAAGAGCTGCCGATCAATACATCGATTGGTTTTTATTTTGACAACACTAAAGAGGCCACCAGTCAAGAGTACGGCGATTTTACAGTGTGTCAAGGTTTAGAGGTTGATTTATCTTCACAGACAGTAGATGAACTAATTGAGACAGCACAACCAGCTAGTTTCATTCCGAATACACTGCTTCTTAATAAACTATCATCAGGTGCGATGATTCCTGGCGAAGTATATAGAATTGAGAAGGTGTGGGATAGATTCCAAAAGTTCAAAGACGGTACAAAAGCAAAAGGTTACGGCTATGCATTATTCCATCAAGAGGTAGGACCTCAGGTAAAAAGTAAACTAGCTGCGGCTTACAAACAAAAAATAGCTGCTGCGTTCAACGCCTCAGAAACTCCTGCTGATGAAGCAAGCTCAGAAGTTGACACAAACACAGACAAACCAGCAGTTTAAAAAAATCCACTCTTCGGAGTGGCGTGACCAACCACGAACAAAACATAAGGAAAAATCATGAATAACAAAAGTAACGATGTTAACGGTAAACATTACGCTTCACTTGGCATATCTCCATTCGAGTATAGTTTCGCCAATAAACTAGATTGCTACCAGCACACAGCCATTAAATACATTACGAGACATGCCGATAAAGGAGGAATCGCCGACATCGACAAAGCCATAAAGACTTTGGAGCTATATAAAGAAGCGTTGGACAATACACAAACAACATGTGATGATAAACCGGCGGAGATAGAAGCATTAAACAACTTAATTAATTCTGTTAAAGGTATTTATAAGAACAGAGGTATCGAGATCACTCATGTATTCTCTATAGGGCGCGGTGGTGCTTGGGCAGCGGCCCAAATAGCTTATGCGCTAGATGTACAGTGTGACATTGTAGATTCACTAGATCTTTTTGACGATGCCGGAGCGAGTTTAGGTGAAGGTTCTTTGTTTGTGGATGATATATGTGACACAGGCGAGACAATATATAAGGTTAAAAAAGAATACCCTGAAGTGCTTACAGCTGTTTTATTTAACAGAGCTGACGATTATGTCAAAGTTAAAAAAGCAGCTAGACCGGATTATTTTGGTTCAATGATATGGCATAACGAATATGTTGAAATGCCTATATCACAATACGCAGATGCAAACAACAACAAATAAACAAAAGGAGAGATGATGTTAGTCAGAAAACAATTTAAATTCGAAGCAGCACACACATTAATATCTGCTTATTCAGAAAATTGTGTAAGTTCTATTCACGGCCATTCTTACTTGGTAGAAGTGATCCTAGAAGGAGAACCTACCTCCGCAGACGGCATGGTGGTAGATTTCAGTTATGTTAAAGCACTTATAGGAGCGTTTATAAATGCTTGGGATCACGCTATGGTCATAGCCGCAGCCGACCCGGTCAAAGAAGATTTACTTAAAATAATGAATAAATACAACATGAGATATATCGTCACGCCATTCAATCCAACAGCGGAAGAAATGTCTATATACTTCAGTGCTGTAATCGGAGATGTAATTACTAGGGCGAGCGCCGTACAATATAGTTTACATTCTGTCAGAGTGCACGAAACGACAACCGGCTGGGCCGAAACTGGTCCTGTAGCTTGGACTAAGGAAGATCTACTATCTGTTCGATTTAACCATTTCGACCTTAACAGATTAATCGATGCCGCTTACACAGTGCCATCTTATACTATTACACAAAAACACGAGGTACAGTAATGGAGACATTATATAGCATAGTGGAGATGTTTTATTCTGTTCAAGGCGAAGGCAAATTGGTGGGTACACCTATGTTCTTTGTTAGGTTGTTTGGTTGTGACTTATCTTGCGATTTCTGCGACGAGCCTAAACATAAAGATAGTAAACTGATTAAGCGCCTAACAGCAGATGATATAATAAATGAGGCCAAATTAACTAATACTGAATGGGTGTGCGTTACTGGTGGTGAGCCATCACTACGCCCTATTAACCACTTAATTGGTAAGCTGCAAGACGCAGGACTTAAAGTAGCTGTGGAGAGCAACGGATTTAGACCTGGTAATATAGAACGAGCAGATTTCTTAACATTATCACCTAAACACCCTACAAGGTTAACCAAGATCGGTGAGCGTAAATGGGATGAGGTTAAACTGCTTATATCTGATGAGGGCCTACATTTCCAGCTCAACGACAACGACCAAGCCACATTAGATGCTTTGTTTGAGATATCTGAAAGCGTATATGTACAACCGATTAACGATGCTGATTCGTTGAATATAGATAATGCATTAGTGGCAGTGTCATTCGTTGAATCACATCCTGAGACAAGACTAAGTCTGCAGATACACAAAATGATAGGAGTAGCTTAATGTTCTGGTCTTTATCAATGTTTGGTTTGGATAATGGTATGACTGAGACATATCTAAAGAGAGTTACTAAGCAAGGTAAAGGTCGTAACCGTTTATCGTATAAACATTCGACACAGGTGAAGGGTGCACGCCACTCTTCCTTGCGTAGTCGTGGTAATCGATTAAAAACTAAACTGAAAAAGAAAAACAAGAGATAATTTATATTCAGAGATTAGCTTGCTTTTATAGTGTAGATTCAGTTAAATTACGATATAATATAGAATAAATAAAAAGGACACTATATGAGAAGAAATGTTATAGTAGTGAGAAGCAGTGGCGTCATCGATTCAACGATCAGCCTGCTTTTCGCTTTAGTATTCTGGTCCGTGTTGTTTGTTGTTATGGCATCTAAACTTCACGACGCTAAACTTGCTATCGCCGCTGACACAAACACATCTAACGGCTCAACACACATTACATCAAAGGAATAAATCATGGAACCTATTAAATTAGCTCACATTGCACCGATTGAGCATATACTCAAAGCTGACAAACAAAGCGATATAGTTATGTGCCTGTATCACATGCTTGACAATCCTAAGTATAAGGGATTAATGATGCTTGAAACTAAATATAAGATACTGGATAACAGTTATTATGAAAAGCATAAAGACGATGCGTTTATGGAACAGTTTAATAATACTTGCACATTTATACAATCGTTAATCGACGCCGCTTTAGAGATTAAAGCTAACTGTGTTGTGTTGCCCGATGGTATAATAACACCTGAATCAATTGATATAGTACAGCAACATGACTTAGATGTAATGGTTGTACCTACAAACAAAGAACAGCTTAAAGAAGCTATAGTCAGTAAAGCCGACCTGATTGGCTTATCTTTTATACACGCAGCTAATATAATTTCGTTGAATGTAGCTTTCAGAGAGAATATCCGCCCGTTGTTACTGAAGACGATTAAGTTAGCCGCTGCAGAATTAACAGGATTAACCGGCTTGTGTGTCGATGATGTTTTGCGTAAGCGAATACACCTGCTGGGCTTGTGGTCGTATGACGAACTAATTAAGTGTGTACCATATACAGATATAGTTAACAGTTGCGACACCAGCACAGCTGTTTGGCTAGGCTTAAACGGTAAAGACGCCACAAAGATGAAAAATAAATTCTATAAAAAAGTTGATTTCACTTGCAATAAAGAATGGAATCTGTTATGTTCTTGGAACATGGGTTGTATGCGAGGCGTCACCAAAGCCGGCGCTTACCTTGTAAAGGATATGTCATGATTGCTTATGCTACAGTCGTATTAGTGGTAGTGGCTGGTGTATGGGCTATGGTATCTAAAGAGGGACCAGATGGTTCTGTTACTTATGACGACACCTCAGAGGACCACCCTCAAGAAGGACAAGAGTATCTAGTTTGCCCTAAATGCGGTTCAGAGTATTGCGGTGGTTGCGATTAACAAACTTTTTATGTACCTACCCGCTTAAAGGCTAGGTGCATAGATGGGTTGTTATGCCCTAATCTAACTCAGGAGAGTAAAATGAATAAAAATACATTAATGGTTATTAGCGGTGGCATGGACAGTGTTGTATGCCTACATGCTCATAAAGATATTATAGGAGCCGCGGTGTCTTTCAATTATGGCAGTAACCACAACAATATAGAGATGCAATATGCGCGCTATCACTGTAAATTACTTAATATTCCGCATACAGTAATAGATTTAAGTACAGCAATGACGGAATTTAAATCTGCGCTATTAAGCGGAGCTGAAGCTATACCGGAAGGACACTATGAAGATGAAAATATGAGACAGACAGTGGTACCTTTTAGAAATGGTATTATGTTATCTATGGCTGTCGGCCTGGCGGAGAGCAAAGACTTAGAGCAAGTTATGTTGGCCTCGCATGCCGGCGACCATGCTGTATATCCAGATTGTAGAGAAGACTTCAATGAAGCTTTTAGAAATGCGGCAAGACTAGGTACCCACAACCACATCGATGTTGTCATGCCTTTTAGCTCGATCACTAAGAGAGACATCGCCACTATCGGAGCTGACTTAAATATTGATTGGTCAACCACTTGGAGCTGTTATAAAGGCTCAACTGAGAATGTACTGGATGAAGAGGATGAGTTGCTACCTCTAGTGGATAGACCTCACCATTGTGGTAGATGCAGTACATGTGTTGAGCGTATTTGGGCTTTGAAAGATGTAATTGATGATACTATCTATGATGATGGTGACTTCGCCATCAACCTGTTAGAAGAGAGAGGAGAGTGGTAATGAGCGCAAATATAGGATTGGAAGCTCAAGAAGACTATGCAATCAGAACTTTGGCTACAGCTATGAAGTTCAAATTCACCGTACATAGATATAAAGGTGGATGGAAACATAAAAGCAACAAAGTTTTAGTTAAAGAAATGTATCGTGAAGTGGCAGAGCTTGAACAGGCCATCAGCAAAGACGAATTAAATCGTGAAGCGGTTATAGCTGAATGCGCTGATATAGCTAACTATTGTGCTATGTTAATAGATAATTTACAAGCTGGAGGATCAAAACATGCCAAATAACCACAAAATAGACAACATAATCGCTGCATGTTCTTCTTCTAATTTCGATGGCCCTCTACTAGGCGCAGACACAATCACAGATGCTGACATTACCGACACAAGCATCTTAGTGACTGAGCAGCAAGCTATGGACGCTGTTAAGACACTTATGCAGTTTATAGGCGCTGATATGACTGACCCTAACTGCGTGGATACGCCTAAGAGGGTCATGAAGGCTTGGAGAGACTATTGGGGCGCTGGTTACAAGCAGCAGTCAAGCGATTTCTTGACTGTTTTTCCTAATGAGGGTTACGACCAAATGGTTGTTGTGGAGAATATCCCGGTGAACAGCACATGCTCTCATCATTTGGCCCCTATACATGGCACTGCTACAGTTGCGATTATACCGCGTCATGAACTCATTGGCCTCAGTAAATATGCTAGAATTGTCGATATGTTTGCGCGCAGACTTCAACTGCAAGAACGCTTAACACAGCAAATCGCAGATGAATTAGAGGATTTATTATCTCCGGTTGGAGTCGCTGTCTGCATCAGAGCTGAGCACATGTGCATGAGCACTCGCGGAGTTAAAATTCACAATGCTGTTACGACCACAACCGCCTTAACTGGGGCGTTTAAAAATAACCCTGAGACAAGAGCAGAGTTCATGGCTCTTATCAAATAAAGATAAATTAGTAAAACTCAAAAATACGAGATTCCACCTTTAAAGCATACTAATGTATAGCTAACTGCGGAATCTCGCAAATACGCCTAAATATGTGCGCTTAAATACTATATTAATAGGAGTTAAAATATGAAAAACTTAATATCCCCACACTCACCACCCAACCCCTTAACACCTAGACCTCATCAGCTTAAGCTATCCGATATAGGCTTCGATATCTTATCCAAAAACGGTCTATGTTACGATGTCAGCTCCGAGAGAGTCGGTAAATCACTCACCACGATACTCATAGTGGAGAAGAGCAGTGTGCGCCAGAACTGCTTGATACTAACCAAGAAGGCCGCTATCCCTGATTGGCTAAAGTTACTGCGCAGCTACCCAATCACTAAAACTTACTATGTCATCAACTACGAGTCTGCCCACAAGCTAGACCTCGACATGTTCACTCCCGACATCATCGTAGCTGATGAAGCCCACCATCGCTTATCAGCCTACCCTAAACCAAGCAAGACACTTATCACTATAGGCAACTTAATCTCCGAAGCTGCCCAGCGAAATAACGAAATTGGCCTGCCTATAATCTACCTCTCAGCGACGCCACATGCCGAATCTTATTCTCAACTATATCACCAGTTCAGAATCTCTCCATGGTCACCGTTCAGCGAATATACCAACTTCTATAAGTGGTTTAAGCATTATGGCATCCCTGAAGTTCAATACTTAGGCAACCGCCAAATCATGAAATACGATAAAACCAGGGACGATCTCATCAAGCCCATCTTCGATAAACTGACCTACGGTATCACACGCCAAGAAGCCGGCTTCACCGAAGAGCCTAATGACATTGTGCACTATGTCACCTTATCCGACCAAACAGTCAACCTTATTAACACACTAATCAAGGACGAACTCCTAGAACAGCGCACCTTAGCAGAAATGACAGAACACATAATCCCGAGCAACGCCGAAATACCTGATGTGGTCCCTATCGAATCCGTGGCTGCTGAGCACAGCAAAATACACCAAATCGAAGGTGGTACCCTCAAGGTCGATGTACCAGACCAAACTCAAATATCACTGATACTCAGAAACAATGAAAAAATCGATTACATCAAAACTAACTTCGGCGACACAGACAAACTTGCCGTCATGTACCATTACCAAGCCGAACAGATTAAGCTCAACCAACACTTCACTAATGCCTTAATCCTCCAAGCCGATAAATTCGCGGAAGGCATCAGCCTCAAGGACATCGACCATCTGGTCATCTACAGCATGTCTTGGCGCACCAGCAAATACATACAACGCAGGGCTCGCCAAGCCGACTACACGCGCAAAACCCCAATCAATGTCCACTACTTACTATCTGAGCATCCAACAAACAAAAACATCTTCATCTCTAATAAAGTGTACACATGCGTCGCCGAAAAGAATGTCAACTTCAACACCAGAAACGCTAAACTCTTATCACAAGGTAAACTATGAAACCACCTAAACAACATAAACACACCAAACCCGAAGCCATCATCCAGTCCGAGATCCTGCAATACCTCGACTCAATAGGGGCCTGGCACATAAAAACAATCTCCACCAACAAGCGTGGATGCCCCGACATCCTCGGCATCATTAATGGCTTAATGTTCGCCATAGAGGTCAAAACCAAACCAAACACCCCAACCAAGCTCCAACGCTATCACCTTAACCGCATCAGCTCCAATAATGGCCTAGCCATCGTCGCCTATAGCCTCGACGATGTCATCCACCCACTTACTAAAGCGATGAAGCAAAATTGCGATGAAGCCATAGGCACCTAAAAAAATTCCGTTGTCAATTTCAGGTACCTGAAGCCAAAAAACATTCCGCTTTATCTTCCTGAAATTGAATGGTATGTCCCATAAAATAACGCTTTATGAAGGGGTGAAACCGAGTAAATGTTTTATTTTTACTATTTATACTTTTTTCACCCCATTTAAACGGTGAGAAGCCTCTTTGAAAATGATGGTGGCGATAAAGGGAGGGCAATGTCGCCTTTCCCTTTTTATTTTATTTTTGGCCTAGAGCTGTTTAGTAAAGGTCTGGGGCCAGTTAACAAACATTGTCAGGTTGGTCAGACATTGTCAGGTTGGTCAGACATTGTCAGGTTGATCAGACATTGTCAGGTTGGTCAGACATTGTCAGGTTGATCAGATCAGGTATAGATCGCAGCACAGGGCCAGGCCTGTAAAACCAGGGCAACCTGTTTTGTTATTAAATAAGAAACATAAGCCAAGCTAGTAAAACATTCCGAGCGGCTTCCCATGGGCGACCCAACCCGAAAAAACAATTTTAGCCGGCTCGATCAGCCAAAACACTAAAGCACAACATTGCAAAGCAGGCCACCAGTACAATCAGGCCAATCAGGCGACATCGCCCAGGCGCAAACAAACATTAACCACATAACTACTAAAACATCCATTTCAGGGAGGCTGATCAAGGGGTCTAATTTTGTACAAACACGGCACCCATCCGCGATTAATATAAATGTGCCACACAGAGCGACATTAGCCACCAGGTACTTTAAAAGGGGGGGGTTACGCGGAATGAAATTCTATATAAAAATGCGCATTTTTGCAAAACCAGCAAAATGTATATAGCATTTAAACGCACAAAAACATAGCATAAAAGCATTCCTTTATAAATACATAGTAATGGTATTGGTTTTTTTGTAACCTCGCAAATTTGCGCAAATTTATCGCCATTTTCACCCACAATTTCAGTGAATATTCAGTATACACGACACATACGATTCAGTCCAATCAGTCCGATACAACCACACGGTTGGGCGCTAAATATATAAATAGCCGCGGGGCCTGACCGGATAGATGCATCCAAACAAACCAAATGATCGACCCAACCAGGCCCCGCGGCTACCGGCTTAACCAGCCTGGTGTAAAATTTGGGACCGCGCCATTCCCAATTTTCGGGGCGGGCCCGCCTAGATGACCCCGGACAACTAGACGAAATCAACCAGGTTATGAACAACATACAGACATATTAAACCCAATAGAACAAGTGAAACTGGCCGTTACCAGATAAGAAATGAACAGGTGGATCCAGACAAAACGATTGATCGCCCCGGTCAGGCCCCGCGGCTTTTAGCCCAACTATGAACAACATAAGGAAACATAGATCAGCGTAAAGCAACTATTCAGGGTAAAATTTGGGACCTCGCGATTCCCAAAATCTAGCCGGTGCCCGGCCCGATCCATCGTTCCGATTCAGTTTTTCGGCAGATTCAGATAAGATTCAGATTCAGATAAGATTCAGATTCAGATAAGATTCAGATTCAGATAAGATTCAGATTCAGATAAGATTCAGATTCAGATAAGATTCAGATTCAGATAAGATTCAGATTCAGATAAGATTCAGATAATAGGAAGGATTTAAGGTAATGTGAAGATTGGATGATCCGCAAAGATGCAGATCATCGCTGTATTTAACCGCAGAATTTAAATATCATATAATCTCTAAGCGTATTATAATCGAATGGAATCCAATCGTCTATGCAGTTGTTTTTATCTCTTGTAAAGAAGATGAATCGCGACGCTGACATATTGTTAATTGTTGTAATGTCGTTGTTAAATATATTTTTAACTGTGTCGAAATATTGTTCTTTGTTGAATGTGTAAATTTCGTTGTTTTCGTCATCTACGAATCTTTTGTATCTTATATGAAATTCTCTATCGCCATATGCTTTATCGATAACAATAACTTCTCCGTTAATTAATAGCGTTTGTAGAATCGCGTCGATGTATGGCGTGACATCGTTTATATCGCTTATTTCAAACTTAGTTGTATGCATAGTTTATCCTTTATAATTTAATTAATCGTGTCAGATAGATTGAATCTATCTGACATTTGTTTTATTTTTTAGCCGCTGTTGTTGTTTTCAGTTTTTTCTCAAGTGCAGCTAACTTCCGCTGCAATGCTGCTTTTTCTTTTTCAGCTTTTTCTAACTTAGCTTTTTCATCTTTACTGAGTGTTTCTTTTAATGCTTCGATTTTATCTTTCTCTAAGGCTGCATTTATCTTATCAAATAATTTAAACACTCTAGATTGTGAAATCGAATAATTCTCTTTTCGCAAATCTTTTATTATTCTGCTGCGCGTAATCTGGCCGTCAGCTTTCATCGCTGCAACAATATAATCATACAGTTCTACTTCAGTTAAAGTTTTCTTATTTTTCATAGCCGCTTCAATCTCGCTTCGAAGTTTGTCTAAGTGTGTCATGTCATTTTCCTTTAAGTTAATTTAATTTATATAAAGATTAAATCGTGATGTTTTATTCTTTATATAATATATTATATCATAAATCGCCTGAATCTACACTTAAATATGCATCATTTTAATAAATTTATCGATTTAATTTTTTTATCGTTCGGCGTGTTATCATAAAAAAATTAAATCGATAAACGGCTAATTTTCAGTGTGATTTAAGCAACATTATGATATAATATATTATATAAAGAATAAAACATCACGATTTAATCTTTATATAAATTAAATTAACTTAAAGGAAAATGACATGACACGATTAGATTTCACATCTGAAACATTATTGAAAGAGAGAGCGATCATTGAGGTTGAAAGATTAATTGCAGATAGATTAGATCAAACTGAAGATGAGATTCTTATTTATATCAATGATAAGCTTAGATATTCAGTTATAATTAACAACGATGAAACTTTTCTGTACGATTCATCTGAGAATGGCAAATTAATATTAATTGACACTTTCTTAAATATGGCTGAAGATCGTATTGCAAATATAATTTCAGATTATATTATAGATGATGAGATGGAGCTGAACGCTATATAGTAACGATTCAGTTTAATAAACGATTCAGTTAGATTGATTTTAACTGAATCGATTAAATTATGAAAACGATTCAGATCGATTGAAGCGAAGCGGCAACGTCAGATTTGATTCAGGGTCAGTGAAATGTCAGGTTGGCGTCCCCGGCGTAACAAACCTAGAACTAAAAATTTATTCCGTTGAGTGTAAGAATCTTTTAAGTGATTTAGTTGTTAGTGATTAAGTGATTAAGTGATTTAGTTGTTAGTGATTAAGTGATTAAGTGATTTAGTTGTTAGTGATTAAGTGATTAAGTTGTTAGCCTCGGCGTAACAAACCTAGAACTAAAAATTTATTCCGTTGAGTGTAAGAATCTTTTAAGTGATTTAGTTGTTAGCCTCGGCGTAACAAACCTAGAACTAAAAATTTATTCCGTTGAGTGTAAGAATCTTTTAAGTGATTTAGTTGTTAGTGATTAAGTGATTAAGTGATTTAGTTGTTGGCCTCGGCGTAACAAACCCAGAACTAAAAATTTATTCCGTTGAGTGTAAGAGTCCGTTAAGAAAGCCGCGACCTTTACAGATCGCAAATAAATTTATTCAGGTAAACACGCAACATATGTAGATCGCACACAACCTCTCTGCCCGTGTTGTATTTAACTGTAAAGTTAAGCGTAGGTAGCGAATGAACATGCAACATATTGAAGTAATCAGCTTCGTTACAGAAATAGATCACATCCCCGTTACTATCGAGGAGAGTCTCAGCGCTTATCTCTATCAAGAGTGTTCGGTTACTAACAAACACACGACGCTCAATCAGCAAAATAGGTATGATAGCCTCAGTTAAACACTGATTATCGTTATGCTGATCTACTGTGAACTTTAATACACGGTTATTATGTATCATAGTTAATCCTTTTAATGTTTATTCTTACTATATATTATATCGTAAATCAGCTTAACCCCTACTTAAAAACAAACATTTTAAAAGGCCACCGCGATACACCATATTTTCAGGTTAGCTGTTATATAATATAGAAAGCAAAAATAACATATTCCGCTAATGCAGGTATAGAATACTATACCTCAAAGCGGAATATGCGCATATACTCTAAATATGAAGGTATAAATATGTCATATACAGCGCCAGATTATAATAATATAGTTAGGCTTTTTAACGCCTATAGAACGGATAAGAAAACATTAGTGCCGACGATGGCAGGATTCAGGGCACACCTGCTAAACAAGCAAGGGTATGCAGCATGGATAGTGAAAGCCCTGATGCGTCAGATAAATAAGGACCCAAATCTCAAATTCCATCTCAATACGGTGATTGAGGCAAACATTTTGGAGGGAGCCTTAGCAGGGACACTGAAGTCAGATGTGGTTAGGTTTGTTCTCAAGAATCACTATAACTACAGCGATACACCAGAATTGAAGGCTGATATAGCGGCAACGACCAAGCAGATTGTCTATAAACCAGCGACTAAAGAAGACACATGATAGAAAACGCTGAAAGTGAAAGCGAAGCACTAAATATACAAAGCGAAATGTTAAGTGTATTCGATTTCGACCAAGCTCAACAAAACACAGATGACAGCGGCCTACCTCCGCTGCTCAGCAACGATTTGACATGCGTGGAGCACTGCCATGCGCATTTATATGATGAAGAGGATGAGTCGGATAAAGATGCTTTGGTGCTAAGTCTACTACCTCATCAAATAGAGTTGATGAACGATACCAGTTCAAAGATATTAGGTATCTCCGCCGGGTATGGGTCAGGGAAGACATTTATAGTAGCTAGGAAGACGCTGCAGTTAGCGGCATTAAACCCAGGTACGGACCTTATCGTATGCGAACCTAACTTCCCTCTCCTGACGCAGATCCTCTTACCGGAGCTACATGCAGCATTGCAGGAGGCAGGGCTGCAGTACACATATAAAGCTACGGAGCAGACATTCTATGTGGCTCTGGAGACTACAGACCCAAAAACAGGCGAGGCTAAGATGGTCGAGAATAGGTTGATTTGTAAATCGTTAGAGAACTATGATAGGTTGATCGGGATAAACGCGAGTGCGGTTATACTAGATGAGTTCGACACAGCTAAGCCTGAGCTGGCATACAAAGCATTTTTAAAATTACTCGGACGGCTTCGGGCAGGTACGACACGACAACTCATCATAGTATCAACGCCGGAGGGCTACGGGGCGATGTACAGGATATTTATTAAAGAAGAGAAAGGGCGTTTAATAAAGGCTAAGACCACTGACAACATTTATCTGCCTGATGACTTCGTCCAAACTCTGTACGATATATACCCAGACAATCTAGTACAGAGTTACATTAACGGTGAGTTTGTTAACTTGAAGACAGCGGCTGTGTTTCCTCACTTTAACAGATTAAAAAATTACACCGACATAACTGTGACGGATGAGGAAGATATATGGTTGGGTGGGGATTTTAATGCAGGGGGTAGCGTAACATTAATCGGCTTATTAAAACCTCACCCAGACCCCAATAAAAACACAGAGGTGCTGCATATAGTAGGTGAGATGCTGACTGATGACACTTTCGAAACCAGAGATAGGCTTAATGCTATGTTTAGAGGGCGGAAGCTCTACGGTAGTTTTGACGCTACAGGGTCCAAGAAGACCACTAACGCGTCGAGATCAGACTTAGACATCCTCTCTGAGGCTGGTGTGTCGTTGATGATGGGGGAGTCTAACCCTCACATGATGGATTCGATTCTGAGCGTTAATAGTGCGTTTAAGAGACAAGAGTTAGCTATTAACACGGATACATGCCCAGCATTGACTAGCGCACTAGAGCAGCTAGCATACGATGAGGTGACAGGCAAGCCGGAGAAGTTTAGTGGTCCAGGTACCATAGACGATTATACTGATGCGCTGCGTTACTTAGTATGGGCGGTGAAACCGTTAACCAAGGTAACATTTAGCAACTATAATATCTTGGGGCGCCAAAAAAGATACTAAGTTTCAGGTTGCCTTAATCCCTTTTGCGTTATAATATAGAAAAACATTAGGAGCACACATGCCGCAGACACCACCAGATACGACAACAACTAAGAAGATAGAGTGCAAAGGTAGTTTCCAAAGATTACCTCTCGATGCGTTTAAACTAGATCCAGAAAAGCGATACAGCGACCTATACATACTACGAAAAGGCCTCTGGCAAAAATTTGGGGGCGTCCTTGATGAGGAAGGTAATCCAGTCTGGGATGAAGAAAAAGAGCAATGGGTTACATCAAGCGACGATGACAAAGAGCCTGAGCCTAAGGCCGAAGAGTAAGACATGACATATGACGATATACCACTACACAGGGACTATATAGCGTTTCAGTCTCGGTGGTTACAGCTTAAACACTGTTTAGAGGGTGAAGAGGCTGTGAAGGCTGAGAGGGAGACATACCTACCGTATCCTGTTAGGGTGGATGATGAAGACAAAACAAGCAAAGAGTATCAGGCGATGTACGAGCTCTTTTTACAAGGCGCACATTTCGTCGAGTTTACCGCCGAGGCTGTAGAAGATTTGGTTTCATCGGCGTTTAGACGCCCATTGGAGATTAAGAAAGACGCTGAAGTAATTACCGAGATTGAGGAGCTTGACTATATAGATTTCTCTGATGTGGGTAAAGAGGTTGTAAGTAATGTTGGCGCGTATGGGCGGGTGTTTCTGCTTGTTGATTATCCTTCGGTGGAGACAGTACCAAACATGATAGAGGATAAAGATAACAAAGCATATATCACGCTCTATACACCATTAGATGTGCTTAACTGGAGAGAGACTAAGCGTTCAGGCAAGGTCGAGCTTGTTAGAGTTGTACTGCGCGAGA